>Ga0209023_10004918_pt1 | contig 14893 bp, 14 predicted proteins | sample LakOneMetagenome_FD_187468 | JGI IMG/M metagenome (GOLD analysis project Ga0209023, IMG submission 187468) | Freshwater and sediment microbial communities from Lake Erie, Canada (SPAdes) (version 2) | ecosystem: Environmental > Aquatic > Freshwater > Lentic | place: Lake Erie, Canada... | reverse complement strand
ATTGCACGCTTACCGATTTGATTCATCAGTATCAAAATCAGCCGCGCGTTTAATGCGTTGCTGTCGGCATCGGTTCGCCCTCTATGCGCGGCAATGAGATCCGCATATGCCCCGTCGGCATCGTCTAGGTTGGGCAAAAGATTAACGCTCATGCTTGTTTACCCCATATGTCCGCAACCACATTCGCTATTGCTCCGGCATCAAAATCCGCCCACCGACCGGCGATGACCTGATCGGGGCGGATGAGGTAGATCGCGCTGGCCCGATCGCCCAAATAACGGGCGCGGATTTCAGGCGTGGCATCAACAAAAACCTTCCTGGTTGCGCTGACCTCCGGAGTGTCCGTTCCGATTGCCAGTAGAACTGGGTGTCCACCCAACTGGTTCAGAAGCCACCCCGTCGATATCGGCGCATCTGGCGCAACCGAACCGGGCTGCGAGCCGGCAGGGAGCAGAGGATCGTCCGGCGCGTTCTTCAACGGATAAATACATGGCCGTGAAAGACGCCCAGAATTGACGAGCGGACGTGCAAAAGCGCAGTTGTGTGCCAGCGCCAACACGGCATCTCGGAAATTCCGTTCGACCCCGTTGGCGGGCGTCATGAAGCGTGTTGTCCGACTTGAGTTCAGGATGTTTTCATCGGAGCCATGGCAACGCTCTTCGTCATAGCCGTCGAGTATGTGCCTGTCCGCACTCCCCGAGACAACAGCCGCCAACCTCCAACCAAGAGCATCAACGTCTTGCAATCCGCCATTGCCGCCGCGCGCTCCAAAGGGTGAGACGACGTGTGCGCTGTCACCAACAAAGATCACGCGGTCATGGACAAAGTTGGCAAGGCGCCCGCAACGAAACGTGTAGACGGACGCCCAGTCGAGCCGAAAGTTTGAATGCCCGACGACCTTTTCAATTCGTGGGATGATCCGCTCCGGCTGACGTTCAGCATTTGCGTCGGCATCCCATCCGAGTTGCAGATCAATTCTGTAGATATTGTCGGGCTGCTTATGCAGCAAGGCGGATTGACCTGGATGGAACGGCGGCTCGAACCAGAACCATCGTTCAGATGGGAAGTCTGCTGTCATTTCAATGTCGGCTATGAGGAATTTCTCCTCGAAAAGCTCTCCGTCAAATCGCAGTTTCATCATGTTGCGAATGTCGCTGTTCGCACCGTCACAAGCCAGAAGCCACTCGCCGGTCAGTTCATAGGCGCCATCCGGGGTCTCAATTGTCAGCCGGATTCCCTCCGGCTTCTGTTCCATCGCGACGACCTTGTTCTTCCATCGAAGGTCTATCAGGTCCGGGAATTCAGCAGCACGGCGGACAAGATATTCTTCGACGTAATACTGCTGCAAATTGACGAATGCGGGCATCTTGTGACCTGCTTCGGGAAGCAGGTCGAAGTTGAACACTTCGGTGTCTTGATGAAAGGTTCTGCCAACCTTCCAGGTCACCCCCTTCGAGACGCAGGCATTGCCCACCCCCAGCCGATCTAGGATTTCGAGGGATCTTTTGGACCAACAGATAGCCCGACTTCCGACTGACACCACGTTATTGTCATCAAGCACAACCGATGGCACCCCTTGCTGAGCGAGGTCGATGGCTGCTGCAAGCCCGATCGGCCCTGCTCCAACAATCAGTACCTTATGTTGCGGCTCGTAACGATCCAGGCCTATCGGGCGCTTGTAGGGAAAGGGGCGGTATTCATAAGACATTTTGGATATTACCCCTGCAGTGCGCTCCAGATTGCGGCATCGCGTTCGGCTGTCCAGATCCTCGGCGTATCAATGTCCATCGCTTCGTCATAGGCGCGTGCCACATTGAAGGGCAGGCAGTGTTCATAGATCGCAAAGTTCCTGAATTTCGGGTCGCACACTTCCCGGACGGCGTCCCAGGCATCTTTCATCGTTCCGCCTTTGTGTGCGACTCGCGCCGCCGGTACAAAGGTCGACCGCACAAAATCCTTGGTGGCATCCAGCGCATTTTCGATGGTTTCACGACCGCAAAGTGCATCGCCACGGCCCGGCGCAATGGCATCAAGGTCGAAGCTGCGAATGCGTTCCAGCGTCTTGGGCCAATCACGGAAGTGACCATCGCCACAGTAACAGGCCGAGTGATATTCAACGATGTCTCCGGTAAACATCACATTTTCATCCGGCACACTGACAACGATGTCGCCCGACGTATGCGCGCGTCCCAGATGCATCAAATCAACCCGGCGCTTGCCGAGGAAGACGGTCATCTGATCCGTAAAGGTGGTTGTGGGCCAGGTCAGGCCAGGAATTTCCTCGTGCCCCCGAAACAGGCGCGGAAAGCGGCGAAATTCGCTGTCCCAATCTTCCTGCCCGCGCTCGGCAACCATGGAGCGGGCCCTGCTGCCCATTATGATCTGGCTTGCCCCGAATGCACTCGCACCAAGCACACGTACAGCGTGATAGTGTGTCAGGACGACATGGGAAATCGGCTTGTCGGTTACCGACCTGATGCAGTCGATTACCTTTCTCGCCAGCATCGGCGTCGCCTGCGCCTCGATGACCATTACGCTCTCATCGCCGATGATCACGCCGGAGTTAGGATCACCCTCGGCCGTAAATGCGTAAACATCGCGACCGATTTCCGTGAAGCTGGTCTTCTTTTCAGACAGGTCGCCTTGCGAGGCAAATTGCTTAGCCAACTATTGTCTCCCTGATCTTGTGGGCAGAAAGTCGGCTTTTGGCCTTGGCTGCCACCTGTTCGCGTCGCCCAAGCATATCGTTGCATTTGCAACGAAGTCAATGTCCCATTTTGATACGCGGTCTTCCGCAGGCGTCTCGGGTGGAGACAACGTGACCTTTTCTTACAAGGCCGCACGCAGGGGGGGGATCAATCTGGCCTCGTATTGCCTCACCAATGCCTCCGCTTTCTCTGCCACGGCGGGCGCAAAGTGCATCTCGTCATCAAGCAGGTTCACCGTTCCAATGACTTCACCCGCGTCAAAGACCGGTATGTTCATCGCGGAATGGCAGCCCAGCGCGTTGATCTGAGCGTGATCCGGAAAGTAGGGGACGAATTCAGCTGTCGTGTTGGCAATGAAGCTCTTTCCGCCCTTCATGACATGTTCGGTCCACTCATCCGCAAAGATTTCCTTCACGCCGGTGTTGGGGTAGTCAATCGGGTGGGAGGTATAAGCTCTGCGGGCTACAGCTTCCTGCATGTTCATTGCACTGATCGTGAAAAGGCGCGCTCCAACCGCCTTGATGACTGCGTCATGCAGCTCACGAAAAACTCGAACGTCATTGGCCATTTGGTACTCCTGGATCGGCTGTCTCGTTTCCGGCGGAGCGTAATGAATGTTTCGTGCGGTGGACAGGTCGGCTTTCTTGACAGTCAGGCACAAAAGTTGCCCAATCGGTCAAAGATTCTCGGGGGATCCAACAACCCTCGTGCAAAACCCGGCACATGGACCGGACAACAGGGAGCTAAGTATGAGACTTGATCCGTCTTTCCGGCGGTTTGGTGCCGTCGCAGTTTCTGCCCTTCTACTGGGGACAGCGCCAATGGCTCTGTTCGCCGAAACACCCGCCGACACGCTGGTGCTTGCCGATGCAATAGACGATATCGTCTCGCTTGATCCGCATGAGGCGTATGAATTTTCTGGCCTGGATGTCGTGAACAACACCTATGACGGTCTGGTTGAACTCGACCCGACGAAACCGGGTGAATTGGTCCCCGGCCTTGCAGAAAGCTGGTCTGCTTCCGACGATGGCCTGACCTTTACCTTCAAGATGAAGACTGGACTTACATTCTCATCCGGCAACTCGGTAAGGGCTGAAGATGCAGCATTCTCGCTGCAGCGTGCCGTCAAGATCAACAAGACCCCGGCGTTCATTCTCAATCAGTTCGGCTGGACTGCCGAGAACGTCGACCAGATGGTTACGGCCGATGGCGACAATGTCATCATCAAGACCGACAAGGCCTATGCTCCGACGTTCCTCTACAACTGCTTGACCTCCGGCGTGGCATCGATCGTCGATAAAGAGACGGTGATGGCCAATGAAAAAGACGGTGACATGGGCAATGAGTGGCTGAAAACCAATTCTGCCGGAACCGGTGCCTACGTTCTGAAATCTTACAAACCGAACGAAGGCTATGTGCTGGAGGCGCGCCCCGGCTACTGGCGCGGCGATGCGAAGATGGCGAAAATCTTCATGCGTCATGTTCCGGAAGCAGCCACCGAGCGACTCCAGCTTGAGCAGGGCGACATAGATATCGCGCGTGAACTCACGCCCACTGATGTTGCTGGTATGGCTAGCAACGGCGACATCAAGATTCAGTCCGACGTTGGTGGCCAGATCTTCTATCTCGCCTTCAATCAGAAGAACGAGATGTATAAGAATGCCAAGTTCCTCGACGCGATGCGCTGGGCCATCGACTATCAGGGCATGGTCGATACGTTCCTGAAAGGCACAGAGGTGGTGCATCAGGCGTTCCTGCCCAAAGGCTATCTCGGGGCCCTTGAAGACACGCCGTACCATCTTGACGTTGAAAAGGCGAAGGCCCTGCTCGCGGAATCCGGTGTCACAGACCCGGTCGTTACGCTTGATGTTCGCAATGCCGCAGACCGGATGGACATGGCTCAGTCGATCCAGAATACATTCGGCCAGGTGGGTATTAAGGTCGAACTGAATGTCGGGGAGGGTGCCGAACAACTCAAGCGCTTCCGGGCGCGCCAGCAAGACGCTACCCTGCAAAGCTGGGGGCCGGATTATCCTGACCCGCATACCAATGCGTCGACCTTCGCCATGAACCCCGACAACTCAGACGCTGCAAATAACGTTGGCTTCTTGGCATGGCGCACCGCCTATGACCCAGGCCCACTGACCGCCCAAACCGAGGCAGCAGTCATGGAGAGGGACCCGGACAAGCGTAAGGCGATGTATGCTGACATCCAGACGGTTCATCGCGAGACATCCCCGTTCATCGTCATGTTCCAGATCGGTTATCAGACGGGTCTGCGCTCAAATGTGCAGAATTTCTTCACCGGTGGTGCGACCGACTCGGCCGCCTACTGGCTCCTGACCAAGTAGTTCAGTCGCGCTCGGTCGTGAAACGGCCGGGCGCGCCGCCCACCAATGGCAGAAAACTCCTCAGCAGATCGATCCGGCAGAGCTTTTGAGTTGATCCGGCAGATTGCAGGCAGCGCTCTCTCGCTTGTTGCGACGTTCATTGGCCTTCTTGCCGTTACATTCGTGATCAGTCGGGTCGTACCCATTGATCCTGCGCAGGCTCTTCTGGGAAATCGGGCTACTCAGGCGCAAATTGATGAAGCCCGAGAACAGTTTGGCCTCAACAAGCCGATGTGGGAGCAGTTTGGCATATATACGCGGGATGCGCTGAGGGGTGATTTCGGCAACTCGATCAGAACACACAAGCCTGTGCTGGAAGAAGTCAGGCGCTATTTTCCTGCGACACTCGAACTGGCCACGATTGCCACGATAATTGGCGTTCTGGTCGGCGTCCCGGCGGGCGTGCTGGCTGCCACAAAACCCGGATCAATCTCCGACCAATTCGTCAGACTTGTTGGCCTCATGGGTTATTCCATGCCCGTCTTTTGGCTCGGCCTTGTGGGCTTGCTTGTCTTTTATGGCAAGCTGGGCTGGGTCGGTGGTCCGGGACGACTCGACGCCGCTTATGACATGATGCTCGAGTTTGAGTTAACCCAGTACACGGGGATGATCCTGCTCGACACGGCTCTGAATGGCCGCTGGGACATGTTTGCGAATGCCCTGAGCCACATCATCCTTCCGGCCAGTCTTCTGGGCTACATTTCGATGGCCTACATCAGCCGTATGACCCGGTCTTTTATGATGAACGAGCTGGGCCAGGAATATATCACGACTGCCCGCGTCAAAGGTATGCCCGAGCGACGGGTGATCTGGGTGCATGCCATGAAGAACGTTCTCGTTCCACTCATAACCGTAGTCGCCCTGAGTTACGCCTATCTGCTGGAAGGGTCGGTTCTCACCGAAACGATTTTCGCGTGGCCAGGTCTAGGCAGCTACATAACCCAGGCGCTTCTTGTCGCGGACATGCCAGCGGTGCTTGGAGGTACGATCGTCGTGGGGATTGCCTTTATCGGCCTCAATTTGTTGTCAGACGTCCTCTACCGTCTCGTCGATCCGCGAGCGCGCTGACATGGGCACGATGACAACTTGGCTTCTTGATCCCAATCCAACGTCGCGGCGTCAGGCCCGCTTGGGGCAGACTTATCTGTCATGGCTTCGGCTGAGAAGAAACCCGCTGGCAGTGATCGGCCTTTTGATAACGGTGCTGCTGCTTCTGACTGCCATATTTGCTCCGCTCATAGCGCCGCATGATCCGATTGCTCAAAGCTTGAGTGATCGTTTCAAGCCCCCGGGTACGCCCGGAAACTTGCTGGGAACCGATGAATTCGGCCGCGACATATTTTCACGAATTGTCTTCGGATCGCGTATCACTCTCTACATTGTCGGTCTGGTCGTGCTGACCGCCCCGGTCGCGGGGCTCGTCATCGGTACTGTCGCGGGATATTTTGGCGGCTGGACGGATCGCATACTTATGCGGATCACTGACATTTTTCTGGCGTTTCCCAAGTTGATCCTGGCGCTCGCGCTCGTCGCAGTGCTTGGGCCCGGCATGGTCAACGCCGTTCTTGCTATCGCCCTGACATCTTGGCCCCCGTATGCAAGGGTAGCCCGGGCTGAAACGTTGACAGTGCGGAACTCAGACTACATCGCTGCCGTGAGACTTCAGGGGGCAGGCGCCCTGCGCATCATCTGGGGCCATGTCATGCCGATGTGTCTCCCATCGGTCATCATCCGCGTCACGCTGGACATGGCCGGAGTTATCCTTACCGCTGCCGGACTTGGCTTCTTGGGTCTTGGCGTGCAGCCGCCATTGCCAGAGTGGGGAATGATGATCTCCGCAGGCCGCAAATATCTCTTCGAGCAATGGTGGGTTGCCACCATGCCTGGCCTTGCGATCTTCATAGTCTCTCTGGGCTTCAATCTGCTCGGCGACGGCCTGAGAGATGTCCTCGACCCGCGGAGTTCAGGCAAATGACACTCCTGAACGTTCGTGATCTGCGGGTTACGTTTGATACCGAAACCGGCCCTGTCGAAGCTGTTCGCGGCGTATCTTTCAGCCTCGGTCGCGAGCGCTTGGGCATCGTTGGGGAAAGTGGTTCTGGCAAGACCATGACGGGACGGTCGGTCCTCAGGCTGATCCGACCTCCTGGACGGATCGAGGCAGCCGAAATGACTTTTGACGGCATTGACCTCATGCGGGCGAACGAGGCACAGATGCGGTCTCTGCGCGGACCGCGGATGGCGATGGTCATGCAGGACCCAAAATTTTCGCTCAACCCGGTGATGAAGGTCGGCGCGCAACTGATGGAAGGGCTAAGGCAGCGTGATCATGCCTCGCGCGCAGAAGCTCGCCAAAAGGCCATCGATGCGCTGACTGCCGTGCAGATTCGTGACCCCGAGCGTGTAATGGGGGCCTACCCGCACGAACTTTCCGGCGGGATGGGTCAACGTGTGATGATTGCCATGATGCTCATTCCGAATCCTGACTTGTTGATCGCCGACGAGCCGACCAGCGCATTGGATGTCACTGTACAGGCTGAAGTTCTCTCAATTCTGGACGGACTTGTTCGCAATCGCGGGATGGGCCTGATATTCATCAGCCATGATCTGCGTATGGTCGCGCGCTTTTGCGACCGCGTTCTCGTGATGTATAAGGGCCGTATCGTCGAAGAAATTGCAGCCAAGGACCTGCTCCGCGCCAAACATCCCTACACGCAGGGGCTGCTGAATTGCCTGCCACGCATTGGTGGAAGCCGTGAGCCTCTGCCATCACTCGACCGCAGCGCCAGTTGGGCGCGAGACGGAGGCAACTGACAATGGCGTTGATCGAAATATCCAATCTTTCGGTCACGTTCCGAGCGAATGGCCGATTGGTCCGTGCCGTTGAAGATGTCAGCGTTTCCGTCAATGAACGTGAGAGTTTTGGTCTGGTCGGCGAAAGTGGCTCGGGAAAGTCCACAATCTTGCGGGCAATCTGTGGGTTGGCCCCCATAAGCAGCGGGACGGTCAAGATCGGTGGCGAACCTGTAAAATCACCGCGTGGCCGAGATTTCAGTCGTGTCGCACAGATGGTGTTTCAAGATCCCTATGCGTCGCTTCACCCCCGGCACACGATCGACCGCGTCCTGTCAGAGCCGCTGGCCATCCACGGCATTAAAGATGCAGATGCGAAGGTCATGCAGGCACTGATCGACGTAGGCCTTCCAACGTCATTCCGCTTCCGCTATCCGCACCAGCTGTCCGGGGGCCAGCGGCAACGGGTCGCTATAGCGCGCGCACTTATGCTCGAACCGGCAATCCTGCTGCTCGACGAGCCCACATCCGCTCTGGATGCGAGCGTTCAGGCTGAAACGCTGAACCTGTTGTCCCGTCTGCGCCTGGAACGCGGTCTGACTTTCCTGATGGTTAGCCACGATCTCGCTGTAATCGATCACATGTGTGACAGGATACTGGTGATGCAGCACGGGCGATCAGTCGAAGAGCTGCGACGCGAAGATCTTGCGGCCGCCAACATGAAAACTGCCTATGCGCGTAGCCTGTTTGAGTCCAGCGCTGATCGTATGCTTGACGCGACCTGACGCTCGCCGACTTGCGCGAGATGTCAGACAACTGCCACTGTCAGGCAGCCTGATGGCAGCAGAATGCAACATCCGGTTTCTTGAGATTTCTTGGTGGAGCAGAGGGGGATCGAACCCCTGACCTCGTCATTGCGAACGACGCGCTCTCCCAACTGAGCTACTGCCCCGAACCGGATTATTTTCTGGATGACGCAGAAACGGATGTCAAGCAAATGGCAGCGGCTGCGACAGTGTTCTCATCGTGAGGGAAGCGTGTGGCTACGCAGAAAATTGAGTATTTCTGAAGCAGGTCGCGCACCCGGCAAGCGTGCGACTTCGGCACCCTTGCTGTAAAGGATAAGAAGCGGAATCCCACGAATGCCAAGCCGGTGCGATATTGCGGCATGTTCCTCTGTATTGATCTTGGCAAATCGCGCAGAACCGGCTGCAACAGTGGCGGCCTTGGCAAATTCGGGCGCCATAGCTCTGCATGGCCCACACCAAGGTGCCCAATAGTCGACAAGGATTGGCAATTCGTCTTGCCGCGTCGCCTTGGAATGCGTGGCCTCATCCAGTTCTGAAACTTTGCCACTCACAAGATCGGCGCCGCAGACGCCGCATTTTGGCATCTCCGACAGTCGGTCGGCGGGCACGCGGTTGGCTTGGCCACAGGTCAGGCAGGTCAGTTTCGGCATTTTGTTTGCCTCAAAATACATTCATTTAGACGAATACATGTCCGTCGCCCGGTTCACTTACAAGTGGCCGTCGCAAAAAGAAATCGGCCGCCTTGAGGCGGCCGACTGAGAATTCCGACGCAGCTGATCAGGCGGCGCGTGCTGCCCGTATCGAGTCTTCCAGTTTGCCGAGCGCCTCCGTAAAGACCTCGTCCTGGATCGTGATAGGCGACAGGAAGCGGATCACGTTGCCGTGGACGCCGCAGGTCAGCAAGATGAGTCCACGCTTCAGCGCCTCTGTCCTGACCTTGTTGGCGAAGTCTGCCGATGGCTTGCCACCGACATTGAACTCCACCGCGTTCATGAAGCCCGGCCCGCGAATGTCCATGATTTCGGGAACGTCATCACGCAGACTCTCGAGGTGCTGTTTGAGACGCGAGCCAAGCTGATTGGCGCGGTCGCAAAGCTTCTCTTCATCGATCACGTCAAGCACGGCATTGGCCGCCGCAATCCCCATCGGTGAACCGCCATAAGTTCCGCCAAGACCGCCGGGGCCCGGTGCGTCCATGATCTCGGCACGGCCAGTCACCGCAGCCAGAGGGAAACCACCTGCAAGCGCCTTTGCCATTGTCATCAGGTCAGGCTGAACGTCGTGATGCTCCATCGCGAACATCTTGCCGGTCCGTGCAAAACCGGTCTGCACTTCATCAGCAATCAGAAGGATGCCGTGTTCGTCGCAGATTGCGCGCAGCGCCTTGAAGAACTCACGCGGAGCTTCATAGAAGCCGCCTTCGCCTTGCACTGGCTCGAGGATAATGGCGGCGACCCGCTTGGGATCGACATCGGCCTTGAAGAGGTAGTTCAGCGTGTCGAGCGACTGCTCAACGGTGACACCATGCAGCGGAACCGGGAACGGTACGTGGAACACATCATTGGGCATCGCTCCGAAGCCAACCTTGTAAGGCACAACCTTTCCGGTCAGCGCCATTCCCATGAACGTACGGCCGTGAAATGCGCCGGAGAAGGCGATGACCGCCTGACGACCAGTCGCGGCACGGGCGATCTTGACCGCATTCTCGACGGCTTCGGCACCGGTCGTCACGAAGATCGATTTCTTTTCGCCCTTGATCGGAACGATCGCGTTCAGACGCTCGGCAAGACGGACGTAGTTTTCATAGGGCACAACCTGATGGCAGGTATGGGTGAAATGATCGAGTTGATCCTTCACGGCGGCGATCACTTTCGGATGCCGATGGCCGGTGTTCACGACTGCGATGCCCGCGGCAAAATCGATGTAGCGGTTGCCTTCCTTGTCCCAGATTTCGGCATTCTCGGCGCGATCGACGAAAATCTGTGTCATGACCCCGACGCCACGCGACATGGCAGCCTTGCGGCGAGTTTCGATTTCTGCGTTCTTCATGATGTGTCCCTGGTCAGTCGGTGCCGATGGATCGGCCGGTTGCGATAGGCGTTCAATATTCTATACTGATAGAAAATAAATTTATCTGTGGCGATGAGATGCCGCAAGCAATTTCGGATCATCTGCGAGGGAAGCATGAGTTTTGACACGGGGGCACGGCTGAAGGCCGAACGGGAAGCACGAAAGCTGTCGCAGCGCCAACTGGCGGCAGCAGCCAACGTGACGGCTGCCATGATCTCGATGATCGAGCAGAACCGTACCAGCCCTTCCATCGCCACGATGAAGAAAATTCTGAGCGGCCTCAATATGCCCCTCAGCGCATTCTTTGCAGAAGACGAGCCGACCGAAACCAAATGGCACTTCACCAGAGAGGACTTCCGCGAGATATCACCGCGAGGCAGCGAGATTGATCCCAAGGTCAAGTTCCTGCGGTTCGGCAATGCCACGGACAGTGCCTTGCTGATGCTCCATGAGCATTATGCACCAGGCGCCGATACCGGCCCCGACTCCTACAGTCACGATTCAGAAGAGGCTGGCATTGTCATATCGGGCCAGATCGAACTGACAGTCGGACAGGAAACGCGCACTTTGAAGGCAGGAGAGGCCTATCACTTCAACAGTCGCATCGCACACCGGTTCCGCAATCCGGGGCCTGACGAATGCGTCTTGGTCAGCGCCTGCACACCGCCAACTTTCTAATCTTCTAGACGAGATAGCCGCGGAATGCGTCAACAACCTTCTCGTAGACGGCACGCTTGAAAGGCACGATCGCCTCGATCATCTCATCGGCGGCAACCCACTTCCACCGCGAAAACTCCGGGTGTGCCGTCGCAATATCGATGTCGCTGTCCTTGCCGGTGAAGTGAAACAGGAACCATTTCTGCCGTTGCCCACGATACTTGCCGCCCCAGACCTTGCCTAACAATTCGGGCGGTAGATCGTAGGTGATCCAGTGGTGGGCCTTGGCAACAAACTTCACCTTGTCTTCGGTGACGCCGGTTTCCTCCCAAAGCTCCCGCAAAGCAGCCTGTCGGGGTTTCTCTCCCTCATCGATCCCGCCTTGTGGCATTTGCCATGCAGGGCTGTCGCTGTCTTTGCGCTGGCCTGCAAAAATCAGACCTTTTGCATTTATCAGCATGACGCCAACGCAAGGGCGGTAGGGCAGGGCGGAAGGATCGGGCTGCATCGACGGAAACTCCGGTGAGAGTGGCCGGTCTCCCGGCCACTCGGCAGATCACGGCTGCGGTTGCATGACCGACAGGCCCTTGATGATGTCGATGGCATAGGCAAGCTGATAGTCGTCTTGGCGACGCTTGGCAGCTTCTTCCGCCTTTGCCTGTTCTTCCTCCAGCACCTTCTTCTCGTCCTCGGTCATCGAGTCGTTGGACAGGCTGCCCCGAAGATCGGCCTCAGACCGCATTTTCGCGGCGGCAGAGCTTTCGGCTGCTGCGGCATCCTTCGCCGGATCTTCGGCGGGCTTCTCGATAATAGGCTGTTCCACCACGATGTCCGGCGAAATCCCCAGCGACTGGATAGACCGACCCGAGGGCGTATAGTACCGCGCCGTCGTCAGGCGCATCGCGGCATCGCCTTTCAGCGGGATGACGGTCTGAACAGATCCTTTCCCGAAGCTCTTGGTCCCGACAACGATGGCTCGGTGATGATCTTGCAGCGCTCCGGTGACGATCTCGGAAGCCGAGGCAGACCCGCCATTGATCAGCACCACGATCGGCTTGCCGTTCACCAGATCCCCGGCTTCAGCATTGAAGCGTTCGCTATCTTCAGGGTTGCGGCCACGGGTCGAAACGATCTCGCCTTTTTCAAGGAAGGCATCAGAAACGGCGATTGCTTGATTGAGCAGTCCGCCGGGGTTGTTTCTCAGGTCAAGAACCACACCATTGATCTTGTCCAGACCACCGGCGTCCTCGATGCTTTTCTTGATGCCAGCTTCCAGATCCGGGTAGGTCTGATCGCTGAACGTCGTCACACGCAAGACAACGGTCTTGTCCTCAAGACGTGCTTTCACAGCGGCAACCTTGATTGTGTCGCGGATGATCGACACGTCGAAAGGTTCGTCTTTGCCCTTGCGCGCAACCGTGATCACAATTTCCGATCCAACAGGGCCGCGCATCATGTTCACGGCATCATCCAGCGTCAAACCAAGGACGCTCTCGCCGTTCACATGGGTAATATAGTCTCCGGCCTGAATACCGGCCTCTGCGGCGGGCGTTCCGTCGATTGGTGAAACCACCTTGATGAAGCCTTCTTCTTGCGTGACTTCGATGCCAAGGCCACCAAATTCGCCCTTGGTCTGGGTGCGCATGTCGGCAAATGCCTCGGGCGGCAGGTAGTTGGAGTGTGGATCAAGAGAGGTCAACATCCCGTTGATTGCGGCCTCGATCAGCTTCTTGTCGTCCACCTTCTCGACGTATTGCGAACGGATGCGCTCAAAGATGTCGCCAAAAAGGTCGAGCTGTTCATAAACTGAATCCGACTTGGCGGCTTCCTGAGCCAACAGTGGTCCGGCAACCTGCGTGGCAATCAGCGCGCCCACCATGGTGCCGCCAAGTGCCGAATACAGAGCTTTCTTCATTCCTATTTGTCCTTTGTCTCGGCAAACCACGGACCAGGGTCGATGGTGTTTCCGTCCTGTCTGAGTTCGATATAAAGCGTTTCTGTTCGATCCGCGCCACTGCCTTCTTCGCCGCCTGCGTTCAACGTTGCAGACACATCCTCTGTGCCACCCATCAGTCCGACAGGCGCGCCAGCGGCAAGAACGTCCCCGGGGTCTCCAAATACCGTACCCATTCCGGCCAGCACCATCAAATATCCCGAAGCGGGCTCGATGATCATCACATTTCCGTAGTCGAGCAGCGGTCCACGATAGCGGATGGTTGCCGGCCACGGCGTCGTGACCAGCGCCGCAGGCCTGGTCGCCAGCAGCATGCCCGGTCGGGTGATCCCCGCGGCATCAGCTTCTCCCGCCTTGCGAAGCAACGTGCCGAAAACCGGAAGCGGCAAGGTTCCTTGCGCACCGGCAAAGTCGCCCCTTGGAGCGCCGACATCGCTTTCCATGTTGGCAAGTCCAGTCGCGAATGCGTCAAGTGTCTCGACATTGTCGAGCAGGGATTTGAGTTCCTCTGGATCTTCCAGATACCGTTTCGGCAAGTCTGTACGGTCTTGAATGGCCTGAGCCAGAGCCGTGCGGGCGGACTGTACCGCTGTTAGGCCCTTTTGCAGCATGGACTGGGTTTCTTCCTGCAAAGCCCGGATGTTACGCACTTCTGTAAGTTGCTGCCGCAACATGTCAGCCTGTGCCTGCAAGGCGGGTGCAACCGCCGACAGGATCATGCCCGATCGAGCCGTTCCCAATGGCCCTGAGGGATGCAGCAAAAGCATGGGGGCTGGCGACTTCTCCATCGACGTCATCACACCAAGCAACTGGCCGATTTCGTCCCGGCGTTCGTCGAACGACTTGGTGATTTCTGCCTCGCGAACGGCTGCGGCGCGTAACGCATCTCGCAGCGCCGACAACCCGCCCTCATAGGCGCGTATGGTCGCCGTCAGTGCCGCAATTCGGTCCTTGCCGCTTTCAGCATTTTTCAATGCTTCGATTGCCGCGCGCAGATCGGCAGAAGCCTGTTCCGCCGACGCGGAAGGCGACGTTGCGGCCAACCCCTGCGAGGTGCAGAACGCCATGACTCCGGCAACGACAAGTAGGCGCAGTGGTTTCATGCGCCGGGGACTCTTACGATCAGGGAGCGGCCCGTCATTTCCGGGGGTGGCTTGACCCCCATCAGATCCAGTAGCGTCGGCGCAAGATCGGCGAGCCTGCCGTTTCGCAGATCGACGCCGGATGGGCCACCAACCAGCGCCACCGGCACCGGATTGGTCGTATGGGCGGTGTGCGGGCCACCGGTCACCGGATCGACCATGAGTTCGGCGTTGCCGTGGTCGGCCGTGACAATCATCGCGCCGCCAGCCTTCGCCAGAGCCTCGATGACCTTTGCCAGCCCGCGATCCACCGACTCGCACGCGGCAATGGCGGCACTCAACACGCCGGTATGTCCAACCATGTCCGGGTTGGCATAATTCACCACGATCAGGTCATACCCCCGCCCTATGGCTTCAACGAACTGCTCCG
>Ga0209023_10004917_pt1 | contig 14895 bp, 15 predicted proteins | sample LakOneMetagenome_FD_187468 | JGI IMG/M metagenome (GOLD analysis project Ga0209023, IMG submission 187468) | Freshwater and sediment microbial communities from Lake Erie, Canada (SPAdes) (version 2) | ecosystem: Environmental > Aquatic > Freshwater > Lentic | place: Lake Erie, Canada... | reverse complement strand
ATGCTTAGCAAATAGAATCCTTCAAGCATTTGAAGAAGCAAATATTAGTGCAGCAATTGGCGTTGCTGTTCGTAATCCAACTTATGGGCTACTTACTGCAATGCATGAAGCAGATAAAAAAATGTATCAACATAAAAGAATGCTGAAAATGCAGAAAAACAAAGCATAATGAAAATTGTGAATACGATAATGATGTTTATGAAAATTATGCTTTTTGAACCACTTGAATAAATCGTCTTTGCTCATACATTTTAATTAAACTTGGTTAATTCGATTTGGCTTAAATTGTTTCTATGTTAAAAACAATTTAAGCCATTCATACTGATTTTAAATTTTCACATTTAAGATTTTTACACTTAGAATTTTTACGCTTAAAACTTTTACATTTAAAGTTATCACGATGCTTAAGTTTTGAAATGATGGAAGAGAGGGACAATTATATAAAGCAATCATTTAGGATTAAATGATCATAATAAAAAACGACTTATAATAAATAACATCGTAAAACAAACACATAAATTATTAATTATATTAAATAAATTGGTACGCCCAGCGGGACTCGAACCCACTCCACAGGCTTCGGAAACCTGCACTCTATCCAGTTAAGCTATGGGCGCTTAAATCGAGATGGCACATCATACCAAAAAATCGTATCAGGTAAAGCATTTATAAAACACCGAATTGCATTGATGCTTATGCTTTGAACAACGTTCCAAATTTGCAACAGATAATTCCATCTAATACGCTTGGTTTATTCTGCTAGATCGCTCACAATACGCACTCCCCAAACCACGTGAGAATTTCATGACTGATGCTTTAACGTTAAGAGATTTATCGAAAACCTATCGAAATGGATTTCAGGCACTTAAAGGAATCAACTTAAGCGTTCCTGAAGGTGAATTTTATGCACTTTTAGGCCCAAACGGCGCAGGTAAATCGACAACGATTAGTATTATCAGTTCTTTGACACATAAAACATCAGGTACAGTCGAAATTTTCGGCAACAATCTGGATACTCACCCTTCACATGCAAAACAATGTTTAGGCGTGGTTCCCCAAGAGTTTAACTTTGGTCAGTTTGAAAAAACTTTTGACATTTTAGTGACTCAAGCGGGCTATTACGGTATTCCCAAAAAAATTGCTGAAAAGCGTGCTGAAGAATATTTAGAAAAATTAGGCTTATGGGAAAAACGTAATACTCAAGGACGTATGCTTTCAGGTGGTATGAAACGCCGTTTAATGATTGCACGTGCCATGATGCATGAACCTAAATTACTGATTTTGGATGAACCTACCGCTGGTGTTGACATCGAATTACGTCGCTCAATGTGGGACTTTTTGACTGAAATGAATGAAAAAGGCACTTCAATCATTTTAACCACGCATTATCTTGAAGAAGCGGAAATGCTGTGTCGTCAGATCGCCATCATCGACCGTGGTGTGATTAAAGAAGATACTTCGATGAAAGCATTCTTGAATCAATTAAGTGAAGAATCTTTTATTTTTGATCTAGAAAACCCCATTGATCCGATTCACGTTGAAATCATTGGTGTGAAATTTAACTTGATTGACCCTGTGACTTTAGAAGTAACGATGGATAAAGCACATTCTTTAAACGATTTATTTCAACTGTTAGAAGCTCAAGGCATTCGTGTACGCAGCATGCGTAATAAATCGAATCGTCTTGAAGAATTATTCGTGAAAATGGTCGAAAAAAATCTTGAAGGAGCGCAAAAATGAACTTTACCCAACTTCGAGTTGCACTTTACACACTTGTTTATAAAGAAATACGCCGCTTCATGCGAATTTGGCCGCAAACCTTGTTGCCGCCTGCAATCACCATGAGTTTGTACTTTGTGATTTTTGGTAATTTGGTTGGTTCTCGTATTGGGCAAATGGGTGGATTTAGCTATATGCAGTTCATCGTTCCCGGTCTGATTATGATGGCTGTTATTACTAATAGTTATGCGAACGTATCTTCGAGTTTCTTTAGTGCAAAATTTCAAAAGAGTATTGAAGAACTGATCATGAGTCCAGTTCCGCTACATATGGTGTTGTGGGGTTATGTGATTGGTGGGGTCTGTCGTGGTGTCTTAGTCGGAGCGATTGTGACTGGTATGAGTTTATTCTTTACCGATTTAAGTATTCACAATATTTTCGTCACTATATATACCGTGATTATTACTTCATTACTTTTTTCATTAGGTGGTTTTATCAATGCGGTTTATGCAAAATCGTTTGATGATATTTCCATCATCCCAACCTTTGTTTTAACACCCCTAACTTATTTAGGTGGTGTATTTTACTCAATTAGTGCTTTAAGCCCATTTTGGCAAAATCTCTCTTTAGTTAACCCGATTGTATATATGGTCAATGCATTCCGTTTCGGAATATTAGGTCATAGCGATGTAAATGTTTCTCTTTCATTGATTGTCGTAACACTTTGCTGTGGCGTACTTTATGTCATTGCCTACTATTTACTTTCTCGTGGTTCAGGAATGCGTGAATAATGTCTGTCGAACACTCTTTATTAGGTAAAGAAACCAATTACCCAACCACTTATCAACCTGAAATTCTTTTCCCTATTTCACGTGCGCCCGCACGTGAACAATATGCCGATATTGAAGGCATATATAAAGGAAAAGATTGGTGGCATGTTTTCGAAATTTCTTGGTTAAATCGCAAAGGCATTCCACAGGTTTCAATTGGTCGGATTACCCTACCTGCAAGCTCTCCAAATTTGATTGAGTCTAAATCTTTAAAACTCTACTTTAATAGTATGAACTTTACTGAATTTGACTCAAAAGAAGCTTTTATTACAACCGTGGAAAAAGATTTATCACAAGCAGCGCAAGCTGACGTGACACTAACTTTATTCCAAGCAGATGAACTTGATATTGCCAAGCCTGAAGGCATCTGTATTGATGATCAACAGCCTGAGCATTTAGTGAATCATCCTGATGCATCACTTTTAACATTGGATCAAAGCGCTTCTGATGAAAATGTTGAGATACAACTCTATTCACATTTATTAAGAAGCAATTGCCCTGTCACTGGACAACCTGATTGGGGCACTGTTTTCATCCGTTATCAAGGCAAAAAACCTTGTTATCGTAGTGTTTTAGCTTATATTATCTCTTATCGTCAGCATAATGGTTTCCACGAACAATGTGTGGAGCAAATCTTTGCCGATATTTGGCAAAATTTGCAACCTGAAAAACTGATGGTATATGCTGCATATACACGTCGTGGAGGATTGGACATTAATCCATGTCGTGTATCAGATGAAACATGGATGCCAAGCCCAATTCGTTTGGCTCGACAATAACATTGAGGTTGATGACATGCCTTTTTTTGGTTTTGTACCATCTGAAGAACTATTAAGGAATATTCAGACAGGTATTGAGAAAAAAAACTCCAACGAACCACTTTACCCTTTACGTGATCAAACTGCTTTATTAATTAATGATGAAATCATTGATGCGATATTAATTGAGCTTGTACGTCGCTTCCCACCCAGTGATCGCCGTGATACTGCTGAAAAGCTTGCTGGATATGTAAAATCGACTGTTGCCGTGCTTCTTAAACAACTGTTAAGTAAAGCAGACAATGAAGTTGTGCGTCAGTCTATTACTTTTTCTGAAAGTAGCTTATTTAGAGATCCACAAGATCAATTACGTGTTGGCGCTGGCTTAAATGCAAATCTAGTGACTAGTATGAAGCATAGTTTTGCGGAAATTCTAGAAAATGGTGATATTAATCGTGGTGTTTTGTCTGAACAATACAAACAATTCGCCGATGCATCAATTAACCATTTCATGCGTGAATTTAATAAAACACTAGATTTGGGCATGATTAAACGCAAAGCAGCCGATATCGGTGCAGCCGCAGTAACCAAAGCTGTGCATATGGCGGTTGATAAGTTGATTCCAAACTTAAATAAAGAAGAAATCAAAGCACTCGCTGAATATCACAGTACATTATTTTTTAATTGATCATTAAAAGTTAATTGAATTTTTTAATGAAAAAATACTCTTGAATTCAAGGGTATTTTTTTTTAATTTAGAAAAATATTGAAGGTAAAATATAAAATAATGATTTTTAATTCAAATAGATAAGATTTCTACAAATAATATTCAATCAGGTGATCATTCTATAAAAGCATTACATTCAAAATTCTCAAACTTTCATTTCTTAATTTAATTTTAATATTGTGCTTTTTTAGTCTATTTTTTAAACATAATTTCAGGGTTGATCAGAATACTCATAATACTCGCAAAAGTAGGTGGGCGTTACCTTCTATAAGGCTTATGTTAGCATTCGCAAACTGTTTAATGCACTAAAATAATCCAATGGCTCCAAGTTCTCAATATAAGTTTTTACGTCAAGCGCCACGTGATGGTTTAAGTACAACATCACACCCTTCCAGATGGCAAAAAATACATATTGACCCATGGCTGACACTCTTTTTAATTTTAAATGCTCTACTCGGTTTAACCGTCTTATATAGTGCATCTGAAGAAAGTATTGGGCTCGTCGCAAAGCAAGCCATGAGTTTTAGTATTGGCCTTATGGTCATGGTTGGTTTAGCACAGATTCCACCTAAAGTGTATCAAGCTTTTGCGCCTTATTTTTATCTGTTTAGTGTCGCTTGCTTAGTCGCAGTTAAACTTTTTGGTGAAGTTCGCATGGGCGCACAGCGCTGGATTGATATTCCTGGTGCAGGAAGTGTACAACCCAGTGAGTTTATGAAGATTGCAATGCCTCTCATGATTGCTTGGTTTTTAGCTCGCAATCCACTACCACCTAGCTTTAAGAATGTTTTCCTGTCTTTAATCATGATCGGTATTCCTTTTATTCTCATCGCAGAACAACCCGATCTAGGAACATCGTTACTTATTTTAGCCAGTGGTATTTTTGTGCTATTTCTAAGTGGTCTTTCTTGGAAAATGATTTTAGGTGCAATCGGTGCAGCAGCAGCTTTTATTCCTATCGCATGGCAATTTTTATTGCATGACTATCAAAGACAGCGTGTATTAACTTTAATTAACCCAGCAGCAGATGCCTTAGGCACAGGCTGGAATATTATTCAATCTGAAACTGCGATTGGCTCTGGCGGTTTTATGGGCAAAGGTTACTTATCGGGTACACAATCGCATTTACACTTTTTACCTGAAGGTCATACCGACTTTATTATTGCGGCTTTTTCAGAAGAATTTGGGTTAATTGGCATTATCTTATTGATTGTGATCTATTTTGCAATTATCTTCAGAACATTCCAAATCAGTTTAAATTGCTTTCATAATTTCGGCCGTTTGGTCGCAGGCACGTTTGGATTGTCATTTTTTGTTTATGTATTTGTAAATGCAGGCATGGTCAGTGGTATTTTACCTATAGTAGGTGTGCCATTACCCTTTATGAGTTATGGAGGGACTGCAATTATTACTTTAATGGCCACTTTTGGTATTGTAATGTCAATTCATACACATCGTTAATTTCATCATAAATAATTAGGAAATATAACCTATGTTTAATTTTGGGCTTTTACAAAAAGTAAGAAATTTGTCTTTTTGTGCAGCTGCATTTTCGATTACCAGTTTCTGCCAAGCCAATGAGTTTGCAAGTCATCCTGACTATAACAATTTTAAAGCAAAAACCATGCAAACTTATGGTTTAAGTGGTGAGCAAGTCGATTGGGCAATGAATGGTTCAAGAAATCTACCCAATATTATTAATATTATGAACCGACCAGGTGAAAGTAAGCCGTGGTATGAATATAAAACCAATTTCCTCTCTGAAGGTACCATTCAACGTGGTGTACGCTTTAGAAACCAGTATGCAGATACGTTGAATCGTGCTGAACAGCAATTTGGTGTCCCTCAAGCGATCATTTTAGGGATTTTAGGGGTAGAAACAGGCTATGGCTCAAATAAGGGCTCATTTATCACTCGTGATGCCTTAGCTACACTCGGCTTCGGTTACCCTCGTCGTGCACAATATTTCCAAGATGAGCTCGGTGCGTTGATTGCTTGGTCATATAAAGATGGCGTTTCAACCAACTCGATTGTTGGCTCTTATGCAGGCGCTGTTGGTTACCCTCAATTTATGCCAAGTAATATCTCTAAATTTGGGGTGGACTATGATGGGAATGGTCATATTGACCTCAGAAATTCAGCCGTAGATGCCATTGGTTCAATTGCAAACTATCTAGCACAGCATGGTTGGCAGAGAAATCAACCGATCGGCTTCCTTGCACGTTATACAGGTAATAATCCTGATGCAATCATTGCTAAAGATTTAACTCAACCTGTTCCTTATGGTTCTATTAAAAATTTAGGTATTGCTCCGCTGAATCCTATTGTCAAAATTGATGACTTAGATTTAGTCAATGTCATTCAATTGCAAGATAATTATGGCCCAATTTACTACATCACTTATCCAAACTTTCAAGTGATCACGACCTATAATAAAAGCCGTATGTACGCTACAGCTTTATGGCTTTTAGGCACTGAAATTGTAAGTCGATAAGACTTACAATTTCCTAAATATAAGAAAAGTCAAGAAATTATTTTACTAATCTGATCACATTTTCTACGATTTAAATAAATTGTTACACTTTTGATTATTTTTTAATCAATTTCTGTAAGAATTTGTCCTTTTTGTAACTATTTTACAAATAACACTAGACACATTTGTTATCGCTTGAATATTATCCTTCCGTTAAATGCAGTTGCACAAGTGAATTTACAGACCTCTATGGGTTAATTTTCAGCGACTTAGAAAGTTAAGATTGAGGTTCCAAGGAGTTAAACGATGCATGCTTCACTCAAATATATGATTGCCCTGACCATGGGTTTAAGTATGACGCAAGTCAACTCAGAAATGGTTCAGTCATCATATTTAAACAATGATTCAGATAGTTCGAGTTTAGCTTCTCGTGTAGTAAGCAAAGACTCAACAAATTTTAATTCACATTTCTCAAACCTTAACAGTTTGTCAATTACTGAACGTTCTGGCGATAAAATTCGCCGTGAAACAATTGCAGCTAAGATTCAAGTTCCTGAAGATGAGCCTTCAGTAATTGATAAACTAAACGAAGTAGCTTCTAATACAGTTCGCAAATTCAGCCAAACAGGCGTTGCGTCTTGGTATGGTCGTCAATTCCACGGTCGTAAGACTGCAAGTGGTGAAACATTCGATATGAATGAATTGACAGCTGCTCATCGTAGCCTTCCATTGAACTGTTATATCCGTGTAACGAATAAAGACAATGGTAAGAGTGTGGTTGTGAAAGTAAACGATCGTGGTCCTTTCCATGGTAACCGTGTACTTGACCTTTCATACGGCGCTGCGAAGCGTTTAGGTATTACAAATTCAGGAACGGGACGCGTAAGCATTGAACGCGTGGACGGTCCAAACTCGTAAATTCACTGCATGCATTTAACGAAGCCACTTTAAGTGGCTTTTTTAATGTCTGAATATATAGGTTTTTTGATCATGTCTATGTCCATTCAGCAATAGTGCGATTCAAATCTCACTTTATTGGAATTCCTATACATTCCGACGATTTAAAGCTGAATTTGCTTCTATACAACAATAATGATCTCTGTTAAGTTAAATTTTCAGTATGCTTATTTAACACTGAATGCTTTTCGATAATTTAAAATTTTAATAATTTAAATCTTGGGGATAACAATGTTGCTACGCCCTGCTCTACTTAGCTCAAAGATTTTACCCATTTTATCGATTACGAGCTGTATCTTGATCAGCAGTTGTGCGACCACAAAACAACAAGCTTTGAATACACACTCAGATGCTCATCACAACGCTCAAATTGAACAAAGCTCGCAAAACATACTCATTCATGGCGGTTCTATATTAACCATGCAAGGAATGACACCGCATTATGTTGAGGCGTTATTGGTTCAAGATGGACGAATTACCTTTGCAGGCGATTTAAAACAAGCCAAACAACAACAGCAGAAAAATAGCCAAGAGATCGATTTAAAACATTACACCCTACTACCTGGCTTTATCGATGCGCATAGTCATCTCAATAGTGTAGGACTACAACAAACTGTTGCGAACTTATATCCTGAACCCGATGGCAATGTGTCTGACATTCCTTCATTATTGAATGCTCTATCACAATGGCAACAACAAAATCAGGCATTTATCCAAGCCACTCAAGGCTGGATCATTGGCAATGGCTATGACGATGCACAACTGAATGAAAAACATCACCCTACAGCAGATGACCTCGACAGAGTGTCGAGCAACCATCCAATTATTATTTTACATCAATCAGGGCACTTAGCTTCAGTCAATCATAAAGCGCTTGAATTGCTTCACATTGATAAAAATACAGCGAATCCAACTGGAGGTATTATTCGTCGTAAAGCCCATTCTCAAGAACCTGATGGTGTATTAGAAGAGGCTGCGGTATTTTCTGCAATGGCAACGGCTTTTAGTAAAGTTCCTCCTGAAATTATGCAGAATATGGCAAAAACGGCGTTAAACACTTATATCAAGAATGGCTATACCACTGTACAAGAAGGGCGAGCTGATGCTGCTACTGCGGAACTATGGCGCAGCTTTGCTGATATTGGACAGTTAGATATTGATGTCGTGGTTTATCCCGATATCATCAATGAAACAGCATATATGCTACAACATGGCTCAAATTCTCAATACCAAAAGCATTTTCGCATTGGTGGTGTAAAAATAAGTTTAGATGGCTCTCCTCAAGGGAAAACAGCATGGTTAAGCCAACCTTACTTAATCCCCCCTGAGGGCAAAGATAAAAACTACCGTGGTTACCCCGCTTATCCTGAACAATCCACGGTTCAAAATGCAATTAACCTAGCCTATCAACACCATTGGCAAATTCTCGCACATGCCAATGGCGATGCTGCAATAGATCAGTATTTAGAGACAATTGAAGTGGCAAATCAAAAGTTTGGACAAGCTGATAGTCGTCATGTCATCATTCATGCGCAAACCATGCGAGAAGATCAGCTCGATCGGGCAAAAAAACTAGGTTTGATTCCATCGTTTTTCTCCTTACATACTTATTATTGGGGCGATTGGCATAAATATGAAACCTTAGGGCCAGTACGTGCTCAGCGTATTTCCCCAACTGGATCTGCTTTGAAGCGTCAGATGATTTTTACCGAACATCATGATGCACCAGTCATTCCACCCAAAAATATGATGGTTATTGATGCAACAGTTAATCGTACTACACGATCTGGTGATGTTTTAGGTGAAGATCAAAAGGTCAGCCCGTATATTGCTTTAAAATCTGTTACTGACTGGGCGGCATATCAATATTTTGAAGAAAAAGATAAAGGTACATTAGAAAAAGGCAAACTCGCAGACTTTGTCGTTTTAGATTTAGATCCGCTGAAAGTACCCACTCAAAAAATTAAAGACATTAAAATAATGGCGACTTATAAAGCGGGCCGAATGATTTATCAAGCAAATGACTTCACATCGAATAGCGAGTTAAAATCAAGTCCGCCGATAAAACCACATCAAAACGATATCAATAAAATAGCAAGCAACAAATAATAATAATGGTGAGCAAAGCTCACCATTAAAATACAACAATGCTACATTAAACTAAATTGCTTAAAGTAAATTAACCGCCAATAAAGCCAACAAGGCAGGAACAGCTTGTATATAAATAATTTTCTTACTCGCAGTTAGCCCACCGTAAATTCCAGCCACCAAAACACATGCTAAAAAGAAGTTAGCAAGTGCAATAGCATATGCTTCAGGTGCAATGAGTGACCAGAACAGACCTGCTGCTAAAAAGCCATTATATAACCCCTGATTTTGCGCCAATACTTTAGTGAGTTGTGCTTTTTCAAGTGTGTTACCAAAGGCTTTTAGACCATAAGGTTTATCCCATAAAAACATTTCCAACACCAAAATGTAGACATGTAATATTGCGATTAATCCAACGAGTATCTGCCCAATCATGTTTATTTTCCTTGTTATGGTCAGTGTTTAGTATTTAATAGCCAATCTAAGCCAGCCTCTCGGCTGACTCGACTTACTTGATTTAAGCTTTTAACAAGACTTTACCTTGTCTCGCCCCTTGCGTTGCTTTCGATGCTGCAGTTGTAATATCTGCAAACTCAAAAATACCATCGATCGGTAAAACAAGCTTGTTCTGCGTTGCCAGTGTAAGTAATTCAATGAATAACGCTTTTTTACGTTCAGCAGGCATTTGTCTACTCACCGTACTTGCCCAAAAGCCTTTTAACGTAGCCTGCTTAAAGATCAAATCACCTGAAGCTATTTGCATCAATTCTCCAGTCATACTACCAAAGGAAATCAGCAATCCATTTTCAGACAATGTATTTAATAATTCACCACTGGCTTTACCACCAATCGAATCTACACCAACCAACAACGGTTGCTCCGCATGAATGGCTTTAACCTGTTGCTGCCAATCAGGTTGATCTGTTGCAACAACGTGCTGAATCCCCAAAGCTTGCATTTCACTGATTGCTTCTTGGCGACGAACTAAATTAATCACATGAATACCACGTGCTTGCGCAATCATGGCAACCGTTTTACCCACAGCGCCATTGGCTGTATTTTGTATCATCCATTGTCCAGCTTGAATATCAGCAAAATCCAGTAACATTAACGCACTAATTGGCATTCCAATGAGTTGTGCTGCCAATTCATCTGGAATCGCATCATTCAGAGGGACAATAGCTTGTGCAGGAGCGATAAAATATTCTGCCCAACTGCCATGTACGCCTGCAACTGCGACACGTTGTCCAATCTCAACACCACTCACACCTTCACCTAAAGCATCGATAATACCGACTGCTTCACTGCCACCGATTGCAGGCAATTCAGGTTTATAGCCATAACTACCACGAACAGTCCAAACATCATGGTTATGCATTGGAGATAAAATCGTTTTAATACGTACTTGCCCTGCCTTAGGTTCAGGCTTTGGCATTTCAGCCAGTTCCAGTACATCAGCAGGTTCGCCAAAACGACGATGGATAATACTTCTCATAGCTTATTCCTTAATCGGGACTAATAGATTTTGTGTGGTTTCTAAAGCTAAATAAAGTGGCGCTTTATCTTGAGCAAGTTTGGTCAATAGAGCCGCACCAAACCATAACTGATACATCACTTGCGCCATTTTATTTGGATCGATATGTGGAGGAATTGAGCCTTCCTGCTGCCCTTCTTGTAATAAACTTGCAACTCGCCCAGTCAATTTATTGACCCCGAAATTCAAGATTTGGCGCATATCTTCCGATAAATCAGAAACTTCAGCTGCCAATTTCACAATAAGACAATTCTCAGCCCAACCACCATGGGTTGGATCTTCAATCCATGCCTGCCAAAGCGCCATCAAGCGTGCATAGGCACTACCATCTGTTTGCAACCAAAGTTGTTCAACCTTTACTTTATAGTCACGAATATATTGTTCTAACAAAGCACAGCCAAAATCTTCCTTTGATGCAAAATAATAGTAGAACGAACCTTTTGGTACGTCACAGGCTTTTAATATCTCTTGCAAGCCAACGCCGACAAATCCTTTGCGTAATACTAGTTCAAAGCTGGTATCTAAGATGTGTTGTCGGGTTGCTTCACTTTTGTTTGATCGTTTCATAGCCTTACTATAAATCAATAATAGACCAGTCGTCTATATTTTTAACCTATAATAATGTAATTTTCAATATTTGAATATTTACCCACCACTCAAAAAAATTACGCACATCGCATCTTTTTAAACACCTTATTTCGCTTTAATTTTTGGTAAATTTAAACCTTTGTTTAAAAACATATTGAAAAAATAGCTTATTAAAATATGATGACAGTGAAGTATTTTTATACTCATAAATATGAACATTTATAATTTTGGATAATTTATGAAAATTAAGGCAATTTCTTTTGCAGTTTTATCATCTTTAGTTTTAACTGCATGTGGTGGAGGCGGTGGTTCAGACTCATATACAGGTGGTAATGGAAACAATGACAACACAACACCTGATACCTCTGCGAATCAACAATGGAGTATTTTTGATATTGGTGAAGTCAATTCAGCCCCATATGAAGGCCCCTTGGGTTATGAAGAAAATAGAATAACCTTAAAAGATGGCAAATATTATGTGAAACAAACCAATACATTAAATGATAGTGAGAGTTTGTATCTCAGTTTTACGGTGACCAAAGATGGTGTTTATGAAGATGGTCCTATCAGTCAAGATGGAGCGTTGATTGGAACTGTGTCTATAAACGCAAATAAATGGACATTGCTACCTTATTCGAAAATTGGATCGACTGGTTTAAAGTTTTATCATACCTACAAAACAATCGATATCAGTGGTCAATCGTTTAATCAAGTCATTGCTCCATTGCATATGTGGGCAATCAAGAATGGTCGAACAAATGATATCTCTGCCAGCAATGCTGAGTTAAAATTCTATGCAGCCAATACCATCACTAAGTTTCCAAGTGGTTCGACCTGCTTACAATTGATAAAAGAAGAAAATAATCAAGAATATATTGAACTTGAAATAGAAAGCGAAAATGACCCATATGTGATGAACAGATGGAATGATTTTGCCCTCGCAGGCTCTGGAGCAGAACAAAAAATATTTAAAGACACAACAGCATATATAACCTCTCAGGATGACAATGGAGACGACAATGCTGATATGTATGCAAAATACCAAAATAAGTATTTTGCAGGAAATTATACTGCCAAAGGCATACAATTTGATTTTGAGGATTTACTTAAAGAGCTTAGCGAGAGCAGTAAGGCTTTAACAGGTCAAGATAAAGTCATTGCAAATGAGTATATAGATGCCGTCAAAAATACATGTATGCTTTACAATGATAAAGCGACTCAGACCATCCTTAACGCCATTAAAAATGCAAATTAAAGCATTGTATTAAAAACAAAACACCACGTTTTTACGCGTGGTGTTTTATTTAACAATTCATTCAATACCATATAATTGAACTCTATTTATACTTTCCAAAAACTTTCCATACACCATTATCTGCCAAAGGATCACTATAACTATCATTCCGTTGTTTACGTGGTTTCTCTCTTGCATCGACGATTTCAAAATCTTTTTCAATACTTAACACGATACCATTCACATAAAAACGGGTACGTGTATATTCACTTTGGCCATGTTGGAAGACATAAGTTCTTAAATCAATAAATTCACGATGTGCAACCAATGCTGCTGTGTCATCACTATTGAGCCAATGCGTCATCTCAGCAATTTGTTCAGCTTCAAATTGCCCACATTTTTCCAATAATGAAGCAATTCCTCGAAATGTTTTTGATTCTTTCGCTCGGGTTTTATTGATTCGAATACGATCTACATGAAAAAAGAACAACGGAAAATTCAAATGACTTGGCAAGTGAATAGCATCCAAGACTTCATCTTCCATGAAAGGTTGATATAAAGCTTGTGCCCTTTCAATCAACCCAAGCCAGTGCGTATGATATTCATCGACCTGTTGTTTTGATCCATAATAAATCGGTAATCCTTCAACATTGGATAAATCTACAGGCGGCCACATATTTTGTCTTAATAATGCAATATCATTTTTTAAACTTTGCACCGCAATCGCATCTTGCATCTTATCTTCCTGAATCATTTCAAATATGCTTAGGCTATTTTGAGTATGCTATAGTTGCAACGACGAAACAAGATTACAAAAAGGAAATCCAATGTCTGAAAATGATGAAATCTATGAAAATAGCGAACAAACTGAATCCGATGAACAATTTTTTGAGCGTGCGGATGAATTCATCGGTCTTGCAAATCAGTTGATTGATTCGACACATCAAGTTTCACATCTGACCACTGAACCTGGAAAAGTCAGCGCTTCATTTATGTACGCCAATGCACGTTTTAGCGCATGGCATGCGGCTTGTTCTTACCAACAAGTTGATGATTTTAAAAAAGATCGCCAAGTGATCTTAGATTATTATATGGAACAATTTAAGTCGATGCTTGAAAGCAATTTGGATGAATACCAAGAAAATTTTGAAGAGTATTTTCCAAAAGCAGAGGCTGAAGAAGTAAAGCGTTTCGTTTAAGTGCGGGATTGCCTATAATAGGTTTGTAAAATTAATATGTAGTTGTGGAAAAAATCATGTCTCAAAAAATCGATGCTGCTGATGTCACCGAAGAAGAAGCTTTAAACGCTGTCTTTTTTGAGCGTGCTGATGAGTTTATTAAGCAAGCCAATGAGTTTTGCCGCCCTGCAAAAGGTCAACAACCAAAGCCTGAAGAACTACGTGGTCAAGTCAGTGCGGCGATGTTATTTGCGACAGCTCGGTTTAATACTTGGGTTGCTGCCAATACTTTCAAAGATGGCGAAGAAATGCGTGAAGCAAAAGAACAAGTCATGTCTTATGTGCTACAGCAGTTTCAAATGATGCTTGAAGACAATTTTGATGAATATTGCGAACAGTTTGATAACTACCTTCGTTTTAGAAAAAATGAATATTTTCATACACATAAACATGATGAAAAAGATGACCATCAACACTAATTTATTTTAAGAACAAAAGTTAATAAAAAGCCCTGATGGGCTTTTTATTTATAGATAATTTAATATTTACAATAATTTAAAGCTAAGAAATAAACAATACTCATCATTTTTATCAATTAATCATATCCACACTTTATAAATTTCATCTCTGTACACGACAAATTTCACAGAACCCTTATCCTATCAGGATTCTGCCTTCTTAAAATTGCCAAAATTTCCTTAAACTCTTCTTTTTTCCCAAAACCAATTAAACGCTGAATCGCCATTTGAACATAGTCTAAACCATAGCGAAATAAACTCATTGAGAGTCGTCCATGCTTCTTTATTTTT
>Ga0209023_10004916_pt1 | contig 14899 bp, 14 predicted proteins | sample LakOneMetagenome_FD_187468 | JGI IMG/M metagenome (GOLD analysis project Ga0209023, IMG submission 187468) | Freshwater and sediment microbial communities from Lake Erie, Canada (SPAdes) (version 2) | ecosystem: Environmental > Aquatic > Freshwater > Lentic | place: Lake Erie, Canada... | reverse complement strand
GGCGGCCACGCTGCTGTTCAGGCTGGCGGCGGGGGTGATCGGCGGCTTCTGGCCCCCGATGCACGCGATGGGTTCCACGCCGCTCTCGCTGCTGCGCATCGCTCCGCCCGCGTGGTGGTACGCGCTCGCGGTGGCCGCGCTCGTCGTCGCGATGCTGCCGTGGCGGCCCTGGATGCGCTGCACGGCCTTGCTCGCGCTGTTGCCTGCAGCCCTGCCGGCCGCGGCGCGCATCGCGTCCGGAAGCGTGGTCGCGACCGTACTCGACGTCGGGCGCGGCGAGGCGGTGCTCGTGCACACCGCGACGCACGCCTTGTTGTTCGATGACGGGGAGACCTGGGGAAGCGCGGGCGCCATTTCCGCCAGCCCGATCACCAGCGCACTGCGCTACTACCACGTGCGCTCGCTCGACCAGGTCGTGCTGCCGCGGCTCGATGGCGATCGCGGCGCCGGCGTGCTCGCATTGCATGCGGCCCTGCCCGTGCGCGGCCTCGCATCCGGCGACACCGGCGCCTTGCCCCCGGAGTTCGGGGCCTGCCAACCCGGGGCGCGCTGGCGCTGGGATCAGGTCGATTTCGAGGTGTTCGAAGGCCGCGCGTGCACGCTGCGCGTCAGCGCCGGCGGAACGAACCTGTTGCTGCCGGGTTCCGCCACGGCGCTGGGCGAAGCACTCGAGGCGGGCGAGCTGCCGCAAGCGGTCGTGCTGGCGGCGACGCATGGTTCGCTCGCAGCGCGCATGCGCCCGCTGCAGCACAACCCCGCGCCGCCGTGGATGCTGATCAGCACCACGGCGCGCGATGCGGCCAAGCCCGACCTGGCCGCCGCATTGCGCGCTGATCGGAGCGGGGGCATGCATGCGCGCGTGACGGGCCTCGACGGTGCGCTCGAGATCCGCTTCGGCCGCGGAAGTCCGATCGAGCTCAGGAACTGGAGACGCCCCTAGCTGCGAACGGGCCCCGGCAAGGGTCCCGCACAGGGTTTTGGCGGCTTAGGTATCATGCGCGCAGCGAATCGAAGCGGAGTTGACCAGCAGATGTGGGAAATCGTGCGCGCCGGTGGCTGGATGATGGGCCCGATCATCCTGTTCTCGATCATCGCCGCGGCGATCATCCTCGAGCGGCTCTGGACGCTGCAAGACCGTCGCGTGCTGCCGCCCGACCTGACCAAGCGCGTGTGGCAGCTGGTCGAGGCCAACCAGGTCAACGACCAGGTCATTGCGGCGCTGGCGCAGAATTCGCCGCTCGGCAAGGTGCTGGCCGCCGGCCTTGCGAACCGGCACCGCACGCGCGAGGCGCTGATGGAGCGGCTCGAGGACGCGGGCCGCCACGTCGTGCATGAACTCGAGCGATTCATCAACACGCTGGGCACGATTGCCGGTGTCGCGCCGCTGCTGGGACTGCTCGGCACCGTCGGCGGCATCATCCGGGCGTTCAACGCGATCAACGCCGGCGGCATGGGCGATCCGCGCATGCTCTCGGGTGGCATCGCGCAGGCGCTGGTGACGACTGCAGCAGGCCTGATCGTGGCCATCCCGGCGCTGATCGGCTATCGCTACCTGCGCGGTCGCATCGATCGCATCGTCATCGAGATCGAGAAGGACGCGATCATGCTGGCCGACGCGCTCGAATCGCAGCAGGGCGGCGAACGGCGCGCCGCGGCCCGGGCGACGGCATCTTGAACCTGAAGCCGCGTCGCCATGAAGATCCCGAGATCAACATGGTCTCGCTGATCGACGTCGTGCTGATGCTGGTGATCTTCTTCATGCTGTCAGCGAATTTTTCCGGCGAGGGCCGGCTGCGCATCCGCCTGCCGCAGGCCACGTCGGTGCCGGTCGAGCGCAACACCGACGCGGGCCTCGTCGTCACGGTCACCGCGGGCGGCAGCTATCTCGTGAACCATCGCGAGCTGGTCAATGCCAGCGCCGACACTTTGCGCCGCGCGATCGAGCAGGTGGCGCCGGCCAAGCGCGACGTGCCGGTGAACCTGCGCGCCGACGGGCGCGCGACACATCAATCGGTGGTGACGGCGATGGATGTGCTGGGGCAGCTCGGCTTCACGCAGCTCAATTTCATCACCACGCACGACGCAGGGGACAAGACCCCTTGAGCGCTCCGCCCGCCGCGGCTGCGGCCGACGCCGGCGCCGTCTATCGCAGGCTACTCGGCTACGCGCGCCCGCACTGGGGCATGTTCATGATCGGCGTGCTCGGCATGCTCATGTACGCCTCGGTCAGCACGATCACCGCCTGGTTCGTCAAGAATTTCCTCAACGCCGCCTTCGTCGAGAAGAATCTCACCGTATTGAGCTATGTGCCGCCGGGCATCATCCTGCTGTTCCTGCTGCGCGGCGTCGGCGACTACCTGGCGAATTATTTCCCCGGCTGGGTCAGCCGGCAGATGACCAAGACGATGCGCGCCGACCTGTTCGCACACTACATGCGGCTGCCGACTTCGTGGTACGAGCGCGAGTCGTCGGGGGCGATGCTCTCGCGGCTCACGTACAACGTCGAGCTGGTCGCCGACGCGGTGACCAATTCGGCCACGGTCGTGATCCGCGACACGATCACGATCATTTCGTTGCTGGCATACCTGGTCTGGCTCAACTGGCAATTGGCGATCTTCGCCATGCTGGCCGCGCCGATCATCGCCGGCCTGGTCAGCAGCGTGAACCGGCGCTTCCGCCGCTACAGCACGCGCATCCAAAACTCGATGGGCGACGTGACGCGCCTGGCGAAGGAGGCCATCGACGCGCACCGCGTCGTCAAGGTGTTCAATGCGCAGGAGCACATGCAGGCCGCGTTCGAGAAGGCCAACGAACTGAATCGCCATTCGAACATGCGCCTGATCTCGGCGCGCTCGACCAGCAACCCGGTGGTGCAGTTGATCGCGGCGCTCGGCCTCGCGAGCGTCCTGTACGTGGCCATCCACCAGGTGAACAGCGGCGCGATGCGCGTGGGCGACCTGTTGGGATTCCTCACGGCGCTGCTGCTGGTTCCTGAGCCCCTCCGTCGCCTGGTGAGCATCAGCGGCCCACTCCAGCAGAGCATCGCCGCCGGGGCCGGCCTGTTCGAGGTCATCGACACCCCGGGTGAATCGCAGGGCGGCGCGCGGCGCCTCGAGCGCGCGCGCGGCGACGTGGAATTCCGCAGCGTCGAATTCACGTACGACACCGACAAGGGACGCGTGCTGCACGACGTCAACCTGCGCGTCGCCGCGGGCACGACCGTGGCGATCGTCGGCCGTTCGGGCAGCGGCAAGTCGACGCTGGTGTCGTTGCTGCCGCGTTTCTACGATCCGAGTTCCGGCACCGTGCTGCTGGACGGCGTCGACGTGCGCGAATACGCGCTACGCGACCTGCGTGCGCAGATCAGCCTGGTGAGCCAGGACGTCGTCGTGTTCAACGACACGATCCGCAACAACATCGTGTTCGGCGCCGAGGGCGTGGATGCGGCCGCGGTCGAGGCGGCGGCGCAGGCGGCCTTCGTCAGCGAATTCGTCGCGACGCTCCCGCAGGGCCTCGAGACGCAGGTCGGCGATCGCGGCATGACGCTCTCGGGTGGACAGCGCCAGCGCATCGCGATCGCGCGCGCGCTGTTGCGCAACACGCCGATCCTGGTGCTCGACGAGGCGACCTCGTCGCTCGATACGGCCTCCGAGCGGCATATCCAGTCGGCGCTCGACCAGTTGGTGAAGAACCGCACGACCTTCGTCGTCGCGCATCGGCTCTCGACCATCGAGCACGCCGACCTGATCGTCGTCATGCAGGATGGCGCGATCGTCGAGTCGGGTACGCACGCGGAGCTGGTGGCGAATTCGAAGGTGTACGCGCAACTGCACCAGCTTAGTTTCAATGTGTAACTAGGCCAGCGCCGCGGCATGCACATGTGTCTCCGAATGCCGGCGGGCTCGCTTCAGCCAGGCGTCGCGGGGCTCCGCCTGGCTGGCGATCCTTGCCCTCGCTGGCGCAATGGCTTGTTGTAGTACCGCAAGAACCAAATGAAATACTGCATTACGCCGACGCTCGCGCTGCGGTGCCCGCCGATGCATACGGAGACACACGTGCATGCCGCGGCGCTGACGTGGTCACGCACTGAGGGCGCGGCGGTGCGTTGTGCGCAGCGGTGAGCGGCGGCCAGCGATGAGCGTCGAGGCGTGGTTGCAGGGGGTGTGGTACGAGCGGGCGCGGGCGCCGTGGTGGCTGCGGCCGCTGTCGGGGCTGTATGGCGCAGTGGTGCGCATCAGGAGCTGGCTGTACGCGCGGGGTTGGTTGCACAGCGTGCGCGTCGGGGCGCCCGTCATCGTCGTCGGCAACATCACGGTGGGTGGAACCGGCAAGACGCCGCTGGTGATCTGGCTGGTCGCGCGGTTGCGGGCGTTGGGCATTCCGGTTGCGGTGGTCACGCGCGGCTACGGGCGAGACAGCACCGGCCGCGTCACGACCGACATCCTGCGCGTCGATGAAAGTTGCCGCGCGATCGATGTCGGCGACGAGGCGTTGCTGATCCGGCTGCGCACGGGCACGCCGGTCTACGTGAGCCGCGATCGCGTCGCGGCGGCAAAGGCCGCTGTTGCCGACGGCGCGCGGGTCATCATCGCCGATGATGGCCTGCAGCACCTGCGGCTTGCGCGCGACGTGGAAATCGCATTGGTCGACGGGCAACGCGGCCTCGGCAATGGCGCGCTGCTGCCCGCCGGGCCCTTGCGCGAACCAGCCGGACGCCTGCAAAGCGTCGACGCAGTCGTCCTCACGGAGCCAGGGGCCGGAGCGCCGCCGGGAGACTGGTCGACGGCGCTGCGCATGTCGTTGTCGGGCGAGCTGTTGCAGCCGGTCAATCGCGCAGCGCTCGAGCGTACGCTGCGCAGCTTCAGCGGCCAGCGCGTGCACGCCGTGGCGGGCATCGGCAATCCGCGCCGCTTCTTCGCGACGCTCGAATCAGCGGGGCTGGTCCTTGTCCCGCACCGCTTCCCGGATCATCACCGCTACGCGCCGCACGACCTCGATTTTGGCGACGGAGCGCCGGTCATCATGACCGAGAAGGATGCAGTAAAATGCCGAGCGTTCGCGCCGGGTGAATGCTGGTGCCTGCCGGTCGGCGCCGGTTTCGCCGCCGCCGATGAGCGCGACCTGTTACGGAGAATCCTGATGGACGCACGACTGCTCGACATCCTCGCCTGCCCGCTGTGCAAGGGGCCGCTGCGATTGGCGGATGATGCCGGCAGCAAGGTGCTCGTGTGCCGCGCCGATCGGCTCGCGTTCCCGGTGCGCGACGGAATTCCCGTCATGCTCGAAGAGGCTGCGCGGCAGCTGAATTCGGACGATCCGCTGCTGGAGCGCTGAATTGTTCAAGGTCGTGATTCCGGCGCGCCATGCCTCGACGCGACTTCCGGGCAAGCCGCTGCTGCCCATCGCCGGCAAGCCGATGCTGCAGTGGGTCTACGAACGCGCCTGCGCGGCGCAGGCCGATGAAGTGCTGATCGCCACCGACGATGAGCGCATTGCCGCCGCCGCGCGCGAATTCATCGGGCCCTCGCCAGCCGCCCATGTCGTGATGACCGCCGCGACGCACGCCTCCGGGAGCGATCGCATCGCCGAGGTAGCGCGCACGCGCCGCTGGGACGCGTCGCAGATCGTCGTCAACGTGCAGGGCGATGAGCCGATGCTCCCGCCGGAACTGATCCGGCAGGTCGCGCAGCTGCTCGAGCGCCATGCGCAGGCCGACATCGCGACGCTCGCGACGCCGATCCAGTCGCTGCCGGAATTCCTCGATCCGAATGTCGTCAAGCTCGTGGCGGATGCCAGCGGGCGCGCGCTTTATTTCAGCCGTGCGCCGATACCGTGGCATCGTGATGGCGCGAGCGCCGAGGCGCCGGCGCAGACCCAATGGCAGGGCGCGCGGCGGCACGTGGGCCTCTACGCCTATCGTGTCGGCGCCTTGCAGCGCATGGCGGCGCTCCCGCCCTCGGGACTCGAGCAGGCCGAAAAACTGGAGCAGCTGCGTGCGCTCGAGGCCGGCTTCGAATTCCGGGTCGCCGACGGCGTCGTGCCGCCGGGACCCGATGTGAATACGAGTGCGGACCTCGAACGCGTCAGCGCCTTACTCGTCGCGTTGCGACTCGCTGTGCCAGGAGTCGGCGCCACTCGGCGTTGAGGACCACACCACCTGCTTCGGCGCGGGCACAGCGGCCGGCTGCGTCGGCGCCGCGGGCGGCGGTGGGGCAGCCTGTTGAGCCGGTGGCGGCGTTGCGTCCTTCGGCGCGGCGGGCTCGAACAACTGCGCCTGCGCCGTGCTCTGCCTTGCGGGCTGCGTCCAGCTCATCGCCGGCCCGCTGCCTGCGCCGCCTTCCTGCATCGACGAACCGTTGGACTCGCGGGGCGCATCATTGCGCTCCGCGCCGCCGTTGCCGGCCTGCGCGGCGCCCGTGTTCTGCGCGGGCGCGTCGCCACCGTCACGCGGGGCGGCGTCCCGATTCGCTCCGTCACGATTCGCGCCATCGCGATTGGCGCCGCCACGGCGGCGTCGGCCGCCGCGCCGCGAACGACCGGTGCGCTCGCCACGCTCTCCGTCGCGCCGCGGCTCGTTGGCCGGCGCGGTTGCAGCGCCGCTCGCGTCGCGCACTTCCTCGCGGCGCGGTTCGTTGTCGCGTCGCGGCTCGTCGCGACGCGGTTCAGTGCGCCGCGGTTCGCCGCGGTTGTGATCGTCACGCGAGCGGCCCTCGCGGCGCGGCTCGTTGCGGTTGGGCCCGCCTTCACGGCGGGGCGAACGGTCACCGTAGGGACCGCGTCCGCTGCGCCGTTGCGCATTGCGATCGCGCCCGTCGCGGTGATCCCGGTGGTCGCGTCCTTCGCGCCTTGGTTCGTGGCGGCCGCCGCGCTCCGTGCCCTCGGCCGGCGCAGTGGTCGTGCTTGCTTCGCCTGCGCTGAACAAACCCTTCAGCCGCGTCCAGAAGCCGCCACCGGCCGCAGGAGCGCGAGCCGCGGCAGGCGCTGGTGCTGGCATTGGGGCCGGCGCGCGCTCGGGCGCTGCCACGATCGGCGCCGCAGTCGTCGGCATGAACGTCGCGACTGCGGGCGCTTCAGCCGCCGGCATGTCGCGCCCCAGCGTCGGTTCCGCGACTACGGGTGCAGCGGGGATCTGGTAGCTGACTTGCTTATGCTCGGGCAGCTCGATCTCGTCATCGCGCAGGCGGCGGAATGAATATTCCGGCGTCTGGATATGCGGGTTCGGCACCAGCACGATGTCGACGCGCGTCTTGTCCTCGGTGTCGCGCAGCCAGCCGCGCTTCTCGTTCATCAGGTAGGTGGCCACTTCCACCGGCACCTGCACGATGATGCGCGAGGTGCGCTCCTTGCGAGCGTCCTCGCCGATCAGCCGCAGGATCGACAGCGCCAGCGACTCGACGCTGCGGATGCTGCCGATGCCGTTGCAGCGCGGGCACGTGAGGTGGCTCGAGTCGCCAAGGCTCGGGCGTAACCGTTGGCGCGACATCTCCAGCAGGCCGAAGCGCGAGAGCCGCCCGATCTGGATGCGCGCGCGGTCCATGCGCATCGCATCGCGCAGGCGATCCTCGACGGCGCGCTGGTTCTTCGTGTCTTCCATGTCGATGAAGTCGATGACGATCAGGCCGCCGATGTCGCGGATGCGCAGCTGGCGCGCGATCTCATCGGCCGCCTCGAGATTGGTGTTGGTGGCGGTGGTCTCGATGTCGCTGCCGCGCGTGGCGCGCGCCGAGTTGATGTCGATCGAGACGAGCGCCTCGGTGTAGTCGAGCACGAGGCTGCCGCCCGAGGGCAGCTGCACCTTGTGCGCGTACGCCGATTCGATCTGGTTCTCGATCTGGTAGCGCGTGAACAGCGGGATGTCGTCGGTGTAGGTCTTGAGCTTGCGCTGCATGTCCGCCGGCATGAAGCGCTGCATGTACTCCTGCGCCTTCTGGTGCGCGTAGGCGTCGTCGACCAGCACCTCGCCGATGTCATCGCCGAGGTAGTCGCGCAGCGAACGCGTCACCGCATCGCCCTCCTGGTAGACGAGGAACGGCGCCTGGCGGCTGTTGGCCGCCTGCGCGATCGCATCCCACTGGGTCTTCAGGTTATCGAGGTCCCACTGCAGTTCCTCGACGGCACGGCCGACGCCGGCGGTGCGGATGATGGCGCCCATGCCGTCCGGCACGTTGAGCTGGCTCATGACCTCGCGCATCTGGTCGCGGTCTTCGCCTTCGATGCGGCGCGAGACGCCACCGGCGCGCGGGCTGTTCGGCATCAACACGAGGAAGCGGCCGGCGAGGCTGATGAATGTCGTCAGCGCCGCGCCCTTGGTGCCGCGTTCTTCCTTTTCGACCTGCACCAGCAGTTCCTGGCCTTCGCTGACCAGTTCACGGATGTTCCCGCGGTTGCCCTGCGCGGAACTCTTGAAATATTCCTTGGAGATTTCCTTCAGCGGAAGGAAGCCGTGGCGCTCGGCGCCATAGTCGACGAAGCAGGCCTCGAGGGACTGCTCGACGCGCGAGATGCGCGCCTTGTAGATGTTGGCTTTCTTCTGTTCCTTGGACGGTATCTCGATCGAAAGGTCGTATAACTTCTGGCCGTCAACCAGTGCGACGCGCAACTCTTCCACTTGAGTTGCATTGATGAGCATTCTCTTCATTTGTCCCTGCTACTTCTGCGTGAGGGACCGACGACGGGAACCCGAAGATTGATTGGCGGCGCGTGCGGTGGGGCATCGATTTTATTTTGCCGCCAGTGTCGGCAGCGCCGGAAAACCTTGAGGTTCGCTGACCCATCTTGCGCTTGCCTTCAGGCTCCACCGGGACGTGCCGGGAGCAGCTTTGAACGGCGAGGGCGAAAGACCCTGATCGGTCGGTCGAACTCTTGCGATGGCCTCGTAACCGAGGACCAACTACTATGCGGACCGCTCGAACACGAGCTGAATGGATCCGCGAACTTGCCGCCGCGCGCGGCCTTGAGGCTGTTGTAAGGCCAGGCCCCGCTGCGGGACCGGGCCAGTATAGCGGCAGCATGCTTTAGAAACAACGATTTAGGACTACCTTCGTGCCGGAGCGCAAACCAGCGCCAGAAACGCGCCTCGCGGCCCACGGGCCCCGTTCGGCCGTGCAGCAGCACACGGTGGGCGAGGACGAGGCCGGCGTCAGGCTCGACAAGGCGCTGGCGCGGCTCCTTCCCGCCGTGCCGCGTACGCGCATCTTCAGGCTCATCCGCAAGGGCGAGGTGCGCATCAACGGCAAGCGCGCCAAGGCCGAGCAGCGCCTGGCCGCGGGCGACACGATTCGGGTGCCGCCGGTGCACGCCCAGTCCGAGACGGCGCATGTCGTGGCGACAGGTGGCGTCGCGCGCGTGCCGCCGGCGCTGATCGCGCGCGTCAACGCCGCCATCGTGCACGAGGATGATCGGCTGCTCGTGCTCGACAAGCCCTCGGGCCTCGCGGTGCACGGCGGCAGCGGACTCACCTACGGCATCATCGAAGCGTTGCGTGCGGCGCGTCCGCAGGAAACGCTCGAGCTCGCGCATCGCCTCGATCGCGACACGAGCGGCATCCTGATGGTGGCGCGCAAGCCCTCGGCGTTGCGAGTGCTGCACGAGCTGCTGCGCGAGGGCCGCGTCGAGAAGAGCTATCTCGCGCTCGTCGTGGGCCGATGGGAGCTGGGCCGCAAGCTCGTCGACGTGCCGCTGCAGACCGATGCGCGTGTCGGCGGCGAGCGCACCGTGCGCGTCGGCGAGGGCGGCAAGAGTGCGCGCACGCGCTTCCGGCTCGTGCAGCAATTCGGCGCGCGGGCTTCGCTCGTCGAGGCGACGCTCGAGACCGGGCGCACGCACCAGATCCGCGTGCACGCGGCGTACTGCCGTCACCCGGTCGCGGGCGACCAGAAATATGGCGACGCGGTGGCGAATGCCGCGTTGCGCGAGCTGGGCCTGCAGCGCATGTTCCTGCACGCCCACAGCGTTTCCTTCGATTGGCCGCAAGGTGGGCAGGTGAGCATCAGCGCGCCGCTCCCCGCGGAATTGAAAGCCGTGCTCGATGCGCTGGGCGGCGCCGGCGCTACGGCAACGCGTAGCCGCAGGCGCGCAAGCATGCGCACAGCCTGATCAGCGGCAATCCGACCAACCCGGTCGGATCCTCGCTCTCGATGCGTTCGCACAGGCTGATGCCGAGCTTTTCGCTGCGGAGCGATCCTGCGCAGTCGAATGGCTGGTCGGATGCGATGTACGCGTCGATCTCGGCGCCGCCAAGCGTTCGCATCACGACGGTCGTCAGGTCGGTGAAGCATTCCTCGGTGCCGCGGGCCGTGTCCACGATCGCGACCGCGCTGTGGAACAGCACGCGGCGGCCCGATTGCGCCACAAGCTGTGCGCGCGCGACCTGCGCGTTGCCCGGCTTGTCGAGTATCGATTCGCCGCAAGAGGCGACCTGGTCGGCGCCGATGATCACCGAGCGCGGGTGCTTGCCCGCCACGGCGGTGGCCTTCGCCAGCGCGAGACGCTCGGCGCGTTCCCGCGGCGGCTCGCCGGCCACCACGCGCTCGTCGACGTCGGGCCGCTGCACCGCAAACGGCACCCCAAGCCTGCTCAGCAGTTCTTTCCGATACCGAGACGTGGAGGCTAATATCAGTGGAGGCGGCGGAAAGCTCACGGCGGGACCCAAATCAGCGGAATAGAAACAATAACTTAAGTAATTGGCCGGCTTTTGACTTGCCGCCCATGCCTACCTATCATACGCGCCCCATGCCTGATGGCTGGTCCAAGCCGCGTGACCTGGCCAAGTTGGCCGAGATGGGCGCGCGGTTCGAGTTCGAGATTCCGCTGGCCGACCTGCCGGGTATTCCAGCTGAGTTTGCGGGTGAAGGGCCGGTCAGGGCGTGGCTGAAGTTCAACCGCGAGCGGGGCTTGCCCGTCGCGGATGTGAGAGTGCAGGGGGTGCTGAAAGCGCAGTGCCAGCGCTGCCTGCGCGAGATGCGGTTGCACGTCGAAAGCGAATCGCACGTCGCGGTGATCGACAGCGAGGCACAGGCCGACAGCGTCGCCGCGGAAGTCGAGACTTTCCTCGCTGCGGACGGGCAGGGCACGCTGGCGGCATTGGCCGCTGAGGAGTTGCTGCTGTCGCTTCCGCTCGTGCCACGGCACGCGGAAGGCGAGCGGTGCCTCGAGTCGGGCGCTACGGCCGAGGAGACGCAGCGGCCATTCGCCGACTTGCGCGCACTGCTCGACAAGGGCCGGCATTAGTTTGGAATTTGAAATTTGAGCCAGGAGTGTTGACGACATGGCCGTACAAAAAAGCCGCAAGACGCCTTCGAAGCGCGGCATGCACCGTTCGCATTCGGGCCTGAAGCGCCCGGCGCTGTCCATCGATTCGCAGAGCGGCGAGACGCACCTGCGTCATTGCATCACGCCCGACGGTTTCTACCGTGGCAAGCGCGTCATCGAGAGAGCCGACCTGGAAGAAAAGGCCTAGGGACGCAGATTTGCGTTCGCGCATCCTCGGCACCGGCAGTTACCTGCCCGCAGGGCTGCTGACCAATTTCGACCTCGAGAAGCGCATGGATACCAGCGATGCCTGGATCCGCGAGCGCACCGGCATCGAGCGCCGCCACATCGTCTCGCCGGGCGAGACCACCGTCGACATGGCCGAGCATGCCGCGCGCAACGCGCTGGCGGCTGCGGGCCGCGACCCAAGCGAAGTCGACCTGATCATCGTCGGCACCTGCACGCCCGATCTCATCTTCCCGAACGCCGGCGTCATGCTGCAGGGGCGCCTCGGCAACCTCGGCGGTCCCGCGCTCAGCGTCGAGGCCGCGTGCAGCGGTTTCATCTACGCCCTGTCCGTCGCCGACAAGTTCATCCGCGCCGGCGAGTCGAAGCTGGCGCTGGTCGTCGGCGCCGAGTCGCTGTCGAAGATCACCAACATGAACGATCGCGGCACGGCGATCCTGTTCGGTGACGGCGCCGGCGCGGTGGTTCTGGCGCCCGACAACGAACCGGGCATCCTGTCGACGCACCTTCATGCCGACGGCTCCTACCTCGGGCTGCTGCGCTGCACTGGCGGCGTGTCCGCGGGGTTCCACCCCGAAGGCGATTTCATCAAGATGGCCGGGAGCGAGGTGTTCAAGGTCGCGGTCACGATGCTCGGGCGCGCCGTCGACGAGGCGCTCGAGGCCAACGGGCTCGCCAAGGAAGAGCTCACGTGGCTCGTGCCGCACCAGGCCAACATCCGCATCATCCAGGCGACCGCGAAGAAACTCGGCATGCCGATGGAGCGAGTCATCGTCACGGTGGCCGACCACGGCAACACCTCGACCGCCTCGGTGCCGCTGGCGCTCGACGTCGGCGTGCGCGACGGGCGCATCAAGCGCGGCGACCTGCTGCTGCTGGAGGCGTTTGGCGGTGGTTTTACATGGGGATCGGCGCTGGTCCGCTATTGACTGCAACGCCGTAAATGGCGGCCCATTGCCAGTCGGTTTAAGTCGCTCCGCGTAACTCGCTTTGTTGAATCGAATTGCGGCCTGTACCGCCACGCGAAGGCAAAAAAAACGCCGCGGAATCCGCGGCGTTTTCTTTTCCGGCACCAGGGCCGGAGAGGTCAGGTACAGATTACTTCTGCACCGAGTGCTTGAACATGCGATCGATCTTCTCGTTGGTCGCATCGACGCCCGACTGCGCAGCCTGAGCGGCGGCCAGCGCCTGGTTCGCCGTGCTCTGGGCAGCGGCAGCGGCAGACGACGCAGACGACGCATCGCTGCTCGCCTTGGCGGCGGCATTCTCAGCCGACTTGTCCGCCATGTGCGCGGCCAGGTTGGACTGCAGCGTGCCCACTTGCGTCTTCAGCGCATCGACTTCGGCCTGCAGCGGCTTCAGGTCGGTGCAACCAGCCAGTGCGACGACAGCGGCAGCAGCAGCCAGCTTCACAAAAATTGCCTTGTTCATTTAAAAATCCCCATTGAGTACGTTTGATTCCATGCGTCAGCAAAATACCGCGCCACGCCTGCACAACATCGCTGTCGCGGGAGATCTGCGGAGAAACAACTTGACCAAATCCGGTGACGGATTGCAAGCGTAAACTGCGTGAGTGTCGGCATAAACCGACAGGTTTTACAGACTCTTAACTCCGATTGAAGGCATTTTGATAATCGCTTGCGCGCGGACAGTACCTGTATATAATTACAGGCATGTCAGATCTCACCCCGCGACAGTCCCAGGTGCTTCACCTGATCCGCATGGCGCTGGTTTCCACCGGCATGCCGCCCACGCGCGCCGAGATCGCCGAGCAGCTCGGCTTTCGCTCGCCCAACGCCGCTGAAGAGCATTTGCGCGCGCTGGCGCGCAAGGGCTGCCTTGAGCTCGTGCCAGGCTCCTCGCGCGGCATCCGCCTCAAAGACACGCTGCGCGAGCAGCTCGGCCTTCCGTTGGTGGGGCGGGTGGCGGCAGGCCGCCCGATTCTCGCCGAAGAACACATCGTCGATCGCCTCAATGTCGATCCGGCCTTGTTCCAACCGCGTCCGCACTACCTGCTCAAGGTCGTCGGCATGAGCATGAAAGACGCGGGCATCCTCGATGGCGACCTGGTTGCGGTGCACCGCACCAGCGAAGTCCGCAATCGGCAGATCATCGTCGCGCGGCTCGAGAACGAAGTGACCGTGAAGCGCTACAAGCAGCAAGGCTCGGTCGTTTGGCTGCTGCCCGAGAATTCCGATTTCGAACCGATCCGCGTCGACCTGCAGCAGCAACCCATGCTGATCGAGGGCGTCGTGGTCGGCGTATTGAGGCGAGGCGCCCAGTAAGGGCGCCGGCGAGGGCGGCGCGGGCTAGAAGCCCGAGCGCGAGACTTTCAGCTTTCGGCGCGGTTGCCCGTCGCCAATATCGTAATCTTCGAAATCGCTGATCAGTTCGGCGGTGTGCTGTTGTTCCATGCGCCGTTCGAGGCGCCGCCAGGCCGGTTCGCCCGCCTTGGCCGCGCGCCGCTTGGCGATTTCCATGTCTTTCATGACACGGTCGACATCGAGACCATCGTCGCCGACGCTCTCGTCGCCATCATCTTCGTCGTCGAACTCTTCCGCTTCGGTGTTTCCTGCCATGGCATTCCGTCTTCAGCCGATGGTGCAACCCGTCGACGCGGAAAATAAATCCAACGGCCCGCCGATGCAATGGCGGTAGTTCACATTTTCGTCAGCGAATGAGCGTATTCATTTCGAATATGGGCAACAGCATTGCAAAGACGATGCCCATGACGAACAGGCCCATGGCCACGATCAGCAGCGGGCCCAGCAGGCCCGTCAGTGCCGTCACCAGGCCCTCCAGTTCCCGCTCCTGGTTCAATGCGGCGCGCTCGAGCATGTTCTCCAGCGTGCCGCTCGATTCGCCGCTGGAAATCAGGTGGATGGTCATCGGCGGGAACAGGCGGCTCTGCGACAGCGAGCGCCCGATCGGCGCGCCCTCGCGCACGCGCGCGGTGGCCTCGGTCACCGCGTCGCGCATCGGCAGGTTGTTGACGACTTCGCCGGAGATGCGCATCGCGTCGAGCACCGGCACGGCGCTCGCGGTCAGGATGCTGAGCGTGCGCGTGAAGCGCGCGGTGTTGAAGCCGCGCAGGAGCTTGCCCGCCAGCGGCAGCGTCAGCAGCCAGCGGTGCACGCGCCGCTGGTGCGCCGGATCGCGCTGCCAGCGGCTGAACAGCACCGCGCCCACTGCAATGGCCACCAGCACCCAGATGCCGTAATGGCGGATCAGGTCGCTGACGAACACCAGCGCGCGCGTCATGACCGGCAGTTTCGCGTGGCTGTTCTCGAACACCGCGACGACCTTCGGCACGACGTAGGCGAGCAGCACCGAAACGATCATGAAGCTCAAGACCGTCAGCACGATCGGGTAGAGCATCGCGCCGAGCACTTTCTGGCGCAGC
>Ga0209023_10004915_pt1 | contig 14902 bp, 11 predicted proteins | sample LakOneMetagenome_FD_187468 | JGI IMG/M metagenome (GOLD analysis project Ga0209023, IMG submission 187468) | Freshwater and sediment microbial communities from Lake Erie, Canada (SPAdes) (version 2) | ecosystem: Environmental > Aquatic > Freshwater > Lentic | place: Lake Erie, Canada... | reverse complement strand
GCCCTCGCCGACCGCCTGCGCGCCTTCGGCGATGCGGTGCAGGTCGGCGGCCATCGAGCCGAGCACCCACAGGCCGAGCGCCGCGGCGACGAGCGCGGCCGCCGCGGCGATCACGCCGGTGCGCACGACGTTGCCCGTCACGCCGTGCATGAAGTCGCTGCGCGGCACCGCGACGACGGTGATCCAGTCGAGCCCGGCGGCGTCGCGCAGCCGATCGAACGCGAGCTGCACCGATGCACCGTCCGGCCCGTCGAAGCGCAGCGTTCGAGCCGCGGCGCCTGCGCCGCCCTGCGCGTCCAACATCCGTCGCACCTGGGTATAGGCCGCGAGCTGCAACGCATCGCCGGCGTCTGAGGCATTGACGCGCTCGTTGCGGCCCGCGGGCCCGACCTTGACGTTGGCGGTGCGCGACGACGCGATCAGCTGGCCGTCGGGTTCGATGATGAACGACAGTGCGTTGTCGCTGAGGTGCAGGCGTCGCACGAAGTCGTTCAACGCGCGCAGCGACAGGTCGGTCGCGACCACGCCCTCGAGCTTGCCCTGCGCGTCGAGCACGCGGCGCGCGCGCGTCGCGACCAGCTCGGCGGTACGGTAGTCGATGTAGATCGACGTCCAGGTGTGCGACGGGCTGCTTGTGCCGGCCTCGAACCACGGCCGCGTGCGCGGCTCGAACAGCGTCTGCTCGGATTGGGCGTCGTGCAGCACGCCGTTGATGCCGCTGAAGCGGCTCAGCACGCGCGGCTCGCCGGGGTGCAGCTTGACGCGCAGTTCGGCGTCCTGGAGCGACGCGCGCCACAACCCGAAGAACTGGCCTTTGCGGCTGCCGTAGTAGACGTAGTTGTTCGGATCGAGGTGCAGGGAGGTCGCGATCCAGAACCGCGTGCGCAGTTCGTCCTGCACGTTGTCGATCAGCTCCGGTGCGGGCATCCCGTTCGGGAACGCGGCCTCGAGCACCGCGGCCGAGCCGACGACGTGGCGATCGACGGCCTGGCCGATGCGCGCGACGGTTTCGAGCAGCAACCGCTCGGACAGCGTGTCGACGGCGTGGCTGCCCGCGCGGTACGACAACCCCCCGATCAACAGCGAGACGCCGAGGATCAGCGCGACATGCGGCCAGGTCAGCATTCGGCGCAGCGTGGCGCGCTTGGTCGAAAGAATTCGCAACTCCCGGGGGCAAACCGGGCAGTCTAGGATGACCCTGTCGGCGGGTAAGCCCGAGACGCGGTGCCGCGTGACCGACGGCATGATCGCGCTGCGTCCATCCAACGTTGCCCGGTCCGAAGTCATGCGTATCCTGCCCACCCTTGCCACCGCCTTCGCGCTGGCGGCCCTGCTCAGCAGTTGCGGCGGCGGCGGCGATGCCGGCCCCGCGCCGGCGCCTGCACCGGCGCCCGCTCCGGGTCCGGTCGTCACCGGTCCGGCGTGGTGGGGCTTCGGCCGCGACGCGCAGCACAGCGCGATCGGCGCGGTGGCGACCCAGAACCTCGATCGCATCCGCTGGTCGGCGCCGCTGGATCTCGCGCCCCAGTACCGCGCGAATGGCGCGCTGCTCATCCACTATGGCTCGCCGGTCGTGACGACGAGCAACACGGTGATCGTCCCGGTGAAGACGGGCGCGGCCGGTGGCTTCCGCTACGACGCATATTCGGGCGCGAACGGGGCGCCGATCTGGTCGCTGAGCAGCGGCTACCTGCTGCCGCCGCACAACTGGGTGCCGAGCGTGAATCCCGCGCTGACGCGCACCAACCGCCTGTACGTGCCCGAGGCCGGCGGCCGGCTCGCCTGGCGCGACGATCCGGACGCGAGCGGCAACGCGATGCAGTCCGCGGTGTTCTACGGCGCGGGCGCCTACGCCGCGGCGCCGACGAGCTACGACACGCAGGTCTACATCAACACGCCGCTGACGACCGACGCCGCCGGCAACGTCTACTTCGGGTTCGTCGTGAGCGGTGCCACGCCGGCCGGCCTGAAGAGCGGCATCGCGCGCATCGGCGCGGACGGCAGTGGGCGCTGGGTCGGCGCGGCCGATGCGGCGGCGGATGCCGGCATCGCCAAGGTCGCGACCAACAGCGCGCCGGCGCTCTCGCCGGACGGTCGCACGCTGTACGTCGCGGTCAACGTCGCCCCGGTGACCGGCGTGATTCAACGCGGCGCGCTGCTCGCACTCGACAGCACCACGCTCGCGACGCAGGCCGTTGCAGCACTGAACGATCCGGCGGCCGGCGGCCGGGCGCGCCTGAGCGACGACGGCACCGCCTCGCCCACCGTCGGTCCGGACGGCGACGTCTTCTTCGGCGTGCTCGAAGGCGTGTTCGGGGCGCACAACGCGCGCGGCTGGCTGCTGCACTTCGATGCCACGCTGACGACGCTCAAGACGCCCGGCTCGTTCGGATGGGACGACACGGCGTCGATCGTCCCGGCCTCGATGGTGCCGTCCTACACCGGCAGCTCGAGCTACCTGCTCGCGACCAAGTACAACAACTACGACGGCGTGGGCACCGGCGACGGCGCGAACCGCGTCGCGATCCTCGACCCGAATGCGGCGCAGGCCGACACGATCTCGCTGCAGCCGGTGATGCAGGAGGTGCTGAGCATCCTCGGCCCGACGTTCGAATCCGGCGCCAGCGGGCCGGTGAAGGAGTGGTGCATCAACACCGCGGCCGTCGACCCGCTGACGTTTTCGGTCCTCGTCAACAGCGAGGACGGTTACCTCTACCGCTGGGACCTGCGCAGCAACACGTTCACACAGCGGATCCAGCTCACCAGTGGCATCGCCGAGTCGTACACCCCGACCGCGGTCGGCGCGGACGGCGCGGTCTACGCGGTGAACAACGCGGTGATCTTCTCGATCGGGCATTGACGCCCGACCCCTCGCGAGCGGCGCACCGCCGGCAGCTCATCCCGTCAGATGCGCATCCTGTCGCGCCGCCACTGGCCGCGCGTCGCGATGCTGGCAGACTGCGCTCCATCCCCGCCGACCCGCCCGACACTCCATGGAACTGCACATCACCGGCCTGTCCAAGACCTATGCCAACGGCGTCCGCGCGCTCGACGACGTCACGCTGACGATCCCGACCGGCATGTTCGGCCTGCTCGGCCCGAACGGCGCCGGCAAGTCGACGCTGATGCGCACGCTCGCGACGCTGCAGGACGCAGACCACGGCTCAGTGCAGCTCACCGGTGCGCCGAGTGGCAATATCGACGTGTTGCGCGACAAGGATGCGGTGCGGCGCGTGCTGGGCTACCTGCCGCAGGACTTCGGCGTCTACCCGAAGGTCTCCGCCGAGGACATGCTCGACCATCTCGCGCGCCTGAAAGGCCTGGCCCATCGCGGCGAGCGCGCCGAGGTCGTCGCCGGGCTGCTGCGCCAGACCAACCTGTACGACGTGCGCAAGAAGGCGCTCGGCGGCTATTCGGGCGGGATGCGGCAGCGTTTCGGCATCGCGCAGGCGCTGCTCGGCCATCCGAAACTGATCATCGTCGACGAGCCGACCGCCGGGCTCGATCCCGAGGAGCGCACGCGCTTTCACAACCTGCTCGTCGAGATCGGCGAAGAGGTGATCGTGCTGCTGTCGACGCACATCGTCTCGGACGTGAGCGACCTGTGTCCGCAACTCGCGATCATGAACAAGGGTCGCGTGCTGGTGACCGGCACGCCGCAGCGACTGACGGCCGCGCTGAGCGGCCGCATCTGGTCGACCTCCGTCGCGCGCGCGGACGTGGCCTCCGTGCGCGAACGGTACGCGGTGATCTCGACGCGGCTCTACACCGGCCAGACGCAGATCCACGTGATCAGCGACGACTCGCCCGGCGCCGGCTTCGAGCCGGTCGAGGCCACGCTCGAGGACGCCTACTTCGCGGCGATCGGCGGTCACCTCGGGCACAGGCGCGGCGAGATCGCGGCCGGTCACATCGTCGCGGCCTGAGGCGAGCGGCCATGTTCGCGATCGCATCGTTCGAGTTCAGCTCGCGCCTGAAGCTGCTGTCGACCTGGGTCTACTTCGCCGTCTTCTTCGCCCTCGCGATGCTGTGGATCGCCGCCGCCGGCGGGCTGTTCAAGGACGCGACCATCTCGTTCGGCAGCGGCAAGGTCTACGTCAACTCGCCCTATGCGCTGGCACAGACGATGAGCGTCCTCGGCCTGTTCGGCACCACGGTGATGGCGGCGATCATGGGCCGCGCGGTCCAGCAGGATTTCGAGTACCGCACTCAGTCGTTCTTCTTCACCGCACCGATCGGCAAGCTGCAGTACCTCGGCGGGCGCTTCGTCGGCGCGCTCGGCGTCGTCGGCATCGTGTTCGCCAGCATCGCCCTCGGCGCCTTCGTCGCCACCTTGCTGCCCGGGATGGACGCCGAGCGGCTCGGACCGAACCGGCTCGCCGCCTACCTCGCGCCGCTCGCGTTCGTGCTGCTGCCCAACGCACTGCTGATCGGCGGCGCGTTCTTCAGCCTGGCCGCGTCGACGCGCAAGATGCTGCCGGTCTATGTCGGCAGCGTGATCGTGCTGATCGGCTGGCTGCTGGCGCGCCAGCTCGTCGCCGACATCGACAACAAGACGCTGGGCGCGCTGATCGACCCGTTCGGCGGCCGCGCGCTGAGCGGCCTCACCGAGTACTGGAGCATCGCCGAACGCAACACACGGTTGGTTCCGGTCGAAGGCGTGCTGCTGTGGAACCGGCTGCTGTGGGTCGGCGCGGGGCTGCTGCTGTGCGCGCTGTGCGCGTGGCGCTTCACCTTCACCGCGGCGGCGGCCGAGCGGATCGGTCGCCAACGCGCGAGCGCTCCGGCCGAGGCGGCCGACGAGCCCGTCGCGCGGAGCGCCGCGACGATCGCTTCGGCACGCCTGGAGACGACGCGGCCCTGGCGCCTGCTGCCGCACCTGACCTGGCTGTACTGGCGCGAGACGGTGAAGAACGTCTACTTCGGCGTGCTCGTGCTCGCCGGCGTGCTGTTCATGATCTTCGCCAGCACGACCTCGGGCAGCACCTTCGGCACCAGCACCTGGCCGGTGACGTTCCAGATGGTCGGGCTGGTGTCGGGCGGCTTCGCCGCGTTCATGCTGATCATCATCACCTTCTACGGCGGCGAGCTGGTCTGGCGCGAACGCGAAGCGCGGCTCGACCAGATCGTCGACGCGACGCCGACGCCGACCTGGCTGCCGCTTGTGGCCAAGCTGCTCGCGCTGATGGCCGTGCCGCTGGTGCTGCAGGCGCTGCTGATGCTGTGCGGCATGGGGCTGCAAGCGGCCAAGGGGTACTTCCGCTTCCAGCCCGTGCTGTACCTGCAGGCGCTGTTCGGCATCGATCTGGTGAACTACTGGATCCTGTGCGCGCTCGCGATCGCGGTGCACAGCGTCGTGAACCACAAGTACATCGGCCATTTCGTGATGATCGTGTACTACGTGCTGCTGCTGTTCTCGGGCCAGCTCGGCCTGGAGCACAACCTCTACAAGTTCGGCAACGTGCCGGACGCGATCTACTCCGACATCAACGGTTGGGGCCACTTCCTCGTGCGCGTGCGATCGCTCCAGGCCTATTGGGGCGCGGCCGCACTCGGGCTGATCGTCGTCGCGTTCCTGTTCTGGGCGCGCGGCACCGTGTCGAGCTGGCGCGAGCGGCTCGTCGTGGCGCGTGCGCGGCTGAGCGCGCCGACGCTGACGCTCGGCGCCGCGGCGTTCGGGGCGTTCGTCGGCCTCGGCGGCTGGATCTATCTGAACACCAACGTGCGCAACGAGTACGTCAGTGCGAGCGAGGCGCAGCGTCGTCAGGTCGACCTCGAGACGACGTACAAGCACACCCTCGACGAGCCGCAACCGAAGATCACCGCGGTGCAGGTCGACGTCGATCTGTTCCCCCGCGAACAGCGCGTGCGCATGCGCGGACGCTACACGCTCGTCAACAAGGCGACGCAGCCGGTCCGCGTGCTGCACATGAACTTCGCGTCCGGCGCGACCCAGCTCGTGCACACGCTCGACCTCGACGTGCCGAACCGACTCCTGGAGGACAACCGCCGGCTCGGCGTGCGCCGCTACCAGCTCGACCCGCCGCTCGCGCCGGGCGCCAGCGCGACGCTCGCCTTCGACCTCGAACTGCCGACGCACGGCTTCACCAACGAAGGCTCCAACACCGCGGTGGTCTACAACGGCAGCTTCGTCAACGGCCAGCTGCTGCTGCCCAGCTTCGGCTACGACGTGCACGCCGAGCTCGAACGCGACCAGGACCGGCGCAAGTACGGCCTGAAGCCGAAGGAGCGCCTTCGCGATCGCGACGACCCGGAGGGCCTGATGGTCAACGGGCTCGACAAGGACGCCGACTACGTCAGCTTCGAGACGACGCTCGCGACCGACGCCGACCAGATCGCGATCGCCCCCGGCTACCTGCAGCGCGAGTGGACCGAGGACGGGCGGCGCCACTTCCACTACCGGATGGACGCGCCGATCGCGAACTTCTTTTCGTTCCAGTCGGGTCGCTACGCGGTGCGCCGGGACGTCTGGCATCGCGACGACGGCTCCGGCGCGGGCGACGTGCCGATCGAGGTGTACTACCAGCCGGGGCACGAGTTCAACCTCGATTCGATGATCGCCTCGACCAAGGCGGCGCTGAGCTACAACAGCAGGAACTTCGGCCCGTACCAGTACCGCCAGTTCCGCATCATCGAGTTCCCGCGCTACGCGCAGTTCGCGCAGTCGTTTCCGAACACGATCCCGTATTCGGAGAGCATCGGCTTCATCGCGCGGGTCGATCCGGACGACGAGAAGGACATCGACTACCCGTACTACGTCACCGCGCACGAGGCCGCGCACCAGTGGTGGGGCCATCAGGTAATGGGCGGCGACGTGCAGGGCAGCGCGATGCTGGTCGAAAGCCTGGCGCAGTATTCGGCCCTGATGGTGATGCGCCAGAAGGTCGGCGCGGCGCAGATGCGGCGCTTCCTCGCGTACGAGCTGAACCGCTACCTGCTCGGCCGCGCGACCGAGCAGAAGAAGGAGCTGCCGCTGTCGCGCGTCGAGGAGCAGGGCTACATCCACTACGCCAAGGGCAGCCTGGTGATGTACGCACTGGCGGACTACCTCGGCGAGGAGCGGCTGAACCAGGCGATCCGCACGTTCCGCGACAAGCACGCGTTCAAGGGCCCGCCCTATCCGAGTTCGAGCGAGCTGGTGGCCGACATCCGCGCCGTCACGCCGCCGGAGATGAACTACCTGATCGACGACCTGTTCGAGCGCATCGTGCTGTACGACAACCGCGCGACCAAGGCGAGCGCCAGGCCGCTGGCCAACGGTCGCTACGAGGTCGACGTGACGGTCGTCGCGAAGAAGGCCGTCGCCGACGAACTCGGCAAGGAGAGCGACGTGCCGCTCGCCGACCTGATCGACGTCGGCGTGCTCGATGCGAAGGGCAATCCGCTCGCGCTCGAACGCAAGCGCATCACGCAGGCCGAATCGACGTACCGCTTCACGGTCGATGCCAAGCCGGCCAAGGCCGGCATCGATCCGTTGAACAAGCTGATCGATCGCAAGTCGAGCGACAACACGACCCTGGTCACGATCGAGAATTCGAAGGCGCCCTAGAATCGGTGCGTGAGCACACCCCACGCGCTGAACGCCGACCTGCACTGCCATTCGGTCGTGTCGGACGGCACGTTGCAGCCCGAGGAACTGGCCGCGCGCGCCAAGGCCAACGGGGTCGAACTCTGGGCATTGACCGACCACGACGAGATCGGCGGGCAGCACCGTGCGATCGCCGCCGCGGCCGCGCAGCAGATGGCCTATCTCACCGGCACCGAGATCTCGGTGACGTTCGCCGATGTCACGGTGCACATCGTCGGCCTCGGCTTCGAGCCGGACGATGCGGCGCTGTTTGCCGGCTTGGCGCGCACGCGCGGTGGGCGGCGCGAGCGTGCGATCGAGATGTCGGACGGCCTGGCGAAGGTCGGAATCCACGGCGCCTACGACGGCGCGCTGAAGTACGTCGGCAATCCCGAGCTGATCTCGCGCACGCACTTCGCACGCTTCCTGGTCGAGAGCGGCGTCTGTGCCGATACCTCCGAGGTGTTTCGCAAGTACCTGATCGAAGGCAAGCCGGGCTTCGTGCCGCACCGCTGGGCGACGCTGAAGAACGCGGTGACGTGGATCGCCGACGCTGGCGGCATCGCGGTGATCGCGCATCCGGCGCGCTACAAGTTCAGCGCGAACGAGGAGTACGCGCTGTTCAGTGAGTTCAAGGCGCACGGTGGGCGCGGCGTCGAGGTCGTGACCGGCAGCCACAGTGCGGCCGATGCGGCGCGCTATACCGAGACCGCGCTCGAGTTCGATCTGCTCGCCTCGCGCGGCAGCGACTTCCACAGCCCGGGCGAGAGTCACATCGACCTCGGCCGCCTCCCCCCGCTTCCCCAGAAACTGACGCCGATCTGGACCGCGCTCGAAGCGCGCGTCCACCACCCGGCGTGACGGCCGCCGCCCCGCCGCGCGCACGACCCGCGAGCGGCATCGCGTGGGTCGTCGCGATGGGCGCGTGCTTCGCCTGCGGCGACACGCTGACCAAACTGAGCGGCGCGGTCCTGCCGATCGTGCTGCTGCTGTGGGTGCGTTACCTCGTGCAGGCGGTCACGATGGGGCTGTGGCTCGCGCCACGGGGGCGCGCCGCGTTCGCGAGCGCGCATCCGCGCTTCCAGGTCACGCGCGGCGCGCTGCTGCTGGCGAGCAGCGCGATGTCGTTCGTCGGACTGCAGTACATGCCGGTGGCCGAGTTCACCGCGCTCGGGATGCTGACGCCGCTGATCGTCACGATGCTGGTCGCCTTCGTGCTGAAGGAAGCTGTCTCTTCGCTGCGCTGGGCCCTCGTGGTCGGGGGCTTCGTCGGCGCCCTGATCGTGATCCGTCCGGGCGCCGGCGTCTTCGGCTGGGCCGCCGTGTTTCCGCTGTTGATGGCGCTCGCCTACGGCTCGTTCCAGGTCTTGACGAGCCGGCTCGCGTCGCTCGAAAGTCCGTACACCACGCACTTCTACACGGGCCTGATCGGTGCGCTGTGCGTCACGCCGCTGCTGCTGTGGTTCGCGAGCGACGTGCTCGCCGCGTTGCGCGGCGCGAGTGCTGCGCAGATCGTCGCGATGCTCGGGATCGGGATGTTCGCGACGCTCGGCCACCTGTGCCTGATCTTCGCGTTCGGCATCGCACCGATGGCCACACTGATGCCGTTCATCTACACGCAGATCGCCTGGGCGCTGGTCGCGAGCTACGTCGTCTTCGCGCACCTGCCCGACGGCTGGGCCTGGTTCGGCATGGCGGTGATCGCGACCTGCGGTGCGGCCAGCGCGTGGCTGAATGTGCGATACCCGCACTCGGTCGTCGAAGCCGACACCGCCTGGGATTGAGTCGACAGCGGACAATCGCCTCACCATGTCGCAGTACTTCGAAGTCCACCCCGAGAATCCGCAACTGCGCTTGCTGAAGCAGGCGGCGCAGATCCTGCACGGCGGCGGCATCGCAGCGATCCCGACTGATTCGAGCTATGCGCTCGTCTGCCACCTCGACGACAAGGCCGCGGCCGAGAAGCTGCGGCGCATCCGCGAGGTCGACGACAAGCACCATCTGACGCTGCTGTGCCGCGATCTGAGCGAACTCGCGAGCTACGCGCGCGTCGACAACCGCCAGTACCGCATGCTCAAGCTCGGCACGCCGGGGCCGTACACCTTCATCCTCGAGGCCACGAAGGAGGTGCCGCGGCGCGTCTCGCATCCGTCGCGCCGCACGGTCGGGCTGCGCGTGCCGGACCACGCGATCACGCAATGCCTGCTCGAGCAGTTCGGCCAGCCGCTGCTCGCGACGACGCTGATCGCGCCCGGCGAGAGCGAGCCGATGAACGACCCGCACGCGATACGCGACCGCTTCCAGAAGCTGATCCAGGCCGTCGTCGATGCGGGCGCCTGCCCGATGCAGCCGACCACGGTGGTCGACCTGACGCACGACGAACCGGCGCTGATCCGCCAGGGCCGGGGCGATGCGCATCGGCTCGGGCTGAGCGTCCCGGCCGGCGCCTGACACCCCCCGGCCGCGGCGCTTGACAGCGCGCCGTATCTGCTACTAAAGTGATATCACTTAGAGATCACTTGGGGAGACAGGCACCATGAACAAGAAGGCTTCGGAGGAGTTTGTCGCCTCGTCGGGCAACGGCTTCGCGTACGTCGGCGTCGGGTTCCTCGCGATACTGGCCGGCGCCGGGCTGCTACTGGCGCGGCCCGCGCCGGCGACGCTGCTGGCCTTCGGTCTGGGCATGGTGATCGGCGTGTGGTGCCTTGCCGGCCTGTACATGCTGCAACCGAACCAGACCGCGCTGCTGACCCTGTTCGGCAGCTATCGCGGCACCGACCGCAGCGAGGGGTTGCGCTGGGCGAATCCGTTCTACGTCAAGCGCAAGATCTCGGTGCGGGCGCGCAACTTCAACAGCGAAAAGCTCAAGGTCAACGACCTGCGCGGCAACCCGATCGAAATCGCCGCGGCGATCGTCTGGCGCATCGACGACACCGCCCAGGCGACCTTCGACGTCGACAACTACGAGGCCTACGTGCTGACGCAGGCCGAGTCCGCAGTGCGCCACCTGGCGATGAGCTATGCCTACGACAACCTCGAAGAGCCGGCCGGCGTCGACAGCCGCGAGGTCACGCTGCGCTCCGGTACCGACGAGGTCGCGGCGGCGCTGCAGCGCGAGCTGCAGGCACGCTTCGCGCAGGCCGGCATCGTCGTCGTCGACGCCAAGCTCACGCACCTCGCCTACGCGCCGGAGATCGCCGGGACGATGCTGCGGCGCCAGCAGGCCGAGGCGATCATCGCGGCACGCAACAAGATCGTGCAGGGCGCGGTCGGCATGGTCGAACTCGCGCTGACCGGGCTGACCGAGCGTGGCCTGGTGCATCTGGACGACGAGCGCAAGGCGGCGATGGTCAGCAACCTGCTGGTCGTGCTGTGCTCGGACCACGACGCGACACCGGTTGTCAACGCCGGAACGCTCTACAACTGAACGGACGCGCGGCCGGTGGCCAGCCCCGACAAGAAGTCGTTCCTGCTGCGCATCGACCCGGCGCTGTGGGCCGAGATCGAGCGCCTCGCGGCGGCCGAGCTGCGCAGCGCGAACGCGCAGGTCGAGTACCTGCTGCGCGAAGCCGTGCGCGCGCGGACCGGCAAGGCTGCGGCGACGCCACCGTCGAAATCGCGGACCGAGCGCTGAAGGACGCGCTAGCGCGCACTCATGGCGTGTACTGGATGATCTCGCCGCTCTCGCGCTTGAGGTGCAGCACGCCACCGACCATGCGGACGTCGTTGCAACTCTTGACCTTGCCGCGCGGCTGATCGCACAGCGTGCCGTCGGCGTGGGTCCAGCGCGATGTGCCGCTGTAGCCCTTGCTGGTCTTCCAGTTCAGGTCGCCGTCGCCCTTGTACTCGAGTTTCCACGAGTCACCGCTGGCGAGCTTGATGTTGAAGGCCTTGCCTTCGACGTACTGCCTGATCTCGTCCGCCGTCGGCTTCGCCGCCCCGTCCGCAAACTCGTCGGCCCAGGCCGCGGCCGATAGCACGGCGAGTCCCAGCGCACATGCTGCCGTTGTCAACCTCATGATTCCCCCTGATGACCCGTTGCGGGCCGATCTTAGGAACGGCGCGGCGCACGCGCCTCATCCAGATTGATGACGGGCAGCGCCGGGCGTGTCAGGCGCGCTCGATGCGCGCGTACGCGCTGTGCGCGTGGATCGATTCGAAGTTCTCGACGTCGATCGAGTAGCGCCCGATGCGCGGCTCGGTGTTCAAGCGCAGCGCGACGTCACGCACCATGTCCTCGACGAACTTCGGATTCTCGTAGGCGCGCTCGGTGACCCACTTCTCGTCGGCGCGCTTGAGCATCGGCCAGATCTCGCTCGACGCGGCGTCTTCGGCGAAGCGCACGAGTTCGGTCCATTCGATCGACTCGAGCAGCTCGACGCGGATCGTCACGTGCGAGCGCTGGTTGTGCGCGCCGTAATCCGAAATTTCCTTCGAGCACGGGCACAGCGACTTGACCGGCACGACCACCTCGGCCCAGATGGCCGTCACGCCCGCACGCGTCTCGCCGATCCAGCGGCCCTGGTATTCGAGCAGGCTTTGCACGCCGGTGACCGGCGCGCGCTTGCGCAGGAAGAACGGGAACTCGGCCTCGATGCGGCCCTCGGTCGCATGCAGCTTCTCGAGCATCGCGGCGAGTTCGGTGCGCAGCGTCGCGGCGTCCAGCGGCCGGTCCAGCGCGTCGAGCCAGGCGACGAAGCGCGACATGTGCGTGCCCTTGGCCTCGGCCGGCAACGCGACATCGAGCGTCCAGTTTGCGACGGTCGGCGACACCACGGTGCCGATGCGCAGTTGCAGCGGGTAGCGCACGCCCTTCACACCGACGCGCTGGATCGCGAGGTGGCGCTCGTCACGCTCGCTTTGCGTGTCGGGGATGTGCAGCGCGTCCTTCAGGTTCGTCATGGGAGAAGCATGCCAGCAAACGGCGGCCGGTGTGCCGCTGCGGGTATCGAGCCGCGGTTCAGTGGTTCACCGCCGAGCGCACCAGCGCCGGCTTCGCGCCGAAGCGCTTCAGAATCGATTGCTCGATGCCCGCGGCATCCAGCCCGCACATCGCGAGCAGCTTGGCCGGATCGCCGTGCTCGATGAACTCGTCCGGCAGGCCCAGCGTCAGCACCGGCGTCTGCAGGCCGGCGGCGGCGAGCGCCTCCTGGACCGCGCTGCCGGCGCCGCCCATCAGGCAGCCCTCCTCGACCGTCACGATCGCGTCGTGGCTGCGCGCGAGTTCGGTGACGAGGTCGACGTCGAGCGGCTTCACGAAGCGCATGTTCGCGACCGTCGCGTCGAGCTTTTCGGCAGCGGCCAGCGCCGGGTACAGCAGCGTGCCGAAGGCGAGGATGGCCACGCGCGGCCCGCCCTGGCCGACCGCGCGCACCGTGCGGCGCCGGACCTCGCCCTTGCCGACGGGCCACGTCGTCAACGCCGCCTGCGGCACCACGCCCGCGCCGGCCCCGCGCGGATAGCGCACCGCCACCGGATGGTCCTGGCGGAACGCCGTGGTCAGCGCGATGCGGCATTCGGCCTCGTCGGCCGGCGTCAGCACGCTCATGTTCGGAATGCAGCGCAGGTAGGCGATGTCGTAGGCGCCGGCATGCGTCGCCCCGTCGGCACCGACCAGACCGGCGCGGTCGAGTGCGAACACGACCGGCAGGTTCTGGATCGCGACGTCGTGGATCAGCTGGTCGTAGGCGCGTTGCAGGAAGGTCGAGTAGATCGCCACGACCGGCTTCAGCCCTTCGCAGGCCAGGCCGGCCGCGAACGTCACCGCGTGCTGCTCGGCGATGCCGACGTCGTGATAGCGCTTCGGGAAGCGCTGCTCGAACTCGACCATCCCCGAGCCCTCGCGCATCGCCGGCGTGATGCCGACGAGGCGCTCGTCGGCTGCGGCCATGTCGCACAGCCAGCTCCCGAAGACCTGCGTGAAGGTCTGCTTCGGCGGTGTCGCCGGCTTGACGATGCCGATCGCCGGATCGAACTTGCCCGGGCCGTGGTAGTTCACCGGATCGGCCTCGGCAAGCTTGTAGCCGTAGCCCTTCTTCGTCACGACGTGCAGGAACTGCGGGCCCTTCAGGCCCTTCAGGTTCTCGAGCGTCGGGATCAGCGAATCGAGGTCGTGGCCGTCGATCGGGCCGACGTAGTTGAAGCCGAACTCCTCGAAGATCGTGCCCGGCACGACCATGCCCTTGGCATGCTCCTCGAAGCGGCGCGCCAGCTCGAACAGCGGCGGCGCGTTCTTCAGCACGGTCTTCGCGGTATCGCGCGCGGCGGCGTAGAACTTGCCGCTCATGAGCCGGGCGAGGTGGCGGTTCAGCGCACCCACCGGCGGCGAGATCGACATGTCGTTGTCATTCAGCACGACCAGCATGTCGGCATGCGACACGCCGGCGTTGTTCATCGCCTCGAACGCCATGCCGGCGCTCATCGCGCCGTCGCCGATGATCGCGACCGCCTTGCGGTCCTCGCCCTTCAGCTTCGCAGCGACCGCCATGCCGAGCGCGGCCGAGATCGATGTCGACGAGTGCGCCGTGCCGAAGGTGTCGTACTCGCTCTCGTCGCGTCGCGGGAAGCCCGATATGCCGTTGATCTGACGCAGCGTGCCCATGCGCTCGCGCCGGCCGGTCAGGATCTTGTGCGGATAGGTCTGGTGGCCGACGTCCCACACGAGCCGATCGCGCGGCGTGTTGTAGACGTGGTGCAGCGCGATCGTCAGCTCGACCGTGCCGAGGTTGGACGACAGGTGCCCACCAGTCTGCGAGACGCTTTGCACGACGAAGTCGCGCAACTCGGCGGCGAGCTGCTTGAGCTCCAGGCGCGAGAGCTTGCGGACGTCCGCCGGGCTGTTGATCTTTTCGAGCAGCGTGTGTTTCATGTGATTCAGCTCTCCCGATCCACGACCTTGTCGGCGAGCAGGCTCAGCCACGCGGCGTCGCACAGCCCGCTGCGGGCCAGCGCTGCCTGCGCCTTGTCGCGCAGCTCGTTGGCGTGGCGGCGTGCGGCATCGAGGCCGAGCACGGTCACGTAGGTCGGCTTGTTGTTGTCCAGGTCCTTGCCGGCGGTCTTGCCGAGCGTCGCCGACGCCTGGGTGACATCGAGGATGTCGTCGACGACCTGGAACGCCAGGCCGAGCGCATCGCCGTAGTCGGCCAGCCAGCCCCACTGGGCCGGCGTCACCTCGCCGCAGGCCGCGCCCATCAGGACGCTCGCCTGCAACAGCGCGCCGGTCTTGCGGTGGTGCATGTCGCGCAGCGCATGCTCGCCCAGCGGCTGGCCGATGCTGGCCAGGTCGATCGCCTGGCCACCGGCCATGCCGGCGTG
>Ga0209023_10004914_pt1 | contig 14904 bp, 28 predicted proteins | sample LakOneMetagenome_FD_187468 | JGI IMG/M metagenome (GOLD analysis project Ga0209023, IMG submission 187468) | Freshwater and sediment microbial communities from Lake Erie, Canada (SPAdes) (version 2) | ecosystem: Environmental > Aquatic > Freshwater > Lentic | place: Lake Erie, Canada... | reverse complement strand
AACGCTTATTGCGTCGGGGCGAGCGGATGATTTTGCTGAATATCGACTTTAGTCGTTTTTCACGGTTAGCCCATAGCAAATGGGGCTTCTAGTCAAAGGTTATTGACTTCGCGACAACAAAAAAGCCGGGCGAGCCCGGCTTTTTCACATCCAGCGAACTGGATTATTCTGCTTTTGCTTCCTCAGCAACTGCCGCGTCGGCCGAAGCCGGTCGATCCATCAGTTGCACGAGTGCCATCGGAGCGTTATCGCCCTGACGGAAACCGAACTTGAGGATTTGCACATAGCCGCCGTTGCGGGCTGCGTAGCGCGGGCCGAGTTCGTTGAACACCTTGCCGACGATCTCGCGATCACGCAGGCGGTCAAACGCCAGACGGCGATTGGCCAGCGACGGCTTTTTGCCGAGCGTGATGAGCGGCTCGACAACGCGGCGCAGCTCTTTGGCTTTTGGCAGCGTGGTGCGAATCACTTCATAGCGAAGCAATGCGGTTGAAAGATTCCGCAACAGTGCCTGACGATGGGCGCTGGTTCGGTTGAGTTTGCGCAGTCCGTGACCGTGACGCATGGTTCTTCTCCTGGTCCGCTCTTAGTTGCCGCCGCGATCGAGACCAGCCGGAGGCCAGTTGTCGATCTTGGTGCCCAGCGCGAGGCCGCGCTGCGAGAGGACTTCTTTGATTTCGTTAAGCGATTTGCGGCCAAGGTTCGGAGTCTTCAGAAGCTCCGTTTCGCTGCGCTGCACCAGATCGCCGATGTAGTGAATGTTTTCTGCTTTGAGGCAGTTGGCCGAACGAACGGTGAGTTCGAGGTCGTCCACAGGCTTGAGCAATACCGGATCGAACGACGCTGTAGCGCGCTCAAGTGCCGGCATGTCCGTGCCTTTGAGATCAGCAAACGCGGAGAGTTGATCCACGAGGATGCTGGCCGCATAGCGAACTGCACCTTCAGGCTCAATCGCGCCGTTGGTTTCGATATCGAGCACGAGCTTGTCGAGGTCAGTACGCTGCTCAACGCGAGCGGACTCTACCAGATAGCTCACGCGCTTGACCGGGCTGAACGAAGCGTCAAGCAGGATCGAGCCCACTTTACGATTGCCAGTCTGACCGGCGGCCGTACGCACCGTTGCCGGTACATAACCACGACCGCGCTCAACCTTGATTTCGAGTTCGAGTTTGCCGCCCTGGGTCAAGGTCGCAATCAGGTGTTCCGGATTGACGATCTCAACTTCGTGCGACGATTCGATATCAGCGGCCGTCACGGGACCGGCGCCTTCTTTTTTCAGCGTCAGCACCGCGTTGTCACGGTTGTGCAGCTTGATGACCACGCCTTTGAGATTCAAAAGCAGATCAACAACGTCTTCCTGCACGCCTTCGAGCGCCGAATACTCATGCACGACACCGGTGATGGACACTTCGGTCGGCGCATAGCCGGGCATCGACGACAGCAATACGCGGCGAAGCGCATTGCCCAGCGTGTGGCCGTAGCCACGCTCAAACGGCTCCATCACCACGCGAGCGGATGACGGGCTGGTAGCTTGAACCTCAATGTTGCGCGGTTTCAAAAAAGCAGTACTTTGCATACGCGTCCTTTACAGTGAGGGAATTCGATTACTTCGAGTACAACTCGACGACCAAGCTTTCGTTGATGTCGGATGCGAACTCACTGCGGTCAGGCGCGTGCTTGAACGTGCCCTTCATCTCTTTGGTATTCACGTCAACCCAGCCCGGGAAGCCAATGCGCTCGGCCAGAGCAACGGCGTCGATGATTCGAGCCTGTGCCTTGGATTTGTCGCAAACGCTGATCACGGCGTTGGGAGAAATGATTGCCGACGGGATGTTGCACATCTTGCCGTCAACGAGAATCGCCTTGTGGCTCACCAGCTGGCGAGCTTCGGCACGCGTGGAGCCGAAGCCCATGCGATATACAACGTTGTCGAGACGCGATTCGAGCAGTTTCAGCAGGTTTTCACCGGTTGAACCTTTACGACGGTCAGCCTCGGCGAACGTGCGGCGGAATTGACGCTCAAGGACGCCATAAATACGACGCAGCTTTTGCTTTTCGCGCAACTGCAAGCCGTAGTTCGACATGCGTTGGCCGGATTTCGCGCCATGCTGTCCAGGAGCGGCAGCCAGTTTGCATTTGCTGTCGAGCGAGCGACGAGCGCTCTTCAGAAATAGGTCAGTGCCCTCACGACGGGAGAGTTTGCACTTGGGGCCTGTATAGCGAGCCATCAGTCTTCTCCTTACATGCGGCGACGTTTGGGGGGACGGCAGCCGTTATGCGGAACGGGCGTGACGTCGGAAATGCTGGTGACCTTGATCCCCAGCGCGTTCAGTGCGCGCACGGCGCTCTCACGGCCCGGACCCGGACCCTTGATCTGAACTTCGATGTTTTTCACACCGCATTCAACCGCGACTTTTCCGGCCGCTTCAGCAGCGACCTGAGCAGCGAACGGCGTCGATTTGCGCGAGCCCTTGAAGCCTGCGCCGCCTGACGTCGCCCATGACAGGGCATTGCCCTGACGGTCGGTGATGGTGATGATGGTGTTATTGAAAGAGGCGTGTACGTGGCAGATTGCCTCGGAGACGTTCTTTTTGACTTTCTTGCGGGCGCGCGCTGCGGCCGCATTTTTGCCTGATGCTTGAGCCATGATCTACCTGTTAGCCTTTCTTGCCAGCAATGGCCTTACGCGGGCCTTTGCGTGTGCGGGCGTTGGTGCGCGTACGCTGACCGCGTGCGGGCAGGCCCTTGCGATGACGCGTGCCGCGATAGCAGCCGAGGTCGATCAGGCGCTTGATGCTCATCGTGACTTCACGACGCAGATCACCTTCGACCGTGAACTTGCCAATCTGCTCACGCAGTTTGTCGAGTTCGGCGTCGGTCAGGTCTTTGACCTTCTTGTTTTGGGGAACGCCTGCGCCGTCGCAAATTTTGCGCGCGCGGGTGTCACCAATACCGAAGATTGCCGTCATGGCAACCCAGGCGTGTTTGTGGTTGGGGATATTGACCCCGGCGATACGTGCCATATCTGGTCTCCTTCCCGATTAACCCTGGCGCTGCTTGTGACGCGGATCAGTACAGATCACGCGGACCACGCCTTTGCGGCGAATGATCTTGCAGTTGCGGCAAATCTTCTTTACCGAAGCATTGACTTTCATTTGTCGTTTCCTGTTTCTGGTTATTTGGCGCGGAATGTAATCCGTGCCCGTGTCAAGTCATACGGCGTCATATCGACCGTTACCTTGTCACCCGGCAATATCTTTATATAGTTCATGCGCATCTTGCCGGAGATGTGCCCTAGGACAACGTGCCCGTTTTCTAACTTCACACGAAATGTCGCGTTGGGCAACATTTCGAGGATTTCTCCCTGCATCTGGATGGTGTCTTCTTTCGCCATGCGTTTAGACTTTTAATCCACCCTTCAGGTTAGCTTTGCGCAGCAAACTATCGTACTGCTGCGACATCATGTAGGCCTGCACTTGTGTCATGAAGTCCATCGTCACAACGACGACGATCAACAATGACGTGCCGCCAAAATAAAACTGTACGTTCCATGCGCTGATCAGGAATTCCGGGATCAGGCAGACGACGGTGATGTAGATCGCGCCGATCAGCGTTAGCCGCGTCGTGATCTTCTCGATGTACTTTGCGGTTTGATCGCCGGGACGATAACCCGGAATGAACGCGCCACCCTTTTTGAGGTTCTCTGCGGTTTCTTTCGGGTTGTACTGAATCGCCGTGTAGAAGAAGCAGAAGAAGATGATGAGCGCCGCGTACACAATCATGTGCACAGGCTGACCTGGCCCCAACGCGTTTGCGACTTCACGTAACCACGAAGGACCGACGCCAGGTCCCATGAAACCAAGGATCGTCGGTACAAACAGGATCAGGCTTGATGCGAAGATCGGCGGAATCACGCCCGCCATGTTCAACTTGAGCGGAAGGTGCGAGCTTTGGCCGCCGTACACCTTGTTGCCCACTTGCCGCTTGGCGTAATTCACCAGCACCTTGCGCAATGCGCGCTCGAAGAACACGACCGCAGCGGTAACCGCAACAACAAGCGCAATGAGGAACAACAGCTTGAGGATGCTCAGGTTGCCGGATGATTGCAGCTCAAGCGTGTTCTTGAGCGCTGCTGGCAGTCCGGCCGCAATTCCCGCAAAAATCAACAGCGAAATACCATTACCCAAACCGCGCTCGGTAATCTGCTCGCCCAGCCACATCAGAAACATTGTTCCAGTCACCAGCGTAACTGCTGTGATGATCCGGAACGTCAGGCCCGGATCCATGACCAGGCCCGGTTGACTTTCGAGCGCGATGGCAATGCCCATCGCCTGAAAGAATGCCAATACCAAGGTGCCGTAGCGGGTGTACTGCGTGATTTTGCGACGTCCGGCTTCGCCTTCTTTCTTCAATGCTTCCAGCGAAGGCACAACGACCGACGCCAGCTGCATGATGATCGAGGCAGAGATGTAGGGCATGATGCCCAACGCCAGGATCGAGAAACGCTGCAAAGCGCCGCCCGAAAAAACGTTGAACAGACCCAGAATGCCGCTTTGCTGTGACTTGAAGAGCTCTTCAAGCACAGACGCGTTGATGCCCGGGACCGGTACATGGGTACCGATACGGTAAACAATCAACGCTCCCAGCAAGAACAAAAGGCGACGCTTGAGGTCGCCATATTTGTTGCCGGATTTTTGAGCTGGGTTTAACGCCACGCGTAGTTCCTGATTAATTCAGACAAACAGCAGTTACTTGGCTGCTGCAGGCGTCTTCGCCTTAAGCTTGCCCTTCGGGGCTTCAACCGCGTCAACGACAGTACCGCCCGCCGCGACAATGGCCTTGCGTGCGCCAGCTGTTACCGCAACGCCGTTGAGCGTCACAGCAACCTTGATTTCGCCACCGCCGATAACTTTGACCATCTTCGCGTCATTTGCGATCGCTCTTGCCGCTTTCAATGCCAGCAGGTCAACTTCGGCAAGACCGAGCTTGGCCAACGTGCCGACAGTAATTTCAGCACGGAAATCCCGCATCAGCGAAGTAAAACCACGCTTCGGCAGACGGCGATGCAAAGGCATCTGACCGCCTTCGAAGCCGATCTTGCGCGACGCGCCCGACCGTGATTTCTGACCGTTGTGGCCACGTCCGCCGGTTTTGCCGAGGCCGCTGCCCATGCCGCGACCAACGCGACGTCGGTTTTTCTTGGAGCCCTCAGCGGGCTTGATCGTATTGAGTTGCATATCGATAGCCTCTGCGACTTACGCGACCGCGACAACGAGATGGCGAACAGTGTTCACCATGCCACGCGTCGACGGCGTGTCAATAATTTCGCGTACTTGACCCATCTTTTTGAGGCCAAGCCCCTGAACCGTCGCGACGTGGCTGCCCTTGGCACCAATCGGCGACTTCACCAGTTTCACTTTGAACATCTTGTCAGCCACGATTAAGCCTCCGACAACTGTTCGACGCTGAGGCCGCGCTTCGCAGCGATTTCAGCAGGGGTGTTTACTTTTTCCAGTGCGTCGAGCGTTGCACGCACGACGTTGTAGGGGTTGGTCGGGCCGAAGCACTTGGCGAGCACGTTGGTGACGCCAACAACTTCAAACACCGCACGCATCGCGCCACCAGCAATCACGCCAGTACCTTCGGACGCAGGCTGGATCAACACGGTGGTTGCACCATGTTTACCCATCACCGCGTGATGTACCGACCCGGATTTCAGGCTGACCTTGATCATCTGGCGACGGGCTTGTTCCATCGCTTTCTGAACACCGACTGGCACTTCTTTCGATTTGCCTTTGCCCATGCCGACGCGGCCATCGCCGTCACCAACAACGGTCAGTGCTGCGAAGGCCATGATACGACCACCCTTCACCACTTTGGTGACGCGGTTCACGCTGATCATCTTCTCGCGAAGACCATCACCGCTTTCTTCTCTTTGCTGTACTTGGGGGCGTGCCATCCGAGTACTCCTTTAGAACTTGAGACCGCCGGCGCGCGCAGCTTCGGCGAGAGCCTTGACGCGACCGTGGTATTGGTAACCAGAACGATCAAAAGCGACGACTTCAACGCCGGCTGCTTTTGCCTTTTCAGCGATACGCGTGCCAACCAACTCGGCGGCGGCTTTGTTGCCACCATTCTTGAGTTGTGCGCGCACATCCGCTTCAGCTGTAGATGCGCTAGCAAGCACTTTGCTGCCGTCACCGGAGATGACTTGCGCATAGATGTGCGTATTGCTGCGGAACACCGCGAGACGCGTCGCTTGCAGCGCGGTCAGGCGCAGACGCGTTTGACGGGCGCGGCGGATACGGGCGACTTGTTTGCTCTTATTCATAGCGTTGCCCTGCCTTATTTCTTCTTGGTTTCTTTGAGGGTGACAACCTCGTCGGAGTAGCGAACGCCCTTGCCTTTGTAAGGCTCCGGCGGACGGTACGCTCGCACTTCGGCTGCTACCTGGCCAACCTGTTGACGGTCAGCGCCCTTGATGATGATTTCCGTTTGCGTCGGCGTCTGCACCGTGACGCCAGCAGGCATCTTGTGTGCGACTGGATGCGAGAAACCAAGCGTCAGGTTCAGCGTGTCACCTGCAGCAGCGGCACGATAGCCCACGCCAACAAGGTTAAGTTTCTTCGAGAAACCTTCTGAGACACCGCGAACCATGTTGTTCACCAGTGCGCGGCAGGTACCGGACATGGCGCGACTATGTTGATCGCCGTTGGCGGCCGTGAACATGATCTTATTGTCCTGACGCTCAATCTTGACCGAACCGCCGAAGTCATGAGAGAGCGCACCAAGCGGCCCCTTCACGTCAACACGTCCACCGGTCAGCGCGACTTCGACTTTCGCAGGAATTTCTACGGGGTATTTAGCAATACGTGACATGCATTTCCCCTTAAGCGACCGTGCAAAGAACTTCGCCGCCCATACCGAGGCTGCGAGCTTTACGATCAGTCATTACACCCTTGGGGGTAGACACGATAGCGACACCCAAACCGTTCATTACGCTAGGCAGGTCATCCTTGCCACGGTAAATGCGAAGACCAGGCTTGCTTACGCGCTGGATTGCCTCGATAACCGGGCGACCAGCGTAGTACTTCAAGCCGATTTCAAGTTCGGCGATTTTTGTAACGTCGCCAGCAATCTTGAAGTCTTCGATATAGCCCTCGTCCTTGAGAACGCGGGCGATTGCGGTCTTGACCTTGGAAGCGGGCATCGAAACAGACACCTTTTCCATTGCTTGCGCATTACGAATGCGGGTCAACATGTCAGCGATAGGATCGGACATACTCATTTCCGAATCTCCTTACCAGCTAGCTTTGGTGAGACCAGGAATCTCACCGCGGAATGCAAGCTCACGCACCTTGTGGCGCGCGAGGCCGAATTTGCTGAACACACCACGCGGGCGGCCGGTCAACTGGCAGCGATTACGCAGGCGAGTCGGATTGGCGTTGCGGGGGAATGCCTGCAGCTTGAGCCGCGCGTCAGCATGCGCTTCTTCACCAGCTTTACTGTCAGCAATGATGGCCTCAAGTGCGGCACGCTTTTTGGCGTACTTGGCAACGAGGTCACGACGTTTTTGTTCGCGATTGATAGTGGCTACTTTTGCCATGTTTTATTCTCGCTATGCCTGTTGTGGGGCGCGGAAAGGGAAACGGAAGGCAGCCAGCAGGGCTTTCGCTTCGTCATCGGTCTTGGCGGTGGTGGCGAACGTGATGTTCATGCCGCGCAGCGCATCGATCTTGTCGTACTCGATTTCCGGGAAGATGATCTGCTCTTTAACGCCAAGGTTAAAGTTGCCACGACCATCGAAACCACGCGGCGAGATGCCACGGAAGTCGCGAACACGCGGCAGCGCAACGTTCACAAAGCGGTCGAGAAACTCGTACATCTGCTTGTTGCGCAACGTAACCATCGTGCCGACTGGATAGCCTTCACGAATCTTGTAGTTTGCGATCGCTTTTTTGGCCTTGGTAACGACCGGCTTCTGACCAACAATGGCGGTCAGATCTTTGGTCGCGTGTTCAAGAATCTTCTTGTCACCAACGGCCTCACCCACGCCCATATTGACCACGATCTTGGTCAGACGCGGCACCTGCATCACCGACTTGTAGCCAAACTGCTTGACCAGTGCGGGAACGATTTCCGTGCGGTATTGCTCTTGTAAACGAGCCATTTTCTTCTCCCCGCCTAGACCGGTTGACCGGTCGATTTGAAGACACGCTGCTTGCGGCCATCGTCAAGCGATTTGATCGCTACGGCGTCCGCTTTTTGCGTGCTTGCGTTGTAAATTGCGACGTTGGCAGCCGAGATTGCTGCATCTTTCGTCACGATGCCGCCCACTTCGTTCTTCATGGGGTTCGGACGCACGTTGCGCTTGACCTGATTGATGCCGGCGACTATCAGCGAACCGTCGAGTACGCGCACAACCTCGCCACGCTTGCCTTTGTCACGACCCGTGGTCACGACAACGGTGTCACCCTTGCGAATTTTTTGCATGATTGAAACCTTCGCCCTAGAGCACTTCGGGCGCAAGAGACACGATCTTCATGAACTTCTCGTTACGCAATTCACGCGTAACTGGTCCAAAGATGCGCGTGCCGATGGGCTCGAGCTTTGCGTTGAGAATAACGACGGCGTTGTTGTCAAACTTGACAAGCGAACCATCGCTACGACGAATGCCTTTAGCCGTGCGAACTACAACTGCGTTGTAAACCTCGCCCTTTTTGACGCGACCACGCGGTTGCGCATCCTTGATGCTTACCTTGATCACGTCGCCAATGCTGGCGTAACGGCGCTTCGACCCGCCGAGCACCTTGAAACACATGACGCGGCGAGCGCCTGTGTTGTCGGCGACGTCGAGCATCGACTGCATTTGAATCATATTTACTTTCTCTCCAACTTACCTCAAAACCTGATTCACCATGGTTTCGAGAAGTCTTGGGGCCCCGCATTTTGCGTAGTGGGCGCGTTTTGCATTGCGGCAACCTGTGTATTTGCGCCGTTAGACGCACACAGAAATTGCCAAGCCTTGAAGTATGTCACGAGAATTTGCGCATGTCAACTGATATACAACGAACTTGCCAATGTCGTGACTCTAATTTCCGTTCCCATTTGAGACGAAGCACGGCTTTGCCATGAAAGCACCCATCAAGTAGGGAGCGACGTGCGAAATATGCAGCGCCAACCACCAGCGAAATTGGCTGCCGGGCCCTACAAAAGTGCTCCTATCGCAAGAACCGGTATCACAAGCCCGTTGCGCGAACGCCGGGCGAGCTTCGACGCCCATCTGAGTGTTGGCGCGGAGGCGCCCCTTTGTCTCATCGGCGCCCCAAAAGACTGACCAGATAACTTGCCAGAGTTGGGTGTCGCGCAAGGGTGTCCGCAGCGGCGGACTAGTTGAATCCATCAGTCGAAACACGATGCACGGACGGCGAACCTGTTGCGCCCCGTCCGCTCTGGAGTTGGCAGAGGTCGCTGCTAGAACGCGGGCGCGCCCGCGACCGTTCATTGCCCGTGCAAACATGCAATGCTTTGCAATATCTGAGCAGCTTTTTAGGTGAACCACTGCTGCGTGGGCGCCGGAGGCCGCATTTTCTGCCGAAATTGACTAAGGTCGAAATGATGACTTTTCCTTTTCGCAGCGGCTATTCCAGGCAGAAGCTGTTACCTTGATTGCACTCCCGTATCAACGGCTGGCCCACTCCATGTACGAAATAAAAAAGGCAACCGAAGTTGCCTTTTTTTATTGGGAACGGAGACGGCTTACGCCTTCTCGATCACCCTCGACACCGTCCAGGACTTGGTCTTGGAAAACGGGCGACACGCCTTGATTTCCACCAGATCGCCTTCTTTGGCGATGCTGCCTTCGTCGTGCGCGTGGTATTTCTGCGACTTGGTCACGACCTTGCCGTAGAGCGGATGCTTTACGCGACGCTCAACCAGAACCGTGACGGTCTTGGTCATCTTGTTGCTGGTGACGCGTCCGGTTTCGCTTGCAATCAGCGGCTCTTTTGCCACCGCTGCGGGGGTTGCTGTTGCTTCACTCATTTGCTTGCTGCCTTCTGTGTGAGCACCGTCTTTACCCGCGCGATATCACGACGAACGTTTCCCAATTGGGTAGTGTTCGTGAGCTGTTGCGTTGCCTTTTGCATGCGCAGGCTGAAGTGCGTCTTATAAAGATCGCTGAGCTCCTTGTTGAGTTCAGCTTCTGACTTAGCGGTCAATTCTTTGGTCTTCATGTTCTTAACCCACCAGACGTTGCACGAACGTCGTTGCGATAGGAAGCTTCGCAGCGGCCAGCAAGAACGCTTCGCGCGCCAGCGTTTCTTCCACGCCATCCATTTCATAGAGCACTTTGCCCGGCTGAATCTCAGCCACGTAGTACTCCGGGTTACCTTTGCCGTTACCCATGCGGACTTCGGCAGGTTTCTTCGAAATTGGCTTGTCCGGGAAAATGCGGATCCAGATACGGCCACCACGCTTGATGTGACGGCTGATCGCGCGACGCGCTGCTTCGATTTGACGCGCAGTCAAACGACCGCGGCTCGTCGCTTTCAGGCCGAACTCACCAAAGCTCACCTTGTTGCCGCGAGTTGCCAGGCCTTTGTTACGGCCTTTTTGTTCCTTGCGGTATTTTCTTCTAGCCGGCTGTAGCATTTCTTACTCCTGCGGGGCGACGGGGGCGACGCGGTTGCGCCGGCTCTTCGGCTGGGGCGCCGGCTGCATTGTCAGCAGCCGCCAGACCCAGACTTTCGCCTTTGAATACCCAGACTTTGATTCCAATGATGCCGTAGCTCGTCTTGGCTTCCGAGAAGCCGTAGTCGATGTCGGCGCGCAGCGTGTGAAGCGGAACGCGGCCTTCGCGATACCACTCGGTACGCGCGATCTCGGCGCCATTCAAGCGGCCGGAACTCATGATCTTGATGCCTTGCGCACCCAGACGCATGGCATTCTGCATTGCACGCTTCATTGCACGACGGAACATGATGCGCTTTTCGAGCTGCTGCGCGATCGAATCGGCAACCAGCTGGGCATCGGTTTCAGGCTTGCGGACTTCTTCGATGTTGAGCGCGATTTCGCAGTTCATCATCTTGCGAAGTTGCGCGCGCAACGCTTCGATGTCTTCACCTTTTTTACCGATCACCACACCCGGACGAGCGCTGTGAATGGTGATACGGGCGTTCTTTGCAGGACGCTCGATGGTGATCTTGCTGACGTTGGCGTTCTTGAGCTTTTGCAGCAGGAATGTACGCACTTTGTAGTCTTCGTTGAGTTTGCCCGCAAAATTCTTGCTATTGGCATACCACTTCGAGGTCCAGGCGCGGGACACCGCAAGGCGGAATCCTGTTGGATTGATTTTTTGACCCATACGAACCTCTAGTTCCCGACGGTCACATGAATGTGACAGGTTTGTTTGAGAAGACGTGCGCCACGACCCTTTGCTCGCGCCGCGAAACGGCGCATGACGACGGCCTTGTCGACGTAAATCGACTTGACTTTCAGTTCGTCAATATCAGCGCCGTCGTTATGTTCGGCGTTGGCAATGGCTGACTCCAGCACTTTCTTGATCAGAACAGCCGATTTCTTCGGGCTGAACGTGAGCAGGTTAAGTGCTTTCGCGACGGGCAGGCCACGAACCTGATCGGCGACGAGACGCGCCTTTTGATCAGAGACGGGCGCGGCTTTCATGATGGCAATAGTTTGCATATGTCAGCCCCTTACTTCTTCGCGACTTTTTTGTCGGCCGGATGACCTTTGAATACACGCGTGAGCGCAAATTCACCCAGCTTATGGCCAACCATCTGGTCGGACACATAAACCGGTACGTGCGCCTTACCGTTGTGTACGGCAATCGTCAGACCAACGAAATCTGGCGTGACGGTAGAACGACGCGACCAGGTTTTAATTGGTTTTTTGTCGTTTTTGGCGAGGGCCACTTCGACCTTTTTCGCCAGATGCCCGTCAACAAACGGGCCTTTCTTAACGGAACGTGCCATAGTGATTAACCCTTCTTAGCCGCATGACGTGTGCGCACGATCATGCTGCTGGTGCGCTTGTTGCTGCGCGTCTTGAACCCTTTGGCCTTCTGGCCCCACGGCGAAACGGGGTGCATACCACCGTTCGTGCGACCGCCCATTGGGTGATCGACCGGGTTCATCGAAATTGCTCGGACCGTCGGGCGAATACCGCGCCAACGATTCGCGCCAGCTTTACCGATCACGCGGAGCGAGTGCTCACCGTTACCGACTTCGCCGATGGTTGCGCGGCAGTCAACGTGGACTTTACGAACTTCACCCGAACGCAAACGAATCTGCGCGTAGATGCCTTCGCGGGCCATCAACTGCACCGAAGCGCCGGCCGAACGTGCGATCTGCGCGCCTTTGCCTGGCTGAAGCTCAACGGCATGAATGGTCGTACCCACCGGAATGTTACGAATAGGGAGCGCGTTGCCAACCTTGATCGCAGACTCGGCGCCACTTTGAATGGCGTCACCTGCAGACAGACCTTTGGGAGCCAGCACATAACGACGTTCACCGTCAGCGTAGAGCACCAGCGCGATGAAGGCGCTGCGGTTCGGATCGTATTCAAGACGTTCCACTTTCGCAGGCACGCCATCTTTATCGCGGCGGAAGTCGACGATGCGATAGTGGTGCTTGTGCCCGCCGCCTTTATGGCGAGTGGTAATGTGGCCGTTGTTATTACGGCCAGAGCCGCGCTTCTGCGCGACCAACAACGGAGCGTACGGATCGCCCTTGTGGAGGTCGGGATTCACGACCTTGATCAGCGAGCGACGGCCCGGCGAGGTCGGTTTGACTTTGATAAGTGCCATGACTACGCCTCTCCGCCGAAGTTGATTTCCTGGCCGGGCTTCAGCGAAACGTACGCACGGCGCGTGTCTTTACGACGGCCCATGGAGCGGCCGAAGCGCTTCACCTTGCCAGGCCGGTTGAGCACTTGAACGCTCTCAACCTGAACCTTGAACAGCAGCTCAACCGCCGCCTTGATTTCCGGCTTGGTCGCATCTGGAAGGATGTCGAAAACAACCTGTTCATTCTTTTCAGCAACGAAGGTGCTCTTCTCCGAGATCACCGGTGCACGAAGAACGGTCATCAAACGATTTTGATTCATTTGTATGACTCCTCAATCTTTGCAATGGCAGCCTTGGTCAGCAACACACGATTGAACGCGAGCAGGCTCACAGGATCAATGTTGTGCGCCGCGACGACAGCGAGGTGTGGAAGGTTGCGTGATGCGAGGTAGACGTTGTTGTCTACGCTATCCATCACAACCAACACGTCGCTGACTCCCATGCCCTTGAGCGCACCGGCGACCAGCTTGGTCTTGGGTGCCTCAACAGCAAACGACTCGACGACGTGCAGACGGTCTTCGCGAACCAATTGCGAGAAGATAGCGGCCATACCGGCGCGATACATCTTGCGATTGACTTTGTGCGTGAAGTTTTCGTCCGGCTTGTTCGGAAACGCACGACCACCACCACGCCAGATCGGGCTGGACGTCATACCGGCACGAGCATTACCCGTACCCTTTTGCTTCCACGGCTTCTTGGTCGAGTGGCGAACTTCGGCACGGGTCTTTTGAGCGCGATCCGCGCTGCGACCATTAGCCTGATAAGCGACAACAACCTGGTGAACCAGCGCTTCGTTGTATTCGCGGCCAAAGATCTCGTCAGACGCCGACATGGTCGTCGCTGATTTCCCCTGCGCGTCAATAACTTGCAATTCCATCGTTAGCTCCTTACCGTTGGGCTGACGATGACGTGGCCACCGGCTGAACCGGGAACTGCGCCCTTGATCAGGAGCAATCCACGCACGGTGTCAATTCGCACGACTTTGAGACCCTGAACGGTACGCTGCGCGTTGCCATGTTGTCCCGCCATGCGCTTGCCCGGAAATACACGTCCCGGATCCTGCGCCATACCGATAGAGCCCGGTGCACGCGTGGTGACCGAGTTACCGTGCGATGCACGATTTGAGCTAAAGTGGTGACGGCGAATCACGCCGGTGAAGCCGCGGCCCTTTGTGGTGCCCGTTACATCGACCTCCTGGCCGACAGTAAACGTATCCACGCCAACCACTGCGCCAGCTTTCAACTCGCCAGCTTCAGCCCGGAACTCGCGCGTAAAAGCGCCCGCTTGCACGGCCGCTTTCGCGAAGTGTCCAGCCTGTGGCTTGTTGACTCTCGAAGCGCGCCTGTCGCCGAAAGTCAGCTGAATACCTGAGTAACCGTCTGTTTCTGCAGTTTTGACCTGCGAAACCCGGTTATTACTAACATCGATGACCGTAACGGCGGTAGCCGATCCGTCATCATTAAAGACGCGTGTCATGCCGACTTTGCGTCCGATGAGTCCTAGACTCATAGTTCACCTCTTCTTTCTTGCCGGTCCTCTTGCGAAGTCCGGTGCCGGTTTCAATTGACCGGCATCGCTTTTGGGGTAGCGGTTCAGTGGTTACTGAACCTTGATTTCGACGTCGACACCCGCTGGCAGATCCAGCTTCATGAGTTGATCAACGGTCTTGTCATTGGGATCCAGAATGTCCATCAAACGTTGATGGGTCCGGATTTCAAACTGGTCACGTGACGTCTTATTCACGTGCGGCGAGCGGAGAACATCGAAACGTTCGATGCGCGTCGGCAGCGGAACCGGGCCGCGAACGATTGCGCCCGAGCGTTTCGCTGTCTCAACAATCTCAGACGCCGACTGGTCGATCAACTTGTAGTCGAACGCTTTGAGGCGGATACGAATCTTTTGGTTTTGCACGATGATTGTCCTGGATTACTTCAGGATTTTGGAGACGACGCCTGCGCCGACAGTACGACCACCCTCACGGATGGCGAAGCGCAGCTTCTCTTCCATCGCGATTGGCGCAATCAGCGCTACCGTCATCT
>Ga0209023_10004913_pt1 | contig 14907 bp, 22 predicted proteins | sample LakOneMetagenome_FD_187468 | JGI IMG/M metagenome (GOLD analysis project Ga0209023, IMG submission 187468) | Freshwater and sediment microbial communities from Lake Erie, Canada (SPAdes) (version 2) | ecosystem: Environmental > Aquatic > Freshwater > Lentic | place: Lake Erie, Canada... | reverse complement strand
AAAGCCCATTCCAATGGATTGATTGTAATTCCATTCATATGGCGACCAATACATACTTTCATCTTCACTTTCCTCTAGGCATTAAAAAACCCCTTGGGAGGGGCTTAATCTTAAAGATGAAGTGAATAGCTAACTTAATTCTCACATGTGGCGGTTGAATGCGTGTCGTCATATCTCATCAACTCAAATTAAGCCACCACGCTTTGAACAGTGGTACTGACGTAATACTGCTAGCCTACTGCTTTTTTATTCACTTCTCTTTAAAATCTATAATGGTTTAACCTTCCCACACTTCCGACAATCTCTCACCGTAAATAAATCTGAATATTCCCAAACATGTCGACAGAGGATTTGTTTGATTCGGAGCATAGATACCTCTAATAAAATTAAAAAGGACGTGGCAATTTGCCACACCCTTGCCTTAGATTACGATATTGATCAGCTCGGCAACTGATCTACCGCTACTCGACACAATAAACTTCTCAAAGTTAGCTATTGATCCGCTCTGTGTCTTTCAATTCCATTGGTTGGGGAGTCACCCACAATTTGAGGCTCTGAGGCTAACTCAATGTGTGACGAAATCACATTGGATATAATGGCTGTCTTTTAATAGACAACAAGAAAGCCCACCATTTGGCGAGCTTTCCTTGATACTTAAACCTATTTTTGACACTTCACTTCAAACTGGTATTCGTCTTGGGTAACCTTAATTTTAATATTTTTATATTTTCGTTTGTTTGGATCCATTGCCGACCCTGCTACTTCCTCAAAAAAGCTACGATTATTCATCAGCTCGCTATATGCTTTATAGCCCAACAAAATCTTTTCAGGTTTTTTGCCGTTAACTACTAATTCACTAAGAGTATCATCTAATTTCTTGACAGTTAGAATTGCCATTTCAGTTAAAGCTCAAAATAAAAATTCATTATCGCTTATTTTCATGAACAAACAATGTCAAAAAAAAGCCCACTAAAAATGAGCTTAATATTGTCCAGACAAAAAAATACCCACTGATTGGAGTCGGTGGGTATGGAAATCAAAAACTTTAATGCACTGTATTGATTTTATACACTGCGTTAACTATAACACGAATATGCCATATACCCTGTACAGGGTCAATAGGTCAATTAAATTTATTCGCATATTTTTCAATAATCTTTTGCTCTTGTTGTTTTGTAAAAAGAACTGCGAATTGGATTAAGTTTTGAGGTGTAAATAACCTATTACCCTTTAAGCAAAATTCTTCAAGCTCACGTAAATATTGATCATGACTTCTTAGTTTTTTTGAAATACGCTTAATGGTTTCACCAGACATTTGATTAGGATGTATCAATTCCCGATATAAAATATCAAAATATCCTTTAGCTTTTTCTGCATTGTGCCAATTAGCAATAACATCATAGTCAATCACATTACCAACCAACACGCGTTTTATATCACTAATATTTCTTCTTCCCATCAGTCTTTCAGCTTTGATCTCATCGCTAGTTTTGAATTCATCAATATAAATTAGACCATTGCTTGAAACTTCACGCTCAATTACTCTTCTCATCCAGTAATCTAACGCATTTTGTTTAAAATCCCTTATCGCCGCCTTAATCTGCAAAAATGACATTTTTCCTGAATGATTCAATATCTTTTCAAGATTATCTTTAAGTAATTGCAACTTATCAAACATATCCTTAATTTGCACATACTGATTTGCATTGTTTTTTAGGTGATCGAACTGGGTTGTTTTCTCATCAAAAGATATACCAAAGTATCTCTTACCGCAGTTATGTCCAATAATGATTTCATTGCCATCGTTTAAGCTCGCAATATAACCCTTTTGGTGTTTTGTTCCGCAACTCGAAATGCCGCATTTAACAACATCCCTGAAAAAGTAGTAACCAATCAAATCATTTAATATGCCTTCTACCTTTTCACCTTTAGGAATTACAACTTTTTCCATATAATTTGGTCGAGTTGTAATATCTTCAAAATTTGTAATTAAATTAAAATGCTGCGGATTATCCGTCATAATTACCCACCATTGGTCTAATATTTATACAATTACCTTATTTATTCGTGAAATTCAATAGGTTAACTAGACTTTGCTGTTTTATATATAATAAACGGATATCGACTATGCAGTGCCGCTAGACCACACTTAACATCAGACCGTGCATCCATTTCTGAACGAATAATTATAGGCTTATCAGCCCTTCCAATCTTAATCACCATATTCGGCCACGAATTACCATAGAAATACCGATCAATTATCGCATCCAGCCACTCATCTAAAATGTTTGAAGTACCCTGCATATCAAGGATTAAACGCTGTACAGCTCTTGCTTCATTGTCTGATATCTCGCAACAATACTTGTTTTTTTTAGGTGTTGAGGCTTTTGAATCAACATTGATCCAGTCAGCAATAATTTGCTCCTTGCTGGTAATTTTCTTTGCTTTTCGCTTTACAACAGCTTCATCCATAGCCACAGCAATTGGATTTATGCTTCTTCCACAAGTACCTGTATTGGAATGTTGCCATGCTCCAAATTGATAAAGCCACTCTTCTAAACTGTATTTGTTCCAGTCTATTGCCTGCATAATCGTTACTTTTGAGTTCATTTACTCACCACTGGAATTTGTTGGAAATCGCAACGAGCTGTACTTACACCACGTTTTAAATGTTCAGCTTCAGCATTTAAATTTTGGTCATTATTTGTCATGTTAATTTTCAAAACGGCAACCTCTCCTCATCTTCAGCTTTCAATAAGTGGTGATTTATATCGAGTGTGACAAATCGACAATGAGCTAAATCCGTTGCCAACCTGACTGTTCCAACTTCACCATTACGACATTTTGTAATAATGATTTCTGCAATCCCTTTCTCTTTACTATCCTTGTTGTAGTAATCATCTCGATAAATCATCATGATTACATCCGCATCTTGCTCGATTGCACCTGAATCACGTATATCAGAGTTTTTAGGGCGTTTATCTCCATTCTTTTCGACACCACGGCCGATCTGCACGAGTGAAATCACAGGGCAATTAAACTCAATGGCGATTTTTTTTAATCCATCAGAAATTGCAGCTATTTCTAAATCTTTACGGTTGGGCGCTTTAATCGGTGACTCGAGTTTTTGAAGGTAATCAACCAAGATAGCTCCAACTTCACCATATTGCGCTTTTACACGTCTTGCAGATCTTCGAATATCAGAAAGTGATGCACCTGGTTTCTCATCGATTTTAAGTGAAATGCTATCAATAATTACTTGAGCATTAGCCATTCGACTAAAAACTTCACCATCGGTCGTAACACCAGTTTTAACTACCTTGAAATTTACTTTTGCAATTGAACTAATCAACCGTTGAGAAATTGGTGCGCCTTTCATTTCCGCTGAAATAAACAAAGCAGGCTTCTTCTGACGTAATGCAATGTCTTGGGCAATGTTTTGAAGAAGTGTTGTTTTACCCATTGATGCACGAGCACCAATACAAATCAGATCACCGTTTTCAAGCTCCCCCAACATGTCATCCAAATCACGAAAACCTGTAGTGACACCCTTAACAATCGGCTTATTGTTATGCCAAGCTTCATGGCGAGCTACACACTCTTGCAATGCAATTTTTGAAAAGTATGAAGCATCCTGCAAGGTATCACCCTCATCATCCGAATCAATCTCATTGAGGATATTTTGAGCTAATGAAAGCGCTTGATCTGGACTTTGCTCAATATTGCGAGTTACTAGCTGAATTCTTTCACCAGCTTCATGAATTTTACGCCATACAGTTAATTCTCTTAACCTAACAATGTGCCCTTCAAGTTGTGATGGTAAGCAAACAATTGCTATAACTTCTTGAATATATTGCTCAGTGACCATCTTTGATTTTTGAAGGTCTAACCTAATTTGGTCCCACACCATAATCACATCAAACTGTTTCCCTTGAGCGTGTAATGTTTTGATTTCAGAAAATATGATTTTATGTTTTGACGCATAAAAATTGTTTTCAGAGAGATCATCAACAAACTCGTCAACATTCCCATGTGAACCCATGAGAGACGACAAAACGGCTTGTTCGATTTGCAATGAGTAAAGATTATTTTCCATTAAGCATCTCCATTCCCATCGCTAAGTAATCTGTCTCAACCATCGTGAATTGAACTTGTTGTTCAGGTGGTTTGTTTTGGAGGTCATCATAATGAGGCTGTTGGGTTTGCTGCTCCACAGGGGGTACCATTTCAATGAACCGATCTAACTTACTTGCTTCACGGCAAATTAATTCAATATCTGTGTGTTTACGTTCAACGTGATAATCGGATTTAGAACACCCAATAATCCCTTGCTTGATTTGCTCAACTGAATAACCCTGCTTCAGCCTTGAGAGAATCTTGCTTTTGCGTTTGTCATCCAACACGGTTTGATTGGATTTACCAAATGTCGCTTTCCAAAACTCAAAAATTTCTTGAATCTCGTTTTTAAAGTTTTGATTTTTGGCTGGCTCAGGTTCACCGCTAGGTGGACATATGTTTTTATTATTTATATTATGTTCCCTTATATTATGTTCTGTTCCCTTAAGAGCATTTTCCAACGGAATTCCAGCGGAATCATTCTGTGATTCTTTTGGAATGATTTCGGAATCGCTAACCTGTTCTTTTGGAAAGTTATTGAAAGCAACTTGGTTTTCCGATATTTTTCGTGTGGAATCATTACTCCAATCGCTAGGCATTCCAGCAGATACCCACACATCAAATGATGGAATGATAATTTGTTGGTGCTCAGGAAGTTGTTTATTTGCCTTGCGAATACGATCAGCAAACTTTTTATAACTGTACTCTCGTTTTGATTTCCAGCTCTCTAAAGCCTTTTCAGAAACCACAGGATGGTAATAGCGATTATCGTCACACAGTATCCAGCCATGCAAAGCCTCTTCCTTGAATTTTTCCCATTCCTTAACTACACGGCCAAATCCAGCTAGGTTAGATAAAACTCTATCATCGTTAGGGATACTTCCAGCTGGCACTTGATGCCATGAAGCACACATAAGCAAAAATCCTGCGCGAAATGCTTCAGCTTCAACGAGTGCTGTAAAATCACTATCGCGGAAGCGAACCACATCTAATGGCATATACTCAAAATCTCTAAGGTCTACATTTTCAAGAACTAGAGGTTTTGGAAGTTGTGAGTTATTTTCAGTTTCACTCATTATAATTTACCTTTAGCCTCGAACATTTTTCTATAAGCAGACTCAAAGCGATGGATTAATCCAAATTTGTACATGTTGATACGCAACTCTTCGCAAGTATCTGCAATTGATTTTGATTCTTCAGGCTTACAGATTCGAATAACGCCTAAGGCATCCTCCAATTCAGTTTCAACCTTTTTGTATTCCTCAAGCGCATCTGCATAAGCATCGTGATCAACCCACCACTGATCATCATTTGCATTGTCTAAATCTTGTGCTAATATCGGTTTATTCATTTTGGTTTACTACAAATGTAAAACCGCCTTCTGTTACAGCAGAGGCGGTTTAATTTTTTGATGAATTAATTTCTTCCAATTCTTTCAATGAAGGGCAAAGATCAGCAGCTTTAAACTTTCCCTCTGTCACTTTTTGGGTGCGAATTGCAACCTTTTCGGACATTTGCCACTTACCACTTAAATATCCATTAACAGTACATTGCTTGACGCCAATCGCCTCAGCTGTAGCAGTTTGTGTCTTAAAATGTGAAACCAAATCCAAATATATATTTTTACTCATACTTAAAGCCCAAATATTTGCATAGAAATATATTATTAGTATTCAAATATTTTATCAAGTTACTTTTTATTTGATTTATTATTAGGTTTCTAATAAAATTCCAATAGTAAATTAATTGAGTAATTCGAGATGTCTTTAAGCGAAAGATTAAGAAGCACAAGAAAAGCTAAAAAACTTACTCAACTTCAATTGTCTAAAGAAGCTGGAATTAATCAATCTACTTTAAGCCAATTGGAATCAGGGTTAATGAAAACTACAACTCAACTCCCAGCCCTTGCACAAGCGCTTGGTGTTGATGCTTATTGGTTACAAACTGGTGTTAGATCGCCTGACTCAAAAAAATCAACTTTTGAATTAACGCCGATTCAAGAATGGGATGATCAAACCCCACTTGATGATGATGAAGTTGAGATTCCTTTTTTTAAAGATTTTTCTTTTGCTTGTGGATCAGGTTCAATTAATGAACATATCGCTAATGAAAAGCGTAAGCTTAGAATGGCTAAGAGCACTTTAAGAAATCTTTCAATAACAAAGGGTAATGCGGTAGCTGCCACTGCATCAGGTGATTCCATGTCACCAACAATACAGGACGGAGATACTATTCATATTGATCTAGGTAGAACAGAGATAAAAGATGGCCGAATATTTGTAATTTGTATTGGGGGGCTTCATTACGCTAAAAGGTTATATAACGCACCTTTTGGTGGTGTAAGGATTGTCTCAGACAATGTTAGTGAATACCCGGAAATAACCCTTACAGCAGAAGAAAGAATAGAACAAGAATTTCAAATTTTCGGATGGGTATGGCAAATAGCCAGAATTGAAAGATGGTGAATTGTATTAATTAATATTCAAGTTATACATAACCCGCATATGCGGGTTTTTTATTTCCATAAAAATATATATTAAAATTAGAATACAAATTATTTTAATAAAAATATATTGACAAAAATTATTTGGATACTAATATAAGAAGAACACAAAAAGCCCCACACTGTGGAGCTATTTTTAAAACCGAATGCTTTTCTCTGTCCTCTACCAAAATTTCAGAGACGCATTGCTATAACTGGTGATTCATTATGAACCAAAAGACAAATATTAGTCAAGCGCACTCACAAAAACTACCAGCCAAAACCTATGATGCTGGTGACTTATTGGATATTTATTCCTTGGCAGAGTGTGATATGGCTTGGATGAATACCTCAATTGAGTTTCTCCGCAGAGGTATTAATGATCTTCAATCTAGAGTCAATTCAGGTGAATTGCTTTCAGAACATCATTTTATGTCATTAATAAAACACGCTGAAATGTATGATTATTTGTCAGAAGAACGTCATCGTCATTATGAGCAAATGGCTGAACAATTTAAAAACGAATGGGAAATAGCAAAAGGTTCTAAAAGTGAGGATAAATCAAATGACTAAACATTTCTCCTTACCTCCACAATCACAAGCTTGGTTAGATTACGCACTCAAATGTAAAGGATATTTTCATTATTTCGCTGTCACCTTTGAGGGCGACGTTCATCCAATGGGTAAATGGGATGCTCCTTTTTACTCCGCAGAAGAAGCTTTTCAACTCAAAGAGGAATTGCAAAAACAATTTCCAGATAAGACTTTTATGCGAGTTGAAGGTGCAATTTGTGCAAGTATGGCTGTAAAAAACAAAAATGAAAATAAATACTGGAATGCTTGGATTAAAAAGCATTTAGAGCGAGTTGCTACGCTTGAAAAGAATGGTGATTCCAATGACTGACCTTTCTAACCTACCAATCAAAACCAAGCAGCTCGCCTTTGTCATTTGGCTTCACAAGATTGGCTATAAAGGCGTTATTCGCCCATGTGGAACTTTCGAGTTTCAATGCCACGTAGTAAATAAACGCTTCCCACGGAACGTGAAAATCGTTCCGAACTGGGGATTCAATAAACCAGCTAAGCAATTGTATGCAGAGTTTTTAGAGCATTTGAGGGCACCAGAATGAAAAGATTAATTTTGCCGTGGATCTTACTGCAATCAGCTTCAATTTGTTCAGCTAAAAATGACCCACGTAAATATTTAAATGGTGTCACATTGATTGATGGCCATGTTGTGGTAACAGATGCAGAACGTGTTTTTTACTGCAAATATGATGAATTACCAAAACTGAAAAAGCCTTTAACTATTCCACTCAAGGCAATTAAAAACCTTGAGAAAAAACTAGATAAAACACGACCAAATTGTTTTGTTGAAGTTGTACATCATTCCGATGGTTTGGCTTTGAATGTAATTGATATTGATCCAGAGGTATTTACCCCTGTTGAATCTATATTCCCTACTGAATGGCACCACATGATCCCTCAAGATGATGGAATGCAATACAAAGGCGCATCACCTCATTTTCAATGGAAGCACATGGTTGATTTTCAGAAGATAAATAAGCTTTTGGGTGCAATTAATCCAGATGACACATATTTAAAACCAACAGGTTTAGATACCCCTGCCCATGTTTATTTTTATGGCAACGATTATTCAGGTGCCAAGGGTTTGATTATGCCGATTGTTGAGAGGAGTGTTGCGTGATGAGCACATTAAAAGATTTAAACAAACATTTATTTGAGCAGTTAGATCGCTTATCTAACGCAAAAAGTGAAAACCTCGATATAGAAGTTCAACGTGCAACAACCATGCAAGTAATTAGTGCTGAAATCATCAAAGCACACAACACTCAATTGGAGGCTGTCAAGTTAGTTGCTCAATACAAAGGCTTAAACCCAAACCAAGAAGCACCAAAAATCGAAACTGGAAATATTGAGGTGTAATATGACTAGAGGCGCTCCATTGAAATATAGTCAAGCGCAGTTAGATTTTATTAGATCAAATTGTGCCTTAGGGCGAAAAGAGTTAACAGCGCTCGTAAACGCTAAATTTTCAAGCCAATACACTGTTGATCAAATTAAGAATTTATGTTCTCGCAACAAATGGACCACAGGTCGCTACGGCCTTTTTGAAAAAGGTCATAAGACTTGGAATAAAGGTAAAACTGGCTATATGGGATCAAATGTCACCAGTTTTAGAAAAGGTAATACTCCACACAATACAAGACCTTTATTTAGTGAGCGATTGTCTAAAAAGGATGGGTTTATTTTTATTAAAGTTCGTGAATCGCACCCTCAATTTGTACCTAAGCACCGCTGGTTGTGGGAAAAAGCTAATGGCCCAATTCCTGAGGGGCATAACGTTGTTTTCATCAATCAAGATAAGACTGATTTTCGAATTGAAAACTTAATGCTTGCAAGTAATGCAGAGCTTGGATCTAGGAATAAAAGATATTCCAAAATCGCAAATGCTGAAACAAACGAAACGTGCTTATTGCTGGCCAAACTCAATATAGCCGCAAGAAAAAGAATAGGAGCAAATCAATGAACACTAAAACTATCAAATTCAACGTTGATCAACTGTTTGCTTGCTTGCCCCATATTGATCAAGAACATGAAGGTGAATTGTGTCGTAATGCATACATTGGTGATGGCTATATTTGTGCAACTGACAAAATCACATTCATTAAATTGGAAGATCAAGAACTCAAAGGTTGTGATTTCTTAATTCCAGTAGAGCAGATTCACGAACTCGCACATTTCAGATTTGGTCAGAATTATAACTTTGTGGAAATTACACTCAAAGTCATCGATGACAAAAAAGCTGTGTTTGAGTTGGAAGGTTTCAAGGATGAATTCAAGGTCTTTGACTTGCCCAAACTTAATAGAAAAGGGTTCACCGATTTTCAAATTAAGCTACCAACTTGTATCAATGTTGAAACCCCATTGGTGAATCCTGAATTACTTGTTCGATTCCAAAGCTCACTTGAGTACCTTACTGGCGTGAAAGGTTTAGGTGTTCGCATGCTTCCTGCTGGTCCAAATGATCCAATCTATGTTCAAGCTTTTAAGGATGTTTATGGTTTGGTTATGCCAATGTCACAGGATTATTTTTTTGAGCTTATCGACTTGATAGCAAAATGCAAAGCTATAGACAGCTTGGAGTGGGTAAGCAAGTACGGAAGTGGTGAGGAGCAAAATCATGGAATTTAAGAAAACTATTGAGCTTCAGTACGACAATTTAAAAGCCACTGCGCTTTGTAAAGCTAAAAATGATGTGCGCTTTTACCTTACTGGTATTTATATCGGTGATGGATTTGTGGCTGCAACGAATGGACACATGGCTTTGATCTGTATTGAACCAGATACGGTTGGTATGGATGTAATCATACCTGGTGATGCAATTGATTCGCTAATTCGCAAAGTCGGCAATAAAAGCAAAATTAAAACCACCCTATTGCATCAGATTGATGATGAATTTTGGTGCTTAAACCACGGCGGAAATTTTGAGATGTTTAGGCTTATTGAGGGGAAATATCCTGATATTAAGCGTGTTGATATTCCGAAGCCTACAGAGATCCAATTTAAGTTTTATCCAAAGTTCAATCTTGAATATTTGAGTATATTTCAGAAAGTAGCAAAAGTTTATAAACAGGCTTTTCCATCTTTCTACCCAACAACTGAAAATCATAGTGCATATGTAGAAATCACGAGTGATGTTCACGGCATTTTAATGCCTTGCAGAATTTAGGAGGGATTGCATGAATGCTATTACTTTCTCAGAACAAGCCAAGCAGACTTTAACTATGTCAACTCGCTTAATTGCTGAGTTGACAGGTAAACGCCATCCAGATGTTAAACGTGATTGCGAGGTGATGTTTGCTGAGCTGAATTTAGATGTGAGCAAATTTGCTCATATCTATTTGGACAGCATGAACCGCCAGCAAATTGAATATTTATTGCCTAAAGATTTAGTCGAAACGCTCATAACTGGATACAACATTAAATTGCGGTATCAAGTTATTCAGCGATTGCATGAGCTGGAGAATCAATCTCCTAAAGAATTAAGCCGTTTAGAAATTTTGCAAATTGCTTTACAAGCCGAGCAAGAGAAGCAAGTTTTACACGAAAAAGTTGAAATCCTTGAACCCAAGGCAAAAGCACTCGATACCATCGCTAATACCGAGGGTACATACAATATTCGTGAGTGTGCCAAAACTATTGGTATAGGTGAACGTAAGTTAGTCGACTTATTACTTAAAAAGAAATGGATCTATCGCGAGGAAAGTGGTCGTTTGCAACCATATGCCACCAAACGTGCTGAAGGTATTTTTATAAATCGACCTTCACCCGTTGTTACTAACAAGTATACAGGTGAAGAACAAGTTCATTTACATATGCGCATAACTGCTTATGGATTAACAAAAATCGCTGAATTGGTAAATAATTTTTTTAGTGAGGATGGTGTGGAATGAATACATTAAAGGAACAATTGGACCATGCTCACGGCGTAGCTGAATTGGCGACCAGCGTAATTCGTAGCCTTATTGCATTACTTGAGTCTCAAGACATAGATATTTCAGATGTTGAATGCTCTGTCTGCACTGAGGGTGATCAGCAGGTAGGCAACAAAATTACATTGCGGCAATTAACAAATGTAGTGCTGGATGAACTTGGCAAGGTTAAAGCATTGGATGGTGTGGAATGAGTGAAACTAAAATGATCAGTATCCCTGAAGACGAACTTGAGTCATTACTTGATCGTGTTTGTCGAAAAGCAATCCGAGAGGCATTTGCAGAACAGGAAGATGAGTTTTTAAATATTAAACAAATTTGCGATCGTATTTCTGGCTTGTCTTGGTACACGTTTAAGAACTTGGCCAAAGAAAAAAATCTAGTGAGTATTAATGGTAAATACTCACTAAAAGCAGTTAAAGACGCGATGCGATCTGAGTAGCTGTTGGGTTGTAATAGATCATTGCCCTTTTAGGGTCTACCCATCCAAACATCTTACATAAATCAAGCAGTGGCAACTTTAGAGCAATTCGGGTTGCTGCTGTATGTCTGGTGTCATGAAAAACGATATCAAGCAAGTTTGCTTTAATCCTTGCACACATAAAATTGTAGCTCGCCATCCCAGGGGAATAATTAAATACCTTCCCGGACTTCTTTACGCCAATACCAGTAATCAACTCAATCGCAGTATTGCTTAATGGGACCTCTCGTGGGCGCCCGTTCTTAGTGGTTTTTAAATACAAGTATTGTTTATCAATAAATATGCGTTCCCATTCAAGCCCACATATCTCCGCTTGTCGCATGCCTGTTTCAAGTGCAATCAGAAAGATTGTTCGTAACTCGTCATCTAGGTATGGGAGTAATGTTTCTACTTCATATTCTGAGATTACTTTTTCACGATGTGCTGAAGCTGCAGGTAATTTAACCTCAAACATAGGGGATTTTTTTAGCCATAATTTTGTATCGATACACCACGTAAACATTGCTGATAATATCTGCATTTCGCGGCGTACTGTTGCAGAAGCAACCTCTTCAAGTCTGGATTCCCGATATAAAACTAAATACTCCTTATCTACACTATCAATAGGGATATCTACCTTCATGATTCTAAGAAATTGATTTATTCGGTTTCGCTCTCGATCAGCACCTTTTTTATTGATAGAAACATTATCTCTATATTGTTCAAGCGCATCTCTTAAGGTTATGTGGCAGTAATCACTTTTTCTTTCATTACGTAACTGGATCTCTAATGCTTGGGCCCATGCCTTAGCATCACGCATAGTGGTAAACGTTTGGGATTGTGACGGATGAGGTTTGATTCTTACGGTAGCCGTAACCCCTTTCTTCCTTTTTTGATATGTTGCCATTTTAAATTCAATCCAGTTGCAATGTTGCACGTTTGTTGCATTTGATTTTAAATAATATCGAATAATTAGTACAATGGAATTTAAATACATTTTATAAGTTTATGATATTTATATTTTTTATAATTTTAAATTAAATACCATTAAAAACAAAAGGCGCATGATGCGCCTTTTGTTTTATGCTTAGATTCGTTGTTTCAACTTAGTTTGAAAATTTATTCACAATTGCCTGAACACGTTTTGCATATAATTTGGCTGTTTCTAAATCTCCTGAAGGGATTTCACTTACACTTGCATCTGCTGGAGATTGCACCAATAAGCCTACAGAACCACCCAGGTTGTTCACATCAGCACGTGTCGCTGCTTTGGTATTTGATGGTGCAAGACCTAGGCTCACCCAAATACCACCATGTTGTGAAGCCAGTGTTTGCAAGCTAATTAGAGTCACTTGTTTATCGCCATTCATACTTGCACTATTGGTAAAACCTGCAAATACTTTATCTTTCCAACCTTGGGTAAACCAAATCTTAGATGTTGCATCAGCAAACTTTTTAAACTGCCATGGCACACCTGCCATATAAGTTGGTGCACCAAAAACAATACCTTGAGCCGCATTCAACTTGTCCCAAGCATCTTCAGGAACATTGCCTTCCTGATCAACTTCAATCAATTGCGCATCAATTTCACGTGCAAATGTTTCTGCAACAACTTTAGTATGACCGTAACCTGAATAATAAACGACAGCGATATTAGACATTATTAATTCCTCATGAATAAATTTTTTGCATTAAAAATTAAATCTTTACATAACTTGGGATAGCAGCAGTGAGATCTTGTTTCAATTTTTGAGTAGACTCCCCGACCAAAACCTCAAATGCATTTTGTTCAATCCCATCAAAAACTTGTTCTGCAACCGTTTTCGGTGAAATTTTAGGAATATCCAAGGTTTGAGTTAAATCAGTATCAATAAATCCGACGTGCACACCCATGACATGCACATTCGACTGACTCAAAGCTTGGCGAGTGGAATTGGTATAAGACCACGCCGCTGCCTTAGATATCGCATAACTTGCAAGAAATGTACTGGGTTCCCAAGACACATCCGACAAAATATTGACGATATAACTTTCACTATTTTTCTGCAAAGTTGAAGAGAAATATTGCGTACTACCAATGACGCCATACAAATTCGTTTCTAGAATTTTACGTGTTGTTGTCATTATTTCTGAATCTACAGGACTTTGATTTAATCTTGCAATACCTGCATTGTTAATCAATATATTCACATCACCACAAGCTGCAACTGCTTTTTGAATGGATTCGCTATCTGTTACATCAATCTGAATAGGTATAAGGCCAACTTCATTAAAATCTGTTGTATTACGCATACCTGCATATACTTTTTTAGCGCCACGCTGTAATGCTTCTTTGGCTAAAACCAATCCTAATCCACGATTAGCACCTGTAACAAAAACCACTGCATCTGTTATTTTCATCGGACTATGCTCAAAATTGAAAAGTCTTTATTTCATATTGAAGATCATTCACTGAACTTCACTCGATCTGATTCAGATATGATATACTTTTGAAACCTAGTATCAATTAGTTACTAACTGGTAACTGGTCTCTTTTTTGTATTGATTGTATTAAAAACCTATGATCAAGGTGATTTAAAATGACTAACGCTTTCAATTTTAATATTTTTCATCCCAATTGCCCTGCTCGTTCTTTTTTTGAAAAATTTGCAGATAAATGGATTTTATTGATTATTTATCGCTTAGATCAACAGTCACAACATTTTAATGAATTGAAAAAAAGCCTGACTGGGATTTCTCCAAAAGTACTTTCTCAAAAACTTAAAATCTTGGAACGTGATGGTTTTATTTCCCGTACTATTCACGAAAATAATGTGATTCGTGTTGAATACGCACTCACCCCTTTAGGATTGGAATTTGCGCAGACAGCATTGTCATTCAAAATATGGGCTGAAGGAAATATGCAACATGTAATTCGTGCACAAAGAAAATTTGATGCGGCGCAACTTGAGCTTGAACAAAATGCTCAAACAATGTCTACAAGTGAATAATCAATATAAGTTGAATGCTTAATCATTTAAAGATTTGAAGATTTTTATTTTAAATAAGAAAAATTTGTAATTGCAGTATCTAGTTATAAGTTGTTGATACCAAGTGAATTAAGGAATGGATTCACTTGGGTATCATCATAATATTGTTTGAATTGTCAATTAAATGAATTAAACCAATTCTTTAAAGCCTTGCTGACGCCATGCTTCATATAAGATCACAGCAGTTGCATTCGATAAGTTTAAGCTACGAGAGTTCGGTGCCATAGGTAAACGAATCCAGTGTTTCTGTGGAAACATCATACGCACGTCTTCTGGTAGACCTCGTGTTTAAGGCCCCATTAA
>Ga0209023_10004912_pt1 | contig 14915 bp, 14 predicted proteins | sample LakOneMetagenome_FD_187468 | JGI IMG/M metagenome (GOLD analysis project Ga0209023, IMG submission 187468) | Freshwater and sediment microbial communities from Lake Erie, Canada (SPAdes) (version 2) | ecosystem: Environmental > Aquatic > Freshwater > Lentic | place: Lake Erie, Canada... | reverse complement strand
ACAGGTGTTGTCGTTGGGGCTCCCGCGGTCGGGCGCCTGGCGCGGCAGCCGAGCCTATCTCTGTCTGCCGGGCGGGGTCGACGTTCCCGAAGTCCTGGGCTCGCGAAGCACGCAACTGCGCGGCGAGTTCGGCGGGCTCGAAGGTCGCCCGCTGCGCCAGGGGGACGTGTTGCGTGCCGCCGCGTCGGGATCCGAGGCGCTGCCCTGCGACTTCGGTCTGATGCCGCCCGCGTTGGCCCTGCCGTTGCAGATCGACGGCGTGCCGGCGATGCGCGTGCTGCCCGCGGCCGAATACCTGCACTACACGGATGAGTCGCGTGCCGCGTTCTGGGCCAGCGAATGGAAGATCACCGCGCAGAGCGACCGTTATGGCTACCGGCTGGATGGTCCGGTGCTGCAGGCGAGCAAGGGGGTCGAGATGCGCTCGCACGGCATCGTTCCGGGGGTGATCCAGGTGCCGTCGGGGGGCCAGCCGATCGTGCAGATGCGCGATGCGCAACCTTCCGGCGGCTATCCGAAGCTCGGCGCCGTCATCGAAGCCGATCTCTGGCGGCTCGGGCAGGCCCCGATCGGCAGCCGGGTGCGCTTCATCGAGGCGAGCTGGGAGCAGGCGATTGCGGCACAGGACGAGACGGATGCCTGGCTGGTCGAAGCAAGACGACTGGTCGAGCTGGCGCGTCGCCAGCGCACGAGGAGCTGACCATGGCGTGCGATTCGATTCGTCAGATGTCGGCATGGCTCGCGGACTCCGACATCGACCTGCTGGAGCTGCGAGGACCTGGAGTGCTGTTGCGGCTGCACCGGGACGGCGCCGTGGTTGACATCGAACCGCGGGCGGCGGCGACGCACGCGACCCGGCCACAGCAAGCGCTCGGGCAGACCGTCAGCGCCCCGTCGGTCGGTGTGTTCCTGGCGGCGCACCCCCTGCAAACGACGGCGCTCGCGCGGCCTGGCGTGCGCGTTCGATTGGGCGAACCGATCGGCTTGCTGCAGATCGGGGCGCTGCTGCTGCCGGTCTGTGCACCGGCGAACGCGACCGTCGGCGCGGTGCTCGTGGCGTCAGGAACGCTCGTGGGCTACGGAACGCCCCTGTTCGATCTCGAACCGTGGTGACCTGACGGGTCGTTGAAAGGACATTGCGCATGGACATCGACCTGAACGCGGACCTCGGCGAAGGCTATGGCGACTGGCGCATGGGCGAAGACGAGGCGATGCTCGAGGTGATCTCGTCGGCCAACGTGGCCTGCGGGTTTCATGCGGGCGACCCGCTGATCATGGACCGCACCGCTCGGCTCGCGCGCCGTCACGGCGTGGATGTCGGTGCGCATGTCGGGTTTCCGGACCGGCAGGGCTTCGGCCGCCGCCCGATGCAGATCGACATCGGCGAGCTGGCGACGATGGTGACGTACCAGCTCGGCGCGCTCGCGGGCATCGCCCGCGGCGCCGGTCATCGCATGACGCACATGAGCTTTCACGGCGCGCTGGGCAACATGGCGGCGGCGGATGCGGCGATGGCCGGCCCTCTGCTGCGCGCGATCGCCGAGTTCGACCCCGGGATCATCATCAGTTCCTCGAGCAGCCGCGCGATCGAGGAGGCCGCCGACCGGTGCGGCCTGCGTGTGGCCACGGCCTTCCTCGCCGATCGCGCCTACACCGACGACGGGCTGCTGGTGCCGCGCAAGCTGCCGGATTCGGTGATCAAGGACGAAGCGACGGTGCTCGCCCGGGTGCGGCGCCTGCTCCAGGACGGGACGATCGTCACCTACAGCGGCAAGACCCTGCCGATGCCGATGAGATCGATCCTCGTGCACGGGGACACGCCGGGCGCCGTCGCGCTCGCCCGGACGATCCGCGCCGAGATCGAGGCCGGGGGAGGAAGGATCGTTCCGATCACCCGCCAGATGGCCTCGGCCCCGGGTTGACCGGTCGGCAGCGGCGCGGCCCGGAAGCGGGGTTCCTCCCGACATAAGAGCGCCTTATCTCTCCACAGTGATTCCGTCTTGGCGCGATCGCGCCGTGGCCGATAAATTGAGCCCATCGAACAAGGAAGACAGACATGCCCTTCAGCGACTACAAATCGGCCCTCGTCACCGGCGCTTCGTCCGGCATCGGTGCGGCCGTGGTCGAGCGCCTGTGCGCGGAGGGCTTGCAGGTGCATGCACTGGCACGCAGCGCGCAAGCCCTCGACGCGCTGGCGCAACGCACCGGCTGCATCCCGCAGCCGATCGACGTGACGGATCTGGCCGGCGTCACCCGCCTGGCCAAGGAAGTCGAGTTCGACATCCTGGTCAACAACGCCGGCGTCGACCGCCCGGGCTCGATCCTGAAAGCCGATGCCGAAGGGATCGACCTGCTCGTCGACGTGAACCTGCGCGCGGTATTGCACCTGTGCCGCCTGGTGGTGCCGGGCATGGTGGCGCGGGACCGCGGCCACGTCGTCAACATCAGCTCGATCGCAGGCGCCTACAACTTCGGCGGCAACTCGACCTACCACGCAACCAAGGCCGCGGTGAGCATGCTGTCGCGTCAGCTGCGCATCGATGCGTTCGGCAAGCGGGTGCGCGTGACCGAGATCTGCCCGGGCCGCGTTGCGACCGACATCTTCGCGCACGTGCACGGCGACTCGCCCGAGGTCCGCGCGAAGTTCGTCGACGGGTTCGAGCTGCCCCAGGCCGCCGACATCGCGAACGCGATCGCCTTTGCGATCGCGGCACCGATCGCGGTCAACGTCGGGCACATGGAAATCACGCCGACGCTGCAGGTTCCCGGCGGTCTGTCCACCGCACGGCCCGAGCAGGCCTGACCTTCACCGCGACCGCGCCGAGCACGACATGAAGGGCTTCGACCTGATGGCGATCCTGCTGAACCCCGAGTTCAGCAAGATGCTCGTGCACGGCGTTCAGATGACGATGGTGATCGCACTCGGCTCGTGGCTGATGGCCATGAGCCTGGCGGTGGTCCTGCTCATCGTGCGCCTGACGCCCAGCCGCATCGCGCAGCGCGGCGTGGCGGCCTATGTCTCTTACCACCAGAACGTGCCGACGCTGGTGCAGCTGATGCTCTGGTACTTCGGCATTTCGAGCCTGCTGCCGAGCGCCATGCAGGAGTGGCTGGGCGAGCACAGCGGCGAGGCGGTCTTCGCGATCATCGCGCTCGGCCTGTGCCAGGCCGCCTACTTCAGCGAGGACCTGCGGTCCGGGCTGCGCTCGGTCGCGCCGGGGCAGGCCGAGGCGGCGCGCGCGCTGGGTCATGGCTTCGTCGGTTCGATGCGTCATGTGCTGATGCCGCAGGCCGTGCGCAATGCGGTGCCGGCGCTGGTCAACCACAGCGTCTCGCTGTTCAAGAACAGCAGCCTGGCGATGGCCATCGGCGTCGCCGAGCTGACCCATGCCGTGAAGGAGGTCGAGAACCAGAGCTTCCGCGCATTCGAAAGCTACCTGATCGCCACGCTGATGTACCTGGCGTTCTCGCTGCTGATCATGTTCGCGGGCGCATGGCTGAGCCGGCGCGTGCGCGTTGCCGGTGCGAGGTAGGCCGTGACCACGATCTACGAGATCCTGCGCGACAACTGGCTGCTGCTGCTGATCGGGCAGTATCCGAACGGACCGCTCGGCGGGATCGCCTGCACCCTGATCCTTTCGGTGCTGGGCATCGTGCTGGCGTTTCCGTTGAGCGTGCTGCTGGCGCTGGCGCGCCTGTCGCCATGGCGCCTGCTGAACTGGCCCGCGACCGCACTGGTGTACGTGGCACGCGGCGTGCCGCTCTTGATGATCATCCTGTGGGTCTACTTTCTCGTGCCGCTGCTCATCGGGCGCAACGTGTCGGGCTTCGTGACGATGCTGTGCACGCTCGTGCTCTACGAAGGCGCCTACCTCGCCGAGGTGGTGCGGGCCGGGATCGAGGCGCTGCCCAAGGGGCAGATGGAAGCCGCGCGTGCGCTCGGTCACAGCCACCTCGGTGCGATGCGCCTCGTGATCCTGCCGCAGGCGCTGTTCAACATGCTGCCGAGCATGCTGAGCCAGTTCGTGTCGACGATCAAGGAAACGACGCTGGGCTACGTCATCAACGTGCCCGAGCTGACCTTCGCCGCGAACCAGATCAACAACCAGTTGCTGACCAAGCCGTTCCAGGTCTTCTTCATCCTGGCAATCGTCTACTTCGTCGTCTGCTGGAGTCTGACGCGGGCGGCCACCGCGCTGGAGCGACGGATCGAGGCGCGACGGGCCGGATCGCGTCGGCCGGGGGCGGGCAAGCAAGCCCCCGTCGTGGTCGAAACGGTCGCGGCCGAGCCCTGACGAGGAACCGACATGATCACCTTCTCGAACGTGAACAAGTGGTATGGCGACTACCGCGCCCTGACCGACATCAACGCCGAGGTCAAGAAGGGCGAGGTGGTGGTGGTCTGCGGACCGTCGGGGTCGGGCAAGTCGACGCTGATCCGTACCGTCAATCGACTCGAGGAGATCAAGTCGGGGTCGCTGACATTCGATGGCCACGACGTCCACGCGCCGATGAGCAGCGCTCAGCTCAATCGCCTGCGCAGCCGCATCGGCTTCGTGTTCCAGAGCTTCAACCTGTTTCCGCACCTGTCCGCGCTCGACAACGTGATGCTCTCGCCGATGCACGTCAACGGCGTCAAGCGCGCCGACGCGCGGGCCAAGGCGATGCAGCTGCTCGAGCGCGTGGGCCTGGCGGCCAAGGCCGCGTCCTATCCCGCGCAGCTGTCGGGCGGTCAGCAGCAGCGCGTGGCGATCGCGCGTGCGCTGGCGATGGAGCCGCCGGCGATGCTGTTCGACGAACCGACCAGCGCGCTCGATCCCGAGATGGTCGGCGAGGTCCTGGCGGTGATGCGCAGTCTGGCGGCCGACGGCATGACCATGATGTGCGTCACCCACGAGATGAACTTCGCGCGCGAGGTGGCCGATCGTGTCTGGTTCATGGATGCCGGTTGCATTCTTGAATCCGCCGCACCCGAGACCTTCTTCAAGAGTCCGCAACACCCGCGCGCGCAGCGCTTCCTTTCCGACCTGCGCTCTCACTAGCCACCCGCCCCCATTTTCGACACCCAGGAGTTCGCCATGTTCGTTCGACCATCCACCCTCGTGTTCGCGCTCGTCGCCGGCGTCTCGAGCAGCCTGCCGTTCGCCGTCCAGGCCGACCAGTGGCAGGACATCCAGCAGCGCAAGGAACTGCGCTGCGGAACGTTCGCCGATGTCCCGCCGTTCGCGGCACCGGATCCGAAGACCCGCGAGATGGTCGGCTTCGACGTCGACCTGTGCAACGCGCTCGCCAAGCACCTGGGGCTGGCGGCGAAGGTCACGCCGCTGTCGGTCGAGGCCCGGGTGCCCGAAGTCAAGATGGGGCGTGTCGACATCACCGTCGCCAACCTGGCCTACACGCTGGGCCGTGCCGAACAGATCCAGTTCAGCGACCCGTACTACCTCGCCAAGGAGATGCTGGCGGTCAAGGCCAGCGATGCCGCCACCGGCAAGGCCGACTACAAGGGCAAGCGGCTGGCCTCGACGAAGGGATCGACGTCGGAGTTGTCGATCAAGATGAACGGATCGGAGCCGGTGACGTTCCAGGACACGGGCTCGGCCTACATGGCCGTGCAGCAGAACAAGGCGCTCGGCATGGTGGCCAACACCATGACGATCACGAAGCTCGTCAATCAATCGAAGAGCGAAGGCGTCGCCCTGAAGATGATCGCCGAACCCATGGCGCTTCAGCCGATCGGCGTCGGGATGAAGAAGGACGAACCCGCGCTGTTGGCCAAGATCAACGCGACCCTGCTGGAGATGGACAAGGCCGGCGAGATCAATCAGCTTTGGGACAAGTGGCTCGGACCGAACACGGAGTTCAAGATGGTGCGCACCGACAAGGTCGTGCCGCTCAAGGAGCTCAAGTTCACACCGCTGCCCTGAGCCGATCGACGCGCATCATCGCGAGGGCTTGAAGATGTGGATCGTCTCGCCGCGCGCCAGCATGTCCACCAACCGGGCAATGCGCTTGGCGCGCGTCTCGGCCTTCACGGCCGTCTGGATGCGCCACAGCACGGCGTAGCGATTGGCCGCGTTGATCGTCGCGAAGAAGGCCCGGGCTTTCGGCTCGGCCTCCAGCGCCGCCAGCAGGTCGTCGGGGACCTCGGCGGTGCGCGCGCCGTCGTAGGCCTGCGCCCAGCGCCCGTCGGCCTTGGCGGCTTCGATCTGCGCGTGGCCCGGCGGCTGCATGCGGCCGGACTCGACGAGCGCCGCGGCCTTGTCGACGTTGGTCTTGGACCAGATGCTGCGCGCACGCCGCGGCGTGAAGCGCTGGAGAAAGTGCTGGTCGTCGAGCCCCTTCTTCTGGCCGTCGATCCAGCCCCAGCAGAGCGCGATCTCCACCGCTTCGACGTAGGTGACGCTCGGTTCGGTGGCGCCCCGCTTGGCGATCTTGAGCCACAGGCCGTCGCAGGTGGCGTGATGCTTCTTCAGCCAGGTCTCGAACGCCTTGGCGCTCCTGAACAAGGTGGGGGACGGGTCGGGTCGAGCGGCGGACTTGACGGCGGGCATTGCATGGAGTGTGCCGCACGTTGCCCGGCGTACGATCATCACCGAACACCGGGGTGAGGCGCCGCGGGATCGACCAGCAGACCATCGACGACCTTGATGATCCGGTCGCACCGGGCGGCCAGCGCTTCGTTGTGGGTGACGAACAGGATCGCCGTCCCGTGATCGCGGTTCACGCGCCGCAGCAACTCGAAGACCGCGTCCGCCGACCTGGTGTCCAGATTGCCCGTCGGTTCGTCGGCCAGCAGCAGCGGTGGGTTCATCGCGAGCGCGCGTGCCACCGCAACGCGCTGCTGCTGACCGCCGCTCATCTCGCCGGCCAGGTTGCCGCGCCACTTCGTCAGGCCCACGCTGTCCAGCAGCTGTGCCGCGCGCGCGGCCATCGCGTCGTTCGGAAAACCGGCCTCGCCGAGCATCGGCATCATCACGTTCTCCTGGGCGGTGAACGCCGGCATCAGGCAGTGGTACTGGAACACGAAGCCGATGTTGTGCCCGCGCAGTCGCGTCAAGGCGCGGTCGTCGAGCGCGGTGGTCTCTTCGCCGCAGATGCCCAGTACGCCACTCGTCGGGCGGTCCAGGAGCCCGACGAGATTGAGCAGCGTGCTCTTGCCCGAGCCCGACGGGCCCATCACGGCGCAGAACTCGCCGCGCCTGAGCGTCAGGTCGATGCCGTGCAGCACCTCGGTCTCGTTCGGCAGCCCGACGTTGAAGGTCTTGCGAACGCCGCGCAGCAGAACGACGGAGTCATCCACGGATGGCCACCACCGGGTCGAGGCGCGCGGCACGCAGCGCGGGCGCGAATGCTGCACCGAGGCCGGTGAGTGTGGCCAGCAGCAGCGCCTCGATGAGCAGCGCCGGTTCGATCGCGAGCGCGAACAGCGGCGTGCCATCCGGATTGCGTGCGTAGCGCTGCCACAGCACCAGGGCCACCATGCCGAGGGCCGAGCCGACCATCGAGCCGGCCAGGCCCAGCAGTCCACCTTGCAGCAGGAACACGCGCAGCACCTGCCCGCGCGAGATGCCCATCGCGCGCAGGATGCCGATCTCGCGCGACTTCTGCACCACCGAGACGACGAGCACGCTGGCGATGCCGAACGCCACCGACAGCCCGACGAAGAAGCGGATCGTCGTGTTGGCCGTGGTCTGCGCCTGAACCGCACTGAAGAACTGCGCGTTCGTTGCGATCCAGCTGTCGGCTTCGACGCCCGTGGCCGCGGTGATGCGTCGTGCCACGGTTTCGGCGGCGTAGATGTCCCGGATCGTCACGTCGATGCTGGACACGCCGCCGGTCAGCCCCAGGAGGCTTTGCGCCGTGTGCAGCGCGACGTAGGTGGTGCGCTGGTTGGCGCCCTTGTTGCCGAGATCGAAGATGCCGGCGACGGTCAGCGCACTGGCGGCGCCGTTGGCCGAGGAGACACGCAGCTTGTCCCCCACCGACAGGCCCAGATCGCTCGCCAGTTCGGTGCCGATCAGGATGTCGCTGTTGGTCAAGCGCGGGCTCCCGCGCACGATGTCGTCCGGCAGGGGCACGATCCGGAAGTAGAGCTCGGGATCGACGCCGATCAGCGTGATCGCGCGACTCGCGTCGCCGCGCACCACCAACGCCGAGCCGGCGGCCTCGGGCGACACCACCAGCACCTCGGGCATCGCGCGGATCTCGGCCGCCACCGCCTGCCACTGGTCGATCGACCTGAGTCGCTGCAGCGGGGCCTGCACGGTCGCGTCCTCGAGCGTGTCCGGGCTCGCACCGGCCGGCGGCCCGAGCGCCCGCGCGACCTCCTTCGGCGGCAGCAGCTGGATGTGCGCTTGCGCGGTCAGCACCCGGCGCACGAAGTTCGCCTGCAGCCCGGTGAGCAGTGCCGACATGAAGACGATCACTCCGACGCCGATCGCGATGCCGCTGACGATGAACCAGGTCTGCATCCGTCCCTCCCGCAGGAAGCGCAGCGCGACGATCCATTCGAACGGCAGCCAGGGATTCACGGGTGTCGGCCGATGCGCAGCGTTCAGTGCGGCGACACCGCGACCGCGACCGGGCGCAGCCGCGACCCGTCGTGCACGTCGGCCGCTGCGGCAACGATCTGGTCGCCGGGGTGCAGGCCGCTCAACACCTCGCTCAGACCCGCGCTGCGAAGGCCGAGTTGCACCGGCTGACGCCGTGCACGCCCCGCGTCGACCTTGAGGACCCACGGAGCGCCGGTGTCGACATCGTGCACCGTGTCGGTGGGCACGAGCACGGCGCGGGCGCGCTGGGCGATGCGGATGTCGACGGAGACCGTCATGTCTTGCGTCAGGTACTCGGGTGGATGCGGCACGGCGAGCTTCACCTCGACCGAGCCGCGCTGCGCGTCGATGCCGGGGTTGATGTAGACGAGTTGCGCCGGGAAGCGCTGCTCCGCGTAGGCGTCGGCCGACGCGTCGGCGGCCTGACCGATCTTCAGCAGGTGCAGGTTCTTCTCGTCGATCTGGACCACCAGTTGCGTCTCGCCCGACGGCGACAGCGCCATCAGCACCTTGCCGGGCTGGACCACGTCGCCGGGCTCGACGTCACGGCTGATCAGCGTGCCCGCCGCAGGCGCGAGGACGGTCAGGTAGCGCAGCCTCGAGCGCGCCTCGTCGGCACTCGCGCGGGCCTGGGCGAGCGCGGAAGCGGCCACTGCATAGTCACTGCCACTGGGGCGCACCGTGGCGAGTTGCGCCTGGGCCGCGCGCATTTGCGACTCGCTGAGGTCGACGGCCTTCTGCGAGTCGTCCAGCGCGGCCTGGCCGATGAACCCTTGCTTGTAGAGGTCGGCGTTGCGTCGCAACTGCGCGCGCGCATTGTCGAGCGCGATCTGGGCCTGCCGCAGCGCTTGTTCGGCCAGCGGCATCTGAAGCTCGAGCACCTGGCGCAGCCGGGCTTGCGCCTGCAGGACGGCGACCTCCGCCTGCGCGACGGCGGCGCGTGCCTCCTGGGCATCGAGTTCGATCAGCACCTGTCCGGCGGCCACCACCTGGCCTTCGGCCACCGGAATCCGCTTCACCGTGCCGACGACTTGCGCGCCAACGCTCACACGGTGGGGCGTCTCGACGTGTCCGCTGGCGACCACGGACTGGACGAAGTCGCGTTGCACCACCGCACGAACCGGCACCTGAGGGCCGAGCAGGGCGCGAGGGCCGAGCCAGACGGCAAGGCCCGCGGCGCCGATCGCCAGCAGTAACCACGCGCGGTAGGGTTTGATCGTTCGCCACAGGGCGCTGAGCTGCGCGCTGCGTTGGTACATGAGTGGTCTCGCAGATGGACTGCTGCCCAGTGTCCATGCAGGGTCATGCGGTGGGCTTGATGCGCATCAAGGGACGCCTCGCCCCGCAATCACGGCGCAATGTGCTCCCGCACCGAGTGATCGACCTCGAGCTCGCGCAGATCGCGGCCGCGCGTCTCGCGGCAGAACCACGCGACGAGCGCGAGCGAGAGCAGTATCGGTGCGAAGATCGCCAGCGCCGCGAGCAGCAGCGAGGGCACGAGTCCGAGCAGGCTCAGCAGCTGCGCCGCGAGGCCGCCGCCCTTCGTGCACGCCGCGACCCACCCCGTCGCGCGCCCGCGCACCGCGAGAGGGTAGGTCTCGACCGCGTAGGGCAGCAGCATCGCGATGATCCCGTTGGTGCCGACGATCAGCAGCGCGATCGGCCAGACCGGGTTCGCGCTGCCCGGCGCTGCGAGCTCGAGGTGGACGACGCCGGCCAGCCCGAGCGCGGTGAGCGTGATCGCGCTGAGCAACGTGCGCTTGCTGCTCCAGCGGCTGTACAGCAGCGCCGCGACGAACACGGTCGGCAACGCGATCAGCGCCGACGCCGCGAGCAGCTCGCTCGACAACCGCATGCTGTAGCCCTTCGCCACGAGGTGCGCGGGCATCCACAGCAGTAAGCCGAAGTTGATCAACCCCCAGCCGAGCGCCGCGATGCTGAGCGCCCAGGTCGGACCGACCAACCCGGGCAGCGTGCGCAGGGGCACTTGACGCGCGGAGTCGCGCGCGGCGCGGGCCCGCGACACCTCGGGCGCCGCGGCAGCGTCATCGATGCGCACGATGCAGCCGAAGCCGTGCAGCGTCTCGCGCATCTCGGCGATGCGTCCGAGCCGGAGCAGAAACTTCGGTGACTCGGGAATGAACGCGTTCAGGAAAATCAGCACCAGCCCGCTCGGCAGGTTCAGGAACCACAGGATGCGCCAGCTGTAGATCGGTTCGAGCCATGCGGCACAGCCGCTCGCGGCGAGGTAGCCGCCGATCGCGCCGAGGCCGCCGACCAGCACCAGCACCCAGCCGCGATGGCGCGACGGCATCGTCTCGGCGAGCAGCGCGTAGGTGACCGGCAGCATGCCGCCTGCGGCCGCGCCCATCAGGAAGCACATGCCGACGTTCCACCACAGCGAGGGCATCGCGCCGCAGATCGCGGTGCCGACGAACATCACCGCCGACAGCAGGATGGACGCGCGGCGTCCGTACAGATCGGCGAGCCAGCCCCACAGCACCGAGCCGACGACGGTTCCGCACAGCGCGGCGAACGGCAGCCAGGCGATCGTCGTCTTCGCGACCTCGTATTCGCGCGTCATGCCGGGCACGACGAAGCCGAGGCTCGCCGGCTTCATCACATCGATCACGAGCGCGATGGTCAGCACCAGCATCAGCCGCCAATGCGCCCAGCCGAGCGGCGCGTCCTCGGGAGCGACGATGCGCACGTCGTGCGGCATGGCATCCGGCTGGGCCTGAACGCGCGGCACGAGGCCGAAGGCGGCCACGCCGACGCCGCCGACGATCAGCAGCATGCCCCACAGCATCTCGGCGTCCATCGGCATGTCGGCCAGATGGAAGCCGTTGTCGCGGCCCATCCAGAACATCGGCAGGTGCAGCAGCACGCCGGCGGTGACGGCGATGCAGCCCACTGCGAAGGCCCACAGATGGCGACGATCGGCCAGAACGCGGGTCGAGGTCATCGTGCGAGCGGCGCGGCGCCGCCGAGTCGAAAGCGCCGACGATTGCCGATGACGGTCGCGGGACGCGTTCAGGGCCGCGCCGGCAGGCGCCTGCGCCGGATGTCCTGCACGATGGCGTGCGCGCACGCCTGCGCCATCGGCGGCAGCGCGCGTCCCTGCAGCGACAGCAGCTGAAGTCGGCGCGACGGCAGCTCGCCACGCGCGAACGGCACCGCGATCAGATCGCCTCGCGCGACGAGGTGCGCCGCCGTCAGATAGCCCGCCATCATCACCTCGTGGTCGAGCACCATCGGCAGAAGCACCGCGAGCGACGCGGAAACGACGGCCGGGTCGCAGCTCAGGCCGCGTTCATCGCAGGCCATGTCGAACAGCAGCCGGCTGGTCGTGCCCTGCTCGTTGAGCAGCAGCGGGTAGGCGGCGACGTCCGCGACCGAGACGGATCGTCGCCGCGCGAGCGGATGGTCGCGCCGCATCAGGGCCACCAGCGGCGCCGCGCTGTCGTGGTGGACGGTGCAGCCGCGCGGCTTCGCGACGCGGTAGGTCAGCGCCAGGTCGGCGTCCTTGCGGAGCACCCGGTCCACCGCCTCGTCCGGGGAGACCACGGCCAGATGCAGCAAGGCCGTCGGGTGCGCGCGGCGAAAGGGCGCCATCACGGCCGGCAGGAAGCCGGCGACGAAGCCCTCGGTGCAGGCGATGCGCACCTGCCGGCGTCCCGCGGCCTGCGCCTGGCGCACCTGCTCCAGCGCATGCTCGCCTTCCGCCACCGCGGTGCGCAGATGAGCGGCCAGGCGCTCGCCCGCAGGCGTCAGGCGCATGCCGCGCTGGCGCCGCTCGAACAACGCGACACCCAGCGCGTCTTCCAGCGCGGCGATCTGCCGGCTCACGGCCGAGCCCGCGACATGCAGGCGCAGCGCAGCGCGGCTGACGGCGCCGGTGTCGGCGACGGCCGCGAAATAGCGCATCGGCGCGCTGATCAGCGAGACCTTCATCAGGCAACCCTGGGTTTGCCTTTTGGGCAAGGATGAGTTTCATTATCTCTGCTGGCGGCAAACGTGACGAGGCGGCACAGTGCGCCATGAGCTCCGATCGCGCCACCTGCCTCGCCCGCGCCTGCGCCTCGTTCGACGATGGCAGCCTGTTCGCCGCACTGGCGCGTCGCATCGCGCTGCCCACCGAGAGCGATCGCGGCGACGCGCCGCCGGCGCTGCGCCACTACCTCGAGCGCCTGCGCGACGACACGCTCGCCGCGCTCGGCTTCGCGACCACGATCCTGCCGAATCCGAGCGGACGCGGCGGGCCGGTGCTGATCGCCAGGCGCATCGAGGATGCGGCGCTGCCGACCGTGCTGACCTATGGGCACGGCGACGTCGTCTCCGGGCAGGACGAGCGCTGGAGCGCCGGGCGGTCGCCGTGGACGCTGCAGGCCGAGGGCGAGCGCTGGTACGGCCGCGGCAGCGCCGACAACAAGGGCCAGCACTCGATCAACCTCGCCGGGCTCGAAGCGGCAATCGCCGCGCGCGACGGGCGCCTCGGCTACAACGTCACGCTGCTGCTGGAAACCGGCGAGGAGGCCGGCTCGCCGGGCCTGCGCGAGGTGTGCGAGGGGCAGCGGGACCTGCTGCGCGCCGACTTGCTGATCGCCTGCGACGGGCCCCGCGTCTCGGCGGGACAGCCGACCCTGTTTCTCGGCTCGCGCGGTGCGGTCAACTTCACCTTGCGCCACCGCGCGCGCGACCGCGCCCACCATTCCGGCAACTGGGGCGGCGTGCTGGTCAACCCCGCGACGGTGCTCGCGCATGCCATCGCCGCGCTGGTCGACCGCCACGGCAGCATCCTCGTCGACGGGCTTCGCCCTCCGGCACCCGAGCCGCACCTGCGCCGCGCGCTGGCGAACGTGGCCGTGGGTGGCGGGCCGGACGATCCCGAGCCCGACGACGGCTGGGGCGAACCTGGCCTGACCACCGCCGAGAAGCTGTTCGCCTGGAACACGGTCGAGGTGCTCGCGATCGGCGCCGGTGCGCCGCAAAGACCGGTGAACGCGGTGCCGCACGAAGCGGTCGCGCATTGCCAGTTGCGCTTCGTCGTCGGCACCGACTGGCAGCGGCTCGGTGCGTACCTTCGCGCGCATCTGGATGCCTGCGGCTTCCCCGAGATCGAGGTCGAGGTCGGCATGTCGTGCGCCGCCACGCGTTTGGACCTCGGCGACCCGTGGGTGGCCTGGGCGATGACCTCGCTCGAACGCAGCGCGGGTCGACGCGCCACGCTGCTGCCCAACCTCGCCGGCAGCCTGCCCAACGACCTGTTCGCCGACGTGCTCGGCTTGCCGACGCTGTGGGTACCGCACTCCTACCCCGGCTGCAACCAGCACGCGCCCGACGAACACCTGCTGGCGCCCGTCGCCCGGGAAGGCCTGCGGCTCATGGCTGGCCTCTACTGGGACCTCGGCGAGCGCGATGCCGCGCCATGGTTCGGCGCGCCGCGGGCTTGAACCTTCCCTCCTCTCAGCGCCACACCATGACCGCCACACGCCGCTTCTCCCTGATGGCCGCCTGCGCGGCCGCGATGCTGTTCGCGCCGGCCGCGCAGGCCCAGGACGCCTGGCCCGCGAAGCCGCTGCGCCTGGTCGTTCCCTTCCCGCCGGGCGGTGGCACCGACATGGTGGCGCGCCTGCTCGGCGACGCGCTCGGCGCGCGCCTGAAGCAGCCGGTGGTCGTCGACAACAAACCCGGCGCAGCCACGCTGATCGGCGCGGACGCGGTGGCCAAGGCGGCGCCGGACGGCTACACGCTGCTTGTGTCGGGCTCGACCACCTACACGGTCAATCCGGCCCTGCGCAGCAAGATGCCCTACGACGCGGCACGCGATCTCGCGCCGCTGGCGCTGATCGCGAAGGCACCGCTCGCTCTCGTCGTCCGAGCCGACGCGCCGTGGAAGAACCTGGGCGAGCTGGTCGCTGCCGCGCGGGCGAAGCCCGGCGCGATCAGCTACGCCAGTTTCGGCACCGGCTCGGGCCCGCAACTGGCCGGCGGCCTGCTCGGCCTGGCCGCGGGCATCCAGATGCTCGAGGTGCCCTACAAGGGCAGCGCTTCGGCATTGACCGATGTGATCGGCGGGCAAGTGCAGGTCGGCATCGACACCGTCGCGGCGACCGCGCCCCACGTCAAGGCGGGCAAACTGCGCGCGCTGGCGATCATCGGCTCGGTGCGTTCGACGATGTTGCCCGAGGTGCCGACCGTCGCCGAGCTGAAACTGCCCGAGGCCGTGTTCGACGCGTGGTATGCGGTCGCCGTGCCGGGCCGCACCGACCCTGCGCTGCGCGCTCGCGTCGAGCAGATCCTCAAGGCCGTGCTGGCCGATCCGGCGGTGCAGGTCGGCATCCGTGCCCAGGGCATGGAAGA
>Ga0209023_10004911_pt1 | contig 14916 bp, 14 predicted proteins | sample LakOneMetagenome_FD_187468 | JGI IMG/M metagenome (GOLD analysis project Ga0209023, IMG submission 187468) | Freshwater and sediment microbial communities from Lake Erie, Canada (SPAdes) (version 2) | ecosystem: Environmental > Aquatic > Freshwater > Lentic | place: Lake Erie, Canada... | reverse complement strand
CGTTCAAGCAGTGCGAGAAGGACGCTCCGCCTGATGTCACCATGTATTTGAACGCGTGGGCGGGGACCGCCTACCCTACAACTGCGACTTTCCTGCAACGGAAGCACGAATAATCACCGACAAACCGGTTTTTAGTTGCCATCCGGCATTACACAGACAATCACCGTTGCCGCCCCGCCGGGGCGACCGTCGTGCCGGAAAGCCCCATGATCAGCCTTGCCAGTTTCTTCGAAGACGTCCGCCTGCCGACCATTTCGGAAGTCGCGCACTCCCTCATTGCCACCCTCGACAACGAGGACGCTTCGTCGAAAAGCGTTGCCGCCATTATCGCGCGCGATCCGGCGCTGACCGCCAAGCTGATGCGCCTGGCGAACAGCGCCCGTTTCGGTTCCAGCCGCAACGTCAGCTCGCTCGACGATGCGATCGCGCTGGCCGGCATGTCGCACATCCGCACGCTCGCGTTGGCGGCCTGCTTCGCCGACTCCTTCCCGCAGTTGCCGGGCCTGGACACCGATGAATTCTGGAAGAGCAGCATGGCCTGCGCCGGCTACGCCAAATGGCTGGCCAACGGCGCAGGCGCCGACGGTAACGACGCCTGGCTGGCCGGCATGGTCATGCGCCTGGGCGAACTGCTGATCTACCAGGTGGCCCCAGGCGCGTTTGCCGAGATCGAACAGCTGCCGCACCTGCCGGGCGCCCGCTGGGAACGCGAACAGCGCCTGCTCGGCCTGGCGGAAGGCCAGATCACGGCAGAACTGTGCCGCCGCTGGAATTTCCCGGCCCGTATCGTCAGTGCGGTGGAACGCTCGTCCGATCCGATGGTCAACCCGCCCTTCTGCAAGCTGGCCGGCGTCGTGCACCTGGCCAGCCTGCTGGCCGACACGCCGAGCGACGATCCGACCGTCCTCGACACCCTGCCCGGCGACGCCGTGGCGGCACTGGGCCTGGGCCGCGAATGGATGCGCGCCCGCTTCCCTTCGCACGATTCCTTCGCTGCAGCGGCCTGAGTCGCACCAGCGCCGATCTATGGGCGGCGCCGCTGCAAGCCGTGTTGCAGGGCAACCCGCAGCACGTGAAAGGTGACGGGACTATCCATGTAGGCGTCGACCAGTCCCGCCGCATCTGTTTCAAGCGCGTAGGCGCGGCCGACGATGATCCGCAGGTCCGGCTGGTGCCTGCGCGCCGCATCCACCAGGCCGGAGACGCTGTCGTCGCCCGGAGAAACTCCCGCGACCAGCGCGTCGAACCCGATCGCGGTCAGCGCCCCCAGGGCGCCAGCGGCATCGGGCAGCGCTACCGGCTCACATCCGGCCTGCGACACCATCTGGGTCAGCGCGTCACGGACCGGCTTGTTCCTGTCGACAATCAAGACATGCAATGGCATTGGGCTCCTCGATAGCAGTCAGGTCGATCGTATCGATGGAGCGCTCAGCAATAGTAGCAGTACAGTTCTCGCTCACTTGTCGGATAGCGCGTACGCATGCGGGCTTGCGGGCGGCGCCAGAGCGCAAGGGCCTGTCCCCTGCCTTGCAATGTTGCTGGAAGATTTTCATTGAAATGTATTTCGGGTTGTGGCGCACTTCGCATCAATTCGATCCTTCCGGCCTGCATTCATTCATTTCGTTGCGCGTGCATTTTCAATTTCGGCCTATATAAATATATAAACGCGATACCTGTTAATATGGTTTCCCGCTCGAGGCGAATTTCCGCCGATTCGGAAATATGAAGGCTTCGACAAATGAATCAAAACGGCCTTGGCCGCTTTATCAATGAAAATATAGAACCGATTTTGCAGGCATGGGAAGATTTTGCACGGACGATCGAACCGCCGGCGCTGACCATGGACGACGTCGAATTGCGCGACCATGCCAAGCAGATGCTGCAAGCGTTCGCAAAAGACCTGGCAACCTCGCAGACGGAGCAGGAGCGGGCGATCAAATCGAAAGGCCTCGGGAAGCGCGGTCCCGAGGACACGGCTGCCGAGACCCACGCCGAGGCACGGCTTCTCTCGGGCTACACCGTGGTCCAGCTCGTGTCCGAATACCGGGCCTTGCGCTCGAGCGTCCTGACGCTCTGGACGGCCCAGAGCAGCGGCCACCGGGCCACCGACCTCGTGGACGTGACCCGCTTCAACGAAGCGGTGGACCAGGCGCTCGCTGAATCGATCGCACGCTACGAGTACATGGTCAAGCAATCACAGAACATGTTCCTTGCCATTCTCGGACATGACCTGCGCAATCCGCTCGGCACGGTAGTCACTGGCTCGAGTTTCATCATGCAAGCCGCTGATATTCCTCCCAAGTACATCCTGGTCGCTACCCGGATGTTCAACAGCAGCAAGCGCATGAGCAAACTGATCAACGACCTCATCGACTTCACCCGTACCCATCTGGGGCCGGGCATTCCGATCCGGGTCAAGCAAGGCAGCCTGGTCGCCTTGTGCGAAGAGGTGGTCAATGAGTCGCGCACCTACCACCCCGAGCGCCTGATCGAACTTGCCGTTCCACCAAGGCTCGACGCGGTCTTCGACGAGAGCCGCATTGCCCAGGTACTGTCCAACCTGATCGGCAACGCGATCCAGTATGGCAGCCCCGAGCTTCCTGTCACGGTGCGGGTAACGGGTGGCGACGACGAGGTGTCGATCGCCGTCAACAACCGGGGCAAGGCAATCGCCGCGGACAAGATTGCAGCCATTTTCGATCCCATGGTGCGTATCGCGGCCAGCGCCAGCGTGGAAGAGGCCGACTACATCGAACGCACCAGCCTCGGAATCGGCCTTTACATCTCACGCGAAATCATCCACGCGCACGGCGGACACATCGACGTCGCGTCGAGCCCTGGCGACGGGACCACCTTCACATGCACGATTCCGCGCATGGCCCGGAGTTTCCGGTCCACCGATGCCGTGTCGAACACGGGAGAGAGTCACGCATCGTGACGATATGAACAAGGACCACCTTTCCGCTGATGGAAACGATATGCCCGGCAAGCCGGGCAATCGTTTCAAGGTACTTGTCGTCGATGACGAACCCGACCTGGCAGATATAAGCGCAGCATTATTGCGCCATTTTGGATTTGAATCGACTGCAGCGTATTCGGCGGCCGATGCACTGGACATCCTGAAATCGCGTCCGGACATGGATGCGATATTCTCGGACGTCATGATGCCCGGCATGGATGGACTCGAACTGGCGGAATCGGTCGTTATTCTTTATCCAGCCGTGAAAGTCGTGCTGACTTCCGGATTTACCAGACCCGATTTCTGGAATAAGCAAACCCGGCCATTTCGTTTCGCTCCCAAACCGTATGCGATCGACCAGATCATCAGTCTGTTGACTGCGTGAGCATGGCATGATTGCAAGCCTTCGCCACTCCGTTGCTGCTACGCAGCACCTTTCCTGTGTTCAGGGCTGCTTGGGGCTAGCGTCCACACCCTAAGCGGGCCCGACCGTATACAATCACGGCTGTCGGAATTTCTCGAAGGGCAGTGCGAAGGTGTCGGCTGATCTGGTGTTGTTGGGCATGGCATTGAGCGCCGTGTGCGTGGGCTGCCTGGTGCCGAATCGCTGGCTGCCGCCCCTGCCGAACGACAAATTCCTGCATTTCGCCAGCTTCGCGGTACTGGCCGGGCTCGCGCTGCGCGTGGCCGAGGGCCGCTTCGAAGCGCTGCTCTGGTTGCTGGGCCTGCTGGTTGCCGGCTGGCTGATCGAATGCCTGCAGGGCGCCTTCGTGCCGGACCGTCATTTCTGCTGGCGCGACATGGCCGCCAATGCCGCCGGGATCGCCTTCACCGCCCTTGCAGCCCAGCTGTATGGAAGTTTCTTCTGAAGTCACCGTTTTCAGAGAGTCAATGACCGCAACCGCCAAATCCTCCGCTCGCAAGACTCCCGCCGACAGCGACGCCGCTGTGCCGGAAGAGCGCCACGTTCAGATCCACCTGCGCAAGATTCCGCTGCTGGCCGAACTGTCGGACGAGGAGATCATCCGGGTCAAGCAGGACCTGCGCATCCGCCAGTACAGCAAGCGCGACATCGTGCTGCAGAAAGGCGGCCATGGCGACGGCCTGATGTTCCTGCTCTCGGGCCAGCTGCAGGTGATCGACGTGACCGAAGACGGCCGCGCCATCGGCCTGCGCATGCTTGCGCCGGGCGACTTCTTCGGAGAAATTGCGCTCATCAATAACTCGACCCGCTCGGCCTCGGTGGTCGCCATGTCGGACGCGCTGGTCGCCTTCCTGCCGGCAGCCACCGCCATGCACCTGTTCGCGCACGCGCCCTCGGTGGCGACCCACATGCTCAAGCACCTGGCGCAGAAGATCCAGCGCGATTCCGAATTCCGTTCACTGCTGAGCATCAACAACACGGCCAAGCGCATCTACACCTACCTGGTGCTGATGCAGAAGAACAAACAGAACGAGCCCGGCGCCCCGGCCGTGGTCGAGAACCTGCCGACCCACCAGGACATCGCCAACATGATCAACACCAGCCGCGAGACCGTGACGCGCGCGCTGACGGCGCTGACCCAGCAGGGCATCGTGCAGAAGGACGCGCACCGCCTGATCATCGTCAAGCCCGATGCGCTGCAGAAGCTGGTGCAGGGGTCCTGATATCCTCGGCTGATCGGACCAATGTCTTGAAGGCCTATCGGAAGCCCGCGTTTCACTTACCGAAGTACGGCCCGAATGCCTCTTGTAACTCCGGCGAAAGTTGATCGAAGTCGATTCGCTGTTTCTTGATCTCCGCGCGTAAGCGGTCAGGCCCGCCGAACGCTCGAACCGTTTGTACTGCAAGGTCGCGCGCCAGCTCTCGCAGGACAGGAATCGGCACGTTGCCATTATTGTCGGCGTTCTGGTCCCGTACATCGAAGGTCTCTCTTGCGTCGTCACCACCGCACTTGCCGGCATGGAGAGTGAACACACTTCCATGATCGGGTATTTGATAGCGCCGCTGACCGGGAGCCGGGTTCCGTCGTTTGAAGTACCCACTCAGGACGTAGTACGTCGACGCTGCATCCTTCGCCCTGCCGAATATCCACATTTGACCTGTATACGACTCATCGTCGGCGATCTGGCTGCATGCTGCCCGCACGTCCTCGGGTAATGGGTCCAACTTCAAGCTACCAAAGTCCACGCGCAAACCCAAGGCCGGCACCGGCAGGAACCTTGGCGGCTGATTACTTTCGGCGGCACTGGAAACGGTGCTAATGGAAAGCAGGGCTGCCGCAGCGATGCGGCTAGTAACGGTACACGGCATAGTTCGGCCTCTCTTTTCGGTATGCTGGCCCAGCCCAAAAATCCCGCTGAACGAAATCGGAAATCCAGTCTTTGCCATCGAAACCGGCAACGTGCCCCGCAGTACCACCCTTGTACGGGTCCATCACCATCACGTCTCCTTTGACGAAGCTGAACTTGTCAGGGTTATCGACCGTAATCTGATGAAAACCCAGCATCTCCAGCGCAGGGCCATACTCCTTTCCTGTCGGAGGATAATTGCCATTGAATTTGGCTCCCCCAGCCTGAAGGGCCTTGCGAACGTACTCGCCGCATCGCCCTCTTCCGGGCGGTCCCTTGGCAGCGTTTGTGCGCAGTTGTTTCGTGAACTTCTCGAGATCGACCGACATGCGTCACCTCAAGCAATCCTGTTGGCTGCCAGGTCCCACCCGCCTGACGTATTGCCACCCGAACTACCTCCGATCTTCTGCTGAGTGTATTTCCACTTGACCTTCGAGTACTTCAGGTTAATCGTCTCGCTCAGGAAAGACTCGTCTCCGCCCAAGTGCGGCTTGACCATGCCAATAAGTACGTTCTCAAGTTCGACCTCGAAATACTTCACTCGATCTCCGTTGCCGTCAGCGCGGAAAAACTCGAATCGGGCTTTCGGTAGCGTTTTCCCGGCAGCGCACGTCTGCGCCAGTATCGGGCTGGAGAGGTCGGCCAGCTTGGCAAACGAAATGTCGGACATCTCCACACGCTCGGCGGTGTGACCTCCCCCCGTCGAGGCGGTAGCACTGCGCGCTTGGTGAATGCCCCAATGGACACCAGTCACTTCGATCCAGTCCTTGTGCTTATCGTCTTGCGATTCGCCTTTGATGCCGTCGATTTGCAGGTACACGTCGATTGCCATGATGGTAAATCTCCTGGTAGGACTATTTGGGGAGTGTGCTTGTAGCGGGTTGGCAGCCCACCCTCGATGCGGGCCAGGCTCTTGCATGGACTGCGTTGAAAATAGGTTGGGAGCAAACCCCGATTGTCTTGCGAGCTGCCATCTGCCAGGCTGGCGCAAGTCAATGCTGACGAATAGAACATTTGAAGATAATTAATAGTGACGGCAAATCGATTGCGCCTTTGAAGGCCACCACGACTTAGTGCCCGAATGGCATGATCAGCGACCCTCCTACGTGCTACAGTAGTGCCATTCTTCCCCCTTTCGGAGACGCTCATGAGCACGCTGACCGGCAAGCACCTCGCGCAACCGCACCTGGGCAAATCCCTCCTGCTCGTTGCCGTCGTGACGGCAGCCATCCTGACGATTCCGCTGGTCGCCATGCAGTTCACCAGCGAAGTCGTGTGGACCGGGGCCGATTTCGTCGCGGCCGGGGTGCTGATCGCCTTTGCCGGGCTGGTGCTGGTCACGGCCCTGCGCAGGCTGCGCACCGCCAGATCGCGTTTCATCGCCGCCGGCCTCGTCGGCCTCGGCTTCCTCTACTGCTGGGCCGAACTGGCTGTCGGCATCTTCACCAATCTCGGCAGCTGAACCGTAGGGTGGACGGCTCCACCCGGATTGGCGCACCGTCGCGGCTTGAACGCCGTCCGCGCGTTCAAACCAGGGTACTGCAGCCCATGCGTTCATTCATCCACTGCTTGAACGCGCGGACGGCGCTGCGGCCGCGTGGTGACCACACGCCCAGAGTGGAGCCGTCCACCCTACGAGATTAAATTCCCCGCCTTGCGCCCTCTCATGCGCATTACATTTTCTCGTTGACTTAAGACAAGAAGTTACATCTGTAACAAGGAACGGCGTATTGGATGAAGTATAATTTTGGGCTCATCCGGCTCAGCCATTCCTTATGTTGACATCCTTGACGCACCCGAGCGGGACGCTGCCAGAGCGGGCCGCCCCATGATTTCGCCCCTGATGCTGCGAGGCCTGTGGGCTTACCGCGGTTTCGTGCTGGGCAGCGTCAAACGCGAATTCCAGTCGAAATACGTGAATGCGATGCTGGGCGCCGTCTGGTCGGTGCTCAGCCCGCTCGCCATGATCCTTGTATACACCGTGATCTTTTCCGAGGTCATGCGTGCCAAGCTGCCCGGCCATTCGTCGAGCGCCGCCTATTCGATCTACCTGTGCGCCGGCATCCTCACCTGGGGTCTGTTCGCCGAGATCGTCGCGCGGGGCCAGAACATGTTCCTCGAGCAGGCCAACCTGATCAAGAAGATCAGCTTCCCGCGCATCTGCCTGCCCATCATCGTCGTGACGAATGCGCTGGTGAACTTCGGCATCATCTTCGGCCTCTTCCTCGTCTTCCTCGTCGTTTCCGGCAACTTCCCGGGCATGGTGTTCTTCGCCATCCTGCCGGTGCTGGCCCTGCAGATCCTGCTGGCCATCGGCCTGGGGATGGTGACCGGCATCCTGAACGTGTTCTTCCGCGACGTCGGCCAGTTCGTGACGATCGCCATGCAGTTCTGGTTCTGGCTGACCCCGATCGTCTACCCGGCCACCATCCTGCCGGAAGCGGTGCGCCCGATGCTGGTCTATAACCCGATGGCCGCCGTGATCGGGGCCCACCAGGCCATCCTCGTCGAAGGCCGCGCGCCCGACTGGAATTCGCTGATCCCGGCGCTGCTGATGGCGCTGCTGCTATGCATCCTGGGCCTGCGCCTGTTCCGCAAGCGCTCCGGCGAAATGGTGGATGAACTCTGATGGGCACCATCGTCGTACAGAACCTGGGCAAGGCCTACAAGCAGTACCCGACGCGCTGGTCGCGCCTGGGCGAATGGCTGCTGCCCCTGCGCGGGCCGCGCCACAAGCTCAAGTGGGTGCTCACTGACATCAATTTCCAGGTGGCGCCCGGCGAAGCCGTGGGCCTCATCGGCATCAACGGCGCGGGCAAGAGCACGCTGCTCAAACTCATCACCGGCACCACCATGCCGACCACCGGCTCGGTGTGGATGGAAGGCCGCGTGGCCGCCCTGCTCGAGCTGGGCATGGGCTTCCACCCCGACTTCACGGGCCGCCAGAACGTCTACATGGCCGGCCAGCTGCTGGGCATGACGGCGGACGAGATCACCGGGCTCATGCCGCAGATCGAAGCGTTTGCCGACATCGGCGACTACATGGACCAGCCGGTGCGCGTGTATTCGAGCGGCATGCAGATGCGCGTGGCCTTCTCGGTGGCCACCGCGCGCCGTCCGGACATCCTGATCGTCGACGAGGCCCTGTCGGTGGGCGACGCCTACTTCCAGCACAAGTCTTTTGATCGCATCCGCCAGTTCCGCAAGGAAGGCACCACCCTGTTGCTGGTCTCGCACGACAAGCAGGCGATCCAGTCGGTCTGCGACCGCGCCATCCTGCTCGACGGCGGGCGCCTGGCGCGCGAAGGCAAGCCGGAAGAGATCATGGACTACTACAACGCCATGATCGCCGAACGGGAAAACGACACCGTGCGCCTGAACGAAACGGCGGACGGCAAGGTGCAGACCATCTCCGGCACCGGCGAAGCGACCGTCGGCGACATCGCCCTGGTGGACGAGAGCGGCCAGCGCGTCGAAGTGGTCGACGTGGGCGCGGCCGTGACCCTCGAAGTGAAGGTCAGGACCAATGCCCCGATTCCGCGCATGGTGCTCGGCTACATGATCAAGGACCGCCTGGGCCAGCCGATGTACGGCACCAATACCCACCTCAAGGGGCTGCCGCTGGAAAACGTGGCGGCCGGCGAAGAGGTCGTGTACCGCTTCGCCTTCCCGATGAACCTGGGCCCCGGCACCTACTCGGTCGCGACCGCGATCGTCAGCACCGAAACCCACCTGGTCAACAACTACGAGTGGCGCGACCTGGCGCTGGTGTTCACCGTGATGAACATGCGCCGTCCGCACTTCGAGGGCTCGGCCTGGCTCGACCCGGCCATCGACATCCAACGCTCATGACACTCATTTCCTACGCCCAGAACAATGAAGACGTGCTGCTGTGGCGCACGCTCGGACAGGTCAAGAACGGCTTCTACATCGACGTCGGCGCCAACGATCCGGTCGAGCACTCGGTCACCAAGGCCTTCTACGACGCCGGCTGGCGCGGCATCAGCATCGAGCCGCTGCCCTCCTTCCACCAGGCCTTCCTCGAACAGCGCCCGCGCGACGTCAACCTGGCGATCGCCGCCGGCGCCGAGAACGGCGAACTGACCTTGTATGACGTGCCGGCCGTGCGCGGCTGGGCCTCGCCCGAAGCGTCGGTGGCCGAGCTGCACCGTTCCGAGGGCCACGAAGTAGCCGAGATCACGGTGCCGGTGCGCACCCTGGCCTCGGTCTGCGAAGAGCACGTCGACGGCGAGATCCACTTCCTGAAGATCGACGTCGAGGGCTTCGAGGGCGAAGTGCTGCGCGGGATGGACTTCACGCGCTGGCGCCCCTGGGTGCTGGTGATCGAAGCGACCCTGCCCAACAGCCGCGCCACCAACCACGGCGCGTGGGAGCACATGGTGACCAGCCAGGGCTACCGCTACGCCTGGTTCGATGGCCTGAACCGCTACTACGTGGCGGAAGAACACGCCGAGCTGCTGGCCCAGCTGGACATCCAGCCGAACGTCTTCGACGACTACATCCCGCACCACCTCGACAACGCCTGGCAGCAGATCAAGGACCTGCGCGAGCAGGCCGGCAAGGGCTGGGAACAGGCCGCCGCCATGGAGCGCCAGGCCATCGCGCTGGACTCGCTGCACCAGCAGGCCGCGCGCCGCGCGCAGGAACTGGAACAGCAAGCCGAAGCCCAGCGCGCGCGCCACGAGCAGGCCGTGCAGCGCCTGGAGGCGCAAGGCGCCCAGCTGCGCCAGCAGCTGCGCGAAAGCGAGCTGCACGCCCAGCAGGCCGAATTGCAGGCCCAGACCCTCACCGCCCAGCTGCACGAATCCGCGGCCTGGGGCAAGGACCTGGAGACGCGCCTGGTCGCGACCCTGAACAGTACCTCCTGGCGCATCACCGCGCCGCTGCGCTTCATCGCGCGCAAGGGCGAGCACAGCCCCGCCGCCATCCTGCGCCGCAAGGCCAAGGGCGCCGCGCGCCGCAGCCTGCGCTGGCTGACCACGCGCGAGTCGCTGCGCCGCGCGATCCTGCCGCTGGTGATGCGTTCGCCCAGGCTGCAGGCCCTGGTCGCCCAGACCCTGGCCGCCGCCAAGCAGGCCACCGCGCCCGAGGGCGCCGGCGTCGGCCCGGCCGTCCCTGCCGCCCTGCGCGAACTGCCGCAATCGGCGCGCGAAGCCCTCGACGAGCTGCGCCGCGCCTACGACTTGACTCCCGAATGACCATGCGCCTGATTATCGACTTCCACGCCCCGCAGGCCGCGCCCGCCCAGGACACGGCGCTGCTGCGCACCCTGGCGCTGAACCTGGCGCAGGCCCTGCTGCGCGGCCAGTACCAGGGCAAGGCCCAGCACGACATCCACGTGGCCGTGAGCAGCCGCCACCCAAGCGACGTCGACGTGCTGCGCCACGCCTTCGAGAACGTGCTGGCGGCGGGACGCTTCCACGTCTATGCCCAGCCCGGCGCCGGCGACGCCTTCTCGCGCCACAGCGCGGCCACGCTGCGCGCCGGTTTCCTGGCCTCCTTGAAGCCCGACCTGGTGATGAGCATGTGGCAGCCGGATGCCGACGCAAGCAGGCTGCCGCAGGTGCTGGGCGTGGCCGACGCAGCAAGCGTGCTGGCGGCGACGCGCCAGCAGCAGGCGCCCCTGCGGGCCGCGGCCCTGGTGCTGGCGCCGGACGAAGCGTCGGCGCGCCGCCTGGAAGCGGTGCTGGCGCCGGCGCCCGTGGTGGGCATCGACGACGTTGCCGCCGTCTGGCGGGCACTGGAACAGGAAGCGGAGCGTGTGCCCGCGCCTGGCATGGCGACAGCGAACAGGCCGCGCCTGGCCCTGGTCTCGCCGCTGCCACCGGAACACTCGGGCATCGCCGACTACAGCGCCGAACTGCTGCTGGAACTGGAACGCCACTACGCGGTCGAGCAGGTGCTCACGCCCGGCGCAACGCCGGATAGCGCGCTCGCGCGCTTCCCCCAGCGCGACGTCGCCTACTTCGAGCGCCACGGCGCATCGTACGACCGCGTGCTCTACCACTTCGGCAATTCGAACGTGCACAAGCACATGTTCGCGCTGCTGCGCCGCATTCCCGGCACCGTGGTGCTGCACGACTTTTATCTCAGCGGTGTGCTGGACAATATGGAACGCGACGGCGACGTGCCGGAAGCGTACCTGGCAGCCCTGTATGCCTCGCACGGCTACACCGGCCTGCACTACCACGCCGAGCACGGCCGCAACCCGAGCATCTGGCAGTACCCCTGCAACAAGGAGGTGCTGGACCGCGCCGCCGGCGTGATCGTGCACAGCGATTTTTCCTGCCGCCTGGCCGAGCAGTGGTACGGTCCGGGCGCCGCCGAGGGCTGGCGCACCATCCCGCTGCTGCGCGGCCAGGTCGCAGCGGATGCCGACCATGCGCAGACCCGCGCGCGCGCGCGCGCCCATCTCGGCCTGGGCGAGGACGACTACATCGTCAGCACGTTCGGCATGCTGGGCCCGACCAAGCTGAATCACCGGCTGCTGGATGCCTTCCTCGCATCGCCCCTGGCGAGCGATCCGCATTGCAAGCTGGTGTTCGTCGGCGCCAACGACCCGGGCCAGTACGGCATCGAACTGCTGCGGAAAATCGCCGAGAGCGAAGCCGCCGCCCGCATTCGGATCACCGGCTTCGTCAGCGCCGCCGACTACCAGCACTGGCTGGCCGCCAGCGACTGCGCGGTGCAGCTGCGCACCCAGACCCGTGGCGAGACCTCGGCCTCGGTGCTCGATTGCCTGATGCACGGCCTGCCGGCCATCGTCAACGCCCACGGCGCCAGCGCCGACCTGCCGCACGATACCCTATGCATGCTGCAGGACGTTTTCGGCGACGCCGAGCTGGCCGCCGCCCTGGCCACGCTGCACGCATCATCGGCGCGCCGTGCGGCGCTGGCGCAAGCGGGCCGCGCCCACATCGCGCGCCACCATGCGCCGGCCGCCGTCGGCGCGCTCTACGTCGAGGCCATCGAAGCCTTTGCGCGCGACAGCGCCCCGGCCCTGCGCCGCCAACTGGTCGCCAGCCTGGCCGCGCCGGACGCCCCGCGTCCGCCGAGCGAGGCGGCGCTGGTGGAAACCGCCGCCATGATGGCGGCGAACACCCCGGCCGCGGTCCCGCGCCAGCTGCTGGTCGACATCTCGGCGCTGGTGCAGGCCGACTACAAGACCGGCATCCAGCGCGTGGTGCGCAGCATCGTGCTGGCCCTGGTGAAGGAACCGCCGCCGGGCTACCGCATCGAACCGGTGTACAGCGACGGCGGCAACCGCGCCTACCGCTACGCGCGCCGCTTCAGCTGCGCCATGCTGGGCGCCCCGGCGCTTTCCATCGAGGATGCGCCGATCGAAGCGCGTCCGGGCGACACCTTCCTGGGCCTGGACCTGGCCACCAATATGACGACCCAGAACCAACAGCAATTGCTGGCGCTGCGCCGCAAAGGCGTGGCGATCTGGTTCACCGTCTACGACCTGCTGCCCCTGCTGCGCCCCGACTGCTTCCCCTTCGGCGCGCAGAAGTACTATGGCGACTTCATCGACACCATCTCCCTGGTCGCCGACGGCATCGTCACGATCTCGCGCGCCGTGGCCGACGAGACCCAGGCCTGGCTGGCGGGCCGCCCGAACCGGCGCCTGTCGCCGTTGAAGCTGTCCTGGTTCCACCTGGGCGCCGACATCGACAACAGCGTGCCGAGCCGCGGCCTGCCCGACAATGCCGAACGCGCCATGGAAGCGCTGCGCGAGGCGCCGTCCCTGCTGATGGTGGGCACGCTGGAGCCGCGCAAGGGCCAGGCCCAGGCGCTGGCCGCCTGCGAACTGCTGTGGGCCAGGGGCGTCGAGGTCAACCTCGTCATCGTCGGCAAGAATGGCTGGCTGGTCGACGAGCTGGCCGAACGCCTGGAGAAGCACCCCCAGCGCGAGAAGCAGCTGTTCTGGTTCAACGGCGTCTCCGACGAGATGCTGCTGCAGCTCTACGATCGCAGCGCGGCCCTGCTGGCCGCCAGCGAAGGCGAAGGCTTCGGCCTGCCGCTGATCGAGGCGGCCCAGAAGGGCTTGCCCATCATCGCGCGCGGCATCCCCGTGTTCCGCGAAGTGGCGGGCGAGCACGCCTTCTATTTCGAGGGCGGCAAGCCGGAAGACCTGGCCGGCGCCATCGAAGCATGGCTGGCCCTGCATGCGCAAGGCAAGGCGCCGCCCTCGAACAACATGCCCTGGCTGACCTGGCGCCAGAGCGCCGGCCAGCTGATGGAAGCCGTGCTGCACAACCGCCACCATGCGGTCGTCGGCGGCGAGAAAATGGCGCCCCAACTGCTGGTGGACGTTTCCGCCATGGTGCGCGAAGACCTCAAGACCGGCATCCAGCGCGTGGTGCGCGCCCAGCTGATGGAACTGCTGCGGGCCCAGGGCAAGGACTACCAGGTGCTGCCCATCTACCTCAGCGACGAAGGCGGCTACTGGCATTACCGCTACGCGCGCCGCTACCTGCACGAGCTGGTCGGCACCGTCGGCGACGGCGTGCACGACGAGGAAGTGCACGTCTCCAGCGGCGACGTGTTCTACAGCCCGGACGTTTTCCCCGGCCCGGTGGCCGAGGCCGCGCGCCTGGGCCTGTACCGGCGCTGGCGTGAACAGGGCGTGCGCATCCACTTCCTGGTGCACGACATCCTGCCGGTGCTGCGTCCGGAATTCTTCCCGCCCGGCGCGGAAACCGAGTTCGCCGGCTGGCTGCGCGCCGTCGGGGGCGAGGCCGATGTCCTGGTCTGCATCAGCGCGGCGGTGGCGGATGAAACCCGCACCTGGCTCGCCAGCCAGGACCCGGGCCGTTCGTTGCCGGAATTCGCCGTGCTGCACCACGGTTCCGACATCGGCGCCTCGCAGCCGAGCACCGGCCTGCCGCCGGATGCGGACGCCGTGCTGCGGGACATCGCCGCCGCGCCGAGCTTCCTGATGGTCGGCACCGTCGAGCCGCGCAAGGGCCACGCCCAGGCGCTCGACGCCTTCGAGCAGCTGTGGGCGCAAGGGACGGACGTGCGCCTGGTGATCGTCGGCCACGAAGGCTGGAAGGGCCTGCCGGATGGCAGCCGCCGCACCATCCCGGCCATCGTGAAGCGCCTGCGCAGCCATCCGGAACTGGGCAAGCGCCTGGTCTGGCTGCAGGGCATCAGCGACGAGTACCTCGACCGCGTCTATGCGGCGGGCGCCTGCCTGCTGTTCGCCAGCGAAGGCGAAGGCTTCGGCCTGCCGCTGATCGAGGCGGCGCGCCATGGCGTGCCCCTGCTCGCGCGCGACCTGCCGGTGTTCCGCGAAGTGGCGGGCAGCCATGCCCACTACTTCAGCGGCAGCGACGGCGCCCAGCTTGCCGCCGCCGTCCAGGACTGGCTGCGCCTGCACGCCAGCGGCGGCCACCCCGCCCCGCATGGCATCGCGGCGCGCAGCTGGGCCGACAATGCGGCCGAGCTGGTGCGCACCCTGTTCCCGCCCATGCCGTCCACGCCATGACGACCATGCACGACCGGGACCTTGCCAGGGAACGCGAACGCCCGCTCGTCGTCGACCTCGACGGCACGCTGATCCATTCCGACCTGCTGTGGGAATCGATCGTGCTGTTCCT
>Ga0209023_10004909_pt1 | contig 14924 bp, 14 predicted proteins | sample LakOneMetagenome_FD_187468 | JGI IMG/M metagenome (GOLD analysis project Ga0209023, IMG submission 187468) | Freshwater and sediment microbial communities from Lake Erie, Canada (SPAdes) (version 2) | ecosystem: Environmental > Aquatic > Freshwater > Lentic | place: Lake Erie, Canada... | reverse complement strand
ATCTCGCAAACGACGGCCCCAGGCACCATTGCCTCACTGGACGTCGTTCGCCGCCTTGTAGTGGAGGCTGCGGAGGGCTTCGAGAACGTGGTCGGCCGCGTCGGTTTCGCCCAATTGCAGGCAGAGCACAGCGGCGGCGACCAGCGTTTCGTCGAGTTGTTCCCGCGCCGTGTCGTCAGACGTCGTTTTAGAGCGCCCCATCGTTCCGTCCTCCCCGAGCCCCGTTTAGGCGGCTCCGGCGGTGGTGGCTCTCCGGGAAAGTCCGTATGCGGCGTTTGGCGTCCTCGATGTGCTGGTTGGCGGTGCGCTCAGCGATGCCAAGGATGGCCCCGATCTCCCAGTCGGTTTTGCCCATCGCCAGGAAAGCGAGGGCCTCGCGCTGGCGCGAGGTGATCGGACAAGGCCGATCTTCTGTTTCTGTCGGCGTGCGATCCGTACGGCGCAATTCCATCGTCCGCTCCATCGCGAAGACTGCGACGAGCTTCAAGGCACGCTGCATACTTTCGTCAGGTCCGCGATCGCGGAAAAACAGCGACAGGAAACCGGACAGCCCGCGCGCGTCATGCATCGGGATGACGAAGCTCGCGTCCGCGTCCAGTGCTTCGCAACCCTCATTGAACGCGGCTTGCGCGACGGTCGAAAATTTGCGTAGGTCGAGATCGTCCCAGGTGAACGCACCCGGCTGCTGGATCGCGGTATGGATCACCGGATCGACATTGAAATACCCGCGTTCCGCGTAGCGCTCACCCCATCCGATCGGCGTTGCGCGCGAGAGAGCGACAGGAACTCGCACGCCGTTCGGCTTGTCCTCGAGTGCCGCCATCGAGAAATATTGAACGCCGAATTGTTGCAGCGTCGCCGCCAACACGACCTGCAACTCCTGCGGCGTCTGGGCCGCCGCAGCCAACTCGATAAACTCAAGCGCCCGACGAAGGTCGGCCATGCTTTCCCCTCCATCCCCGATCGGATGATTCCCCTCTTCCCAAGGATTTGACAATCCGGGGACGACGAATTGGTACGGACGGGGTGAAACCGACCCGCTGTCTGCTACGTAAGAGAAGTCATGACCCAGTTTATGAACCGTCGCGGCCTACTTCTAACGGCTGCGGCATCATTTGCCGCCGCCGGCGCCGCCCTTGCTCAAACGCGCCCCGCAACGCCCCCGCCGCGCCAGGGTGAAGCGCGTTTTGCCACGGACCCGTTCCGCCGCCTCACCGACGCGCAATGGCGTCAGCGTCTTCAAGGCGAGAGTTTCAACGTTCTGCGTCACGAGGGCACGGAGCGCCCGTTCACCAGCTCGCTGCTGGACGAACACCGACGCGGCACGTTCTCGTGCCTGGGTTGCAATTTGCCGCTGTTCCAGTCGGATTGGAAATACGATTCCGGCACGGGCTGGCCATCCTTCTATCAAGCGATCGAAGCCAATATCGGCCGCAAGATCGACGTTGGCTTCGGCATGGTGCGCACCGAGTATCACTGCGCGCGCTGCCTCGGGCACCAAGGCCACGAGTTCAACGACGGCCCACGCCCAACGGGCAATCGCTTCTGCAACAACGGCGTCGCGCTGAGATTTACGCCCGCCGCGTAACTTGCGCTCGTAGCCACACGAACACCAATGACGGAGACGTCACTCATGAAGCTCGTCCATCGCTTACTCGCTTCCGCTGCTTTTGCTTTGTCCATCGCCGCGTGCGCACCGAGCGCCTGGTCGGATGAACCGGCGCAAGTGTTGCCAATGCCAGCCGCAGATTCCGCCGCTTCGCACGATGTGCGCCAAACCGCCGTTCTCGCCGGCGGTTGCTTCTGGGGTTTAGAAGGCGTGTTCGAGCACGTGCACGGCGTAATCAGCGTACGTTCCGGTTACGCCGGCGGCGACGCCAGCCACGCGACCTACGACGAAGTCAGCACCGGCATGACCGGCAACGCTGAGTCGGTCGAGATCGTCTTCGATCCGCGCGTCATCAGCTACGGCCAAATCCTGCGCATCTATTTCTCTGTCGCGACGGACCCCACGCAACTCAATCGCCAAGGTCCGGACAGCGGCACGCAGTATCGCGGCAATATCTTCACCGTTAACGCAGACCAAGCCCGCATCGCGCGCGCTTACATCGCGCAGCTGACCGCCGCGCACGCCTTCTCACGCCCGATCGTCACGCGTATCGATGCACTGCAACGCTTCGTGCCAGCGGAAGCGTACCACCAGAACTATCTCTCACTGCACCCAGATCAGCCATACATAGCTTTCAACGACATGCCGAAGCTCCGCAACCTGCAGCGGCTCTATCCGAACTATTACACAGAAGCGCGCGTGAGCTGACGCGCAAGCGTTCGCGGGGACCTTTCAATGACACTCGTTTTGCTCTCGTTCCTGGGCGGGATTCTCACCATCCTGAGCCCATGCATCCTGCCGGTGCTGCCGTTCGTGTTCGCGCGTGCCGATAAGCCGTTTGTTCGCAGCGGCCTGCCGTTGCTCGTCGGAATGGCCGCGACGTTCACTCTCGTCGCCACGTTGGCCGCCGTCGGTGGTTCGTGGGTTGTGCACGCCAATCAGTTCGGGCGCTGGCTGGCGATCGGGCTGTTCGTAATCTTCGGCCTAACTTTGCTTTTTCCTGCGCTCTCAGACCGGCTTACGCGACCTCTCGTTGCGCTGGGCGATCGCTTGTCCAACAGCACCAACGCTGAAGGTCAACCGAGAGACAGCATCTGGGCATCGCTTCTGCTCGGCGTCGCTACCGGCTTGCTCTGGGCGCCATGCGCAGGGCCGATCCTCGGCCTGCTGCTCACCACCGCGGCTGTGCAAGGCGCCAGCGCCAGCACAACCTTCCTGCTGCTCGCTTACGCGTTGGGCGCTGCAACCTCACTGGCCATCGCGCTCTTTGCCGGCGGCCGCGTCTTTGCGATGATGAAAAGGAGCATCGGCGCGGGCGAATGGGTGCGTCGCGGCCTGGGCGTGTTCGTACTTGCCGGCGCCGCCGCCATCGCGCTCGGCTTGGACACGGGCTTTCTCACCCGCGTTTCGTTCGCCGGCACCAACAGCATCGAGCAATCTCTGATCAATCGTAGCCAAGGCATGGGCATGCCGGCCGAAGCGATGATGCCTGGCAACGGCCCGCTGCCGGTCGAAGGTACGTTCCCATCGCTCGCAGGCGGTGTCGAGTGGATCAACTCTCCGCCGCTCACGCCTGCCCAACTGCGCGGCAAAGTCGTGGTCGTCGATTTCTGGACTTACTCGTGCATCAACTGCCTACGTTCGCTGCCCTACGTGCGCGCCTGGGCGGACAAATACCGCGACAGCGGCCTGGTCGTCATCGGTGTGCATTCGCCTGAGTTCGCATTCGAGCGCGAGCCCAACAATGTCCGCCGCGCCGTGCGCGACCTCGGCGTCAACTATCCCGTTGTGTTGGACAACAATCTCGACGTCTGGCGCGCCTTTCATAACCAATATTGGCCGGCGCACTATTTCATAGACGCGCAGGGCCAAGTGCGCGCCCACCACTACGGTGAGGGATCGTACGACACTTCGGAGCGCATCATTCAACGTTTGCTTGTCGAAGCCGGCGCCACCAACGTGCCGATGGGATTGGTCGATCCGAATGGCACTGGCGTACAAGCGGCGGCCGCGGGTGCAGGCGCACGGTCACCCGAGACTTATGTCGGCTATGCGCGCCGTGCCAATTTTGCTTCACCCGAAGCTGCGCACGATGCGACCACGACGTTCACAACACCGGCGACGCTGACGACGAACCAATGGGGACTTATCGGCGTCTGGTCGGTCGGTCCGCAAGCCGCCACCGTGCAACAAGCGGGCGCCATGATCCGCTATCGCTTCCGCGCGCATGATCTGCACTTGGTGCTCGGCCCGGCCGCCAACGGCCACCCCGTGCGGTTCCGCGTGACGATCGACGGGCACGCCCCGGGCGCCATGCACGGCACCGACACCAATGCCCAAGGCGAAGGCACAATCACCGCGCAAAGGCTCTATCAGCTCGTGCGCGGCGGCGACGGTGAGCGGACGTTCGAGATCCAGTTTCTCGACCCGGGCGCACAGGCCTTCGCTTTCACCTTCGGCTAGTGCGCCGTGGCGGCCGCAGCGCTCGCGCGTGACGCTGCTTCCACGCGCGACACCTGCGCGGCAATCTCTCGCCGGGCGCGGTCGGTGATGTCGCTGTTGTAGGCTGGGTGGGCCCAGGGCCCGCGGATCGAGAACGGGAAGACAATCCCGCCACGCGGTGAGCGCGGAGCGAGACGCAGGTCGAGCCGCCGCTGCGGAACGTCGATCACACCGATCCCCGGTAACCGCAACTCTGTCGTGTTGAAGCTCAAGTCGTGCGAGGCGAAAACACCGTCGGAAATCGCGAACGTGCCGGAGAAGCCCTGAAACGGCGTCTGTGCTTGTGGGGCGACGAGTTGGCCGTTTAGCGCGTTGCGAATAGTGCGCGCGACACCGCCCAGATCAACACCGTGCAAAACGCCGGTGACGATTTCGACGTGGGTACGCCCATCTAAACTCGCCAGCAATTCCTGTTGCGTGCGGCCTTCGGCGCGGACGTTGAGGCTCAACTCAGCCCGGCCTTCGATATTGGGAAAGTTGATGGCGTCGGTCAGGAAGCGGCGCGCGTCCAGATTGTCAAACGTCAGATCCTGTACGACCTGCGTCGCGGGCTGACGCGCATCGATCTCGAAGCGCCCCGCGCCAGTGCCGCCATACAGCCCGACGTTCTGAATCGTGGCGGCCATGTAACCATCGTTCAACACAAGGCTGAGCCGTGCGCTATCGACGCGAATGTGCTGCACCAACACGGCGTGCGTCACCAACTCGAGATCGGCGTTGAACGCCTGCAAACCCGAAAAATCGATGGCGTCCGCACTTGGCGCGGCTTGCACGTCGAGCGCGCGCGGCGCGGCTGGTACGGTCGCCAACTGCGTCGGCGCCGTCGCGGTCGCCGCCCTTGGCATTGCCGCCGCCGCTTCCGCTTGCGCAACAGGCGCGGGCGGCGGCGCGTGACCCGAGATGTAGGGGTTCATATCGAAATCGAACAACTCGAGCCGCCCGCTGAGGTATGGCTTGTTGCGCAGGGACGAGAGCACGAAGTCGCCGCGTCCATGCACTTGATCAACGGAGAACCCAGCATTGGAAAAGCTGTAAGCATTGCGCGCCGTATTCAAACGGCCCGTGACCGCGAACTGCGCCAGCCCGACACCGCCGCGAAATGGCGTTCCCATCCACGCTGCGAAATCGCGCAAGTTCGGACCCGATGCGCGCAAGCTGCCGGAAATCTCGTCCGCTCCAAGCGTTTGTCCTTGAAACTCCGCGTCCAACAAATCGGCGCTCTGCGCATGTAATGAAAGCGCCGTCTGCTCACCGCGGAACGCCGCGCCCGGACGCGCGATCTGCGCCTCAACGGATACGACCTTGTCGTTGTATCGGAAGCTGCCGCGAATGTGCACAGGCTGGTCGAGATTGATCGCGCTTGAGGTGTTCACCTCTGCAAGGACCCAACCTGATCCATGCCGCGCGTCAAAATATGCAATCGCGCCATCGATGATCTTCACTTCACGCAGCGACGTATGAGCAAAATCCAGGCCCTGGCGCGTGCTCGGCGGACCAGCCGGCGGAGGGGCGGGCGTGTCCGGCGCGCGGCGCGGACCAAGCACCCAATTGGGACGTCCCTGCGCATCCACCTCAAGCGCGATCTGTGGGTGCTGCAACACCAAATTGCGCACCATCACCTGCCGATCGAGCAGCGGACGCAATTCAACGCCGATATTGATCTCATCCGCGGTCACGAACGCTGGCGCGCGCCCGCCTTCGACATTGGCCAGGGTTGCACGCGTGGCCCGCAAGCCGAGCACCGGCCAGTAGCTGACGCCCACATCGCCCGCGATTGTGAGCTGCCGACCCGTTGAGCTTTCCACAATGCGCTCGACCTCGCCGCGCACGTCGAGCCGCAACACCAGGTAAGTCAGCACGCCCGCTGCCAGGAGTACGGCCGCGACCAAACCGCCGCCAACCAGCAACACCCAGCGTCCCCAGCCTCGCATTGCGTCCCTCCGCTTGTCCGGGGGCACCCTAGCGGCTGGCGCCAACCGCCGGAATAGCTATCTAGGGCCCATGTCAGACCCCGTTCCCGTTACCGTGCTCACAGGCTTCCTGGGCGCCGGAAAAACCACGCTTTTGAACCGCATCCTCACCGAGAACCACGGCAAGAAGTACGCGGTGATCGTCAATGAGTTTGGCGAGATTGGCATCGACAACGACTTGATCGTCGATACCGACGAAGAAGTTTTTGAGATGAACAACGGCTGCGTGTGCTGCACCGTACGCGGCGATCTCATTCGCATCATTGAAGGTTTAATGAAGCGCAAGGGCCGCTTCGATGCGATCCTGGTAGAAACCACGGGGCTGGCGAAACCGGCGCCGGTGGCGCAGACGTTCTTCGTTGATGCCGATGTGAAAGAAAAAACGCGGCTCGACGCCATCGTCACGGTCGTTGACGCCAAGCATGTGCGTCAGCAACTTGAAACTTCGGAAGAGGTCGCCGAGCAGATCGCGTTCGCCGACGTCATCCTGCTGAACAAAACTGATCTCGTCGCAAAGGACGATCTGAGCGCCATAGAACGCCAGCTTCGCGCCGTGAATCCGACTGCCCGCGTGCACCGCATGGTTCGTGGCGACATTCCGCTCGACGCGATCATGGGTCTGCACGCGTTTGAACTCGACCGCATCACCGAGATCGATCCGCACTTCCTGCCGGAGCACGATTGCGACGATGCATGCGCGCATCACGATCACCACGATCACCACGGGCACGACCACGCGCACGATCATCACCACCATGATGACGATCACGTCGCCGCCGCCGGCATCACCAGCGTTTCGCTTTCTACGGATAAGCCGGTGAACGCCGACAAGCTGCTGGGCTGGATCAACGAGATCACGCAAACGCGCGGCCCGGACATCCTGCGCCTCAAGGGCATCTTCGCCTTCCCCGACGAACCCAAACGTTTCGTGGTGCAGGGCGTGCATATGATTGTCGAAGGCGACACACAGCGCGATTGGCGTGAAGGCGAGCCGCGCGTCTCGCGCCTCGTCTTCATCGGCCGCAATCTCGACCGCACCGAACTCGAATCCGCCTTCGCTAAGTGCGCGGCGTGACTCGGCAAGTGTTTCAAACGACGGCGCGGCCGATTGATCTCGGCGCCGCGGCCACCAGCGTTCACTGGATCGGCGAGGAGGCCCTTTTCGCGCTTGGCGACGGGCGCATCTTGGTCGCGCCACGCGAGGGCGACACGCGCTCAATCCAAGTCCACGACGGCGCCATCCTCTGCACCACGCCGCACCCCGACAAACCCGCCCTACTCACCGGCGGTGATGACGGAAAGCTGAACGTCGTCGGCGCGGATGGCGCCATCGCCCCGCTGCTCGAACATCGCAAGTGGATCGATCACGTCGTCGCCTCGAAAGCCTCCGGCCTCATCGTCGCCGGCGTTGGCAAAGAAGCCATTGTGCTCCGCGAGGGGAGAGAGGCGCATCGCTTCACCTACCCGACCACCATTGGCGGCCTTGCGCTCGATGGCAAAGGCCGGCGCCTGGCAGCGACGCACTATGGCGGCGCGACCGTTCGATACGCTCTGATGGCCGACGACAAAGGCACGGTGCTCAGTTGGGCCGGCTCGCACCTGGGCGTGACCATCTCGCCTGACGGCGACTACATCATGACTGCTATGCAGGAGAACTCGCTGCACGGCTGGCGCATGCCGGAAAAAACCGATCTGCGCATGGACGGCTATCCCGCGAAAACCAAAAGCTTCTCTTGGGACAAACGCGGCCGCTGGCTCGCCACCTCCGGCGCCAATAGCGCGATCGTTTGGCCGTTCGTCGGCAAGCTGGGCCCACAAGGCAAGCCACCGATGCAGCCCGGCGAACGCGAGGCGCTGGTGACGATCGTCGCGTTTCATCCGAGCGAAGAAGTGCTCGCCATCGGCTATAGCGACGGCGTCGCGCTTTGCGTTCGCTTCTCCGACCTGGTCGGTGTGCAGCTCAGTGAGCCGGGCGGCGGCGCCGTCTCTGCGCTGGCGTGGAGCGCTGACGGCAAGCACATCGCTATCGGCGACGAAGCCGGCCGCGGCGCCATCATCGACACCTAAATCAGTGCGCTTCGATCGCGAGCCAAACGGCGATCGCGAAGATGCCCAACGCCATTGCTCTGCGCACGTTACTCGCCTGTGCGGAAGCGGCGATCAACATCCCTGCGCGCGCGGCCCCAATGACAATCGCGCTGTGCACGACGAGGCTCACCAGCAAATGCACTGAGCCAAGGATGAGGGCTTGCACCCAGAACGCGGCATGATCTGCGGCGATGAATCCAGGGAGCAGCGTTACATAAAACACTACGGCCTTCGGATTTAGAACATTCGCGATAAAGCCGCGCCAGAACGGCGCATGACCTGCGTTGCCGGCGTGTCCGGGCGACGTTTCGCGCGCGCCCTGCCAAGCCTCCCAGGCCAAATACACAAGATAGATCACACCGGCCCAGCGCAGAGCGCCATAGAGGAGCGGCGCTGCTGCGATCAGCTCCGCGACGCCGCCAACTGAAAGAAGCATGTAAAGTGCGAGCCCGGCCGTGATCCCGATCACTGCTTTGAATCCGGAGGCGCGCCCCTCCGCCGCCGAAAGCGCGGCGAGATAACCCATGTTCGGGCCGGGCGTGAGTTCGATGAGCGTAACCGCCGCCAAGAACGGCACGATAACCGCCGGTTCAATCGGGAATTGGCTCATGCCGAAGGAGGCAAGCGAAGTGTCTGCGCGGTCAGCACCTGATCCAACACACGCACGACGCCGGCGATCTCATCGACGATCCGCCGAGCCCGCGCCGGATCGACCAGCGGCGTGAACATGTCGCCCGGCTCGAACAGATTGCCGCCCTCGACCGCCACCAGCACGTCGCCATTTTCGAACGCACAGCGAAGCTTCTTTCCTTTGAGCCCCGTCTCCAGCCCGAGCAGATGCTCCATCATCACCGGATGCAACAGGTAGCGCGCCTCGACCTGATCGTTACCCCAAACTTCGAACGCTTTCTCGAACTTGGGATCCTCCAGGCCAACGCGCTCAAGCTTCTTGCCGTCGACCGTGCCGCCACCGAACGCATTGAACACGCCTGCGTCGCGTCGAACGATGGTCACGCCCAAGAAGTTGCGCGTGAAATGCATGCGGATGAGTTGGCCGCGAAACACGGTTGAATAGTAGGTGCGCCCCTTCGAGTCCGTGTGGCGCTGCTCGAGATTGGCCTCGTACAGCTCGTATTGCGCACCCTTGTGCACGCCGGTGAAAAGATCTTCGAAGCTTGAGCGCGCATAGTCGGGGATAAGCCGCAAGTCCTTCAGCCGCTGCAGCGCCGGTGGCTGAAAGCCGCCCATCTGAAACGTCGCACCCATCGCGGAGGCAATCGCCGAGCAATATTCCTGCTTGAGCTTCTTACTCAGCGCCGCCAGCGGCGCGTACGCGTATCCGTAGGCCAGCAACGCGGCGATGCCGCCGGTGATCAGCGCCGCCACCAGATGCTGCGCCCACAACAGCACCACCACGCCCAGCGCAATCGCAATCGGCAGCCCGATCCAAAGCCGCTTCCGGAACGTCGCGACATCGGCGACGCGCGACGTCTCATTCTCCGCGAAACAGGGCTCGATACGCTCGTTGTAGAGACGCTGAAAGGTCGCATCGTCGAGATGCGCGAGGTCAATCGACGGCGGTGCGTCGTCCATCACGACGCCAACATTCTCATGCCGTCATCGACGGAGACCACCGGCCGGTAGCCCATCTCCGCGCGAATCTTGGCGTCGCTCAGTATGCAATCGCGCGACAAGATCATCGCGGAAAAGCGCGTGAGTGGCGGATCGCCCTTGACCGGGAAGGCGCCCCAAACGAACTCGCACGCACTACCAAGAAAATCCGCGAACCAACCTGGCACGGAGCGATCGGCGAGCGTTAGATGCCGCGCTTCGGCCATGCGTGAAATCATTTCGCGCATTGGCCGCACGCCGTCATCAAGGACGAAATAAGTTTCGCCGCCGCGGCCCTTGGTGAGGGAAAGCTCAATCGCATGAATGAGGTTGGCGACATGCGTCGTCGATGTCAGGCAGCGGCCGTTGTTCACCCACATCCAGCCGCCCGACTTCGCCATCATCTCGATGGTCGGCATCAAAGTCGTGTCGCCTGGCCCCCAGATGAAGCGCGGGCGCAGAATGATGGTCTCGAAACCGGGCGCGTTCGCGGCTGCCACCAGCTGCTCGGCTTGCGCCTTGGTCCATGAATACGGATAGGGCGAGTTCGGCGCGAGCGGATAGGTCTCGTCCACGTTGCGCAGGCTCTGACCACGCCACAGCACACTCTCGGTGCTTATGTGAATGAAGCGCCCAGCAGCCGCTTCGCGCGCCGCCGCCAGGATCTTCGCTGTGCCGTCGACATTGAAGCGCTTCCACGCCTCCTTCGGGCCCCACTGCTCAACGAACGCTGCGCAATGAACGACCGCCTCCGCATCGCCGATATGCTCGCGCGCGACGTTTTCGAGATCGCAGCGCACCGGCGTCGCGCCCAGCGCCCGGATCACGGCGTCGGATTTCTCCGAACGCGACATCGCGCGCACATCATCGCCACGCCCTACGAAGTGCTTGATCGCCTGCCCGCCGACGAAGCCGGAGCCGCCGGTGACAAAGATGCGGGTCACGCGGCGCCAATCTGTGCGCGCGCGGCGCTCAGCTTTGTCACCGACGCTGCCGCATCCTCACGGCGCTCGCGCAATTCATCGACAACCTCTTCTGGCGCCTTAGAGACGAAGTCGGCGTTGCCAAGCTTCGCATCCATCTTGGAGATTTCACCTTCGAGCTTGGCGATCTCCTTCGCCAGCCGTGCAGCTTCGGCGGGCAGGTCAACGACGCCCTCCAACGGCAGCGCCACCGTCGCTTCGCCGAGCACAAACGTCACCGAACCCTTCGGCGCGTTTTCGGCGCTAGTCGAGTACTCAAGCCGCGCCATGCGATCGATGAGATCTTGGTAGCGCTCAAGCCGCGCTTCAGTTGCGGCGCTTGCGCCGATGAGGAGCAACGGAATCTTCGCGCCAGCCGGCACATTCAACTCGGAGCGCGTCGAGCGCGTCTCTTCGATCAGTTCCACCATCCAGGCGATCTCAGCTTCCGCATCGGCATCCACGAGGTCGGCGGACAGATTCGGCCATGCCTCAGTGATCAGCATGCCGGTGCGCTTTTGGCCGAAGTCGCCCAGCCGCGCCCACAGCTCTTCGGTGATGAACGGCATGAACGGGTGGAGCATGATCAGGATTTGATCGAGCGCCCACGCGGCTGTGCGGCGCGTTTCGGTCTTCGCCGATTCATCTTCGCCGTTGAGCAACGGCTTGATGAATTCCAGATACCAGTCGCAATACACGTTCCAGACGAACTTGTAGAGCGCGCCCGCGGCTTCGTTGAAGCGGCGCTCCTCCAATTCGCGCGTCACGGCAGCAGCGGCTTTCGCAGTCTCGCCCACGATCCATTTGTTGACCGTCTGCTCCGGCGAACGCGGATCGTACTGATCCCACACTGCGCATTCGTTCATCTGCGCGAAACGGGAGGCGTTCCAGAGCTTGGTGCCGAAATTGCGATAGCCTTCGATACGCTGTTCGCTGAGCTTGATGTCGCGTCCCTGTGCCGCCATCGCCGCCAACGTAAAGCGCAGCGCGTCGGCGCCGAACTTATCGATCAGCTCCAGGGGGTCCATGGTATTGCCCTTGGACTTCGACATCTTCGCGCCCTTGGCGTCGCGCACGAGAGCGTGGATGTAGACCTGCTCGAACGGCTCTTCCTTCATGAAGTGCATGCCCATCATCATCATCCGGGCGACCCAGAAGAAGATGATGTCGTGCGCGGTGACGAGCGTGGAAGTCGGATAGAATTTCTTCAGTTCCGGCGTATTCTCCGGCCAACCAAGTGTCGAGAACGGCCACAACGCGGAGCTGAACCACGTATCGAGCACGTCTTCGTCTTGGCGCAGTGGCACATCCTTGCCGTAGTGCTTCTTCGCAGCCGCCTTCGCTACTGCTTCGCTTTCCTCGACAAACACCTTGCCGTCTTCCGCGTACCAAGCCGGAATGCGGTGGCCCCACCAGAGTTGGCGCGAGACGCACCACGGCTCGATGTTGCGCATCCACTGGAAGTAAGTTTTCTCCCAGTTCTCCGGCACGAACTTCGTCTTGCCGCTTTCGACGGCCGCAATCGCCGGCTTCGCAAGCTCGCCAGCGTTCACGTACCACTGGTCCGTCAGCATTGGCTCGATGACGACGTTGGAGCGATCACCGAACGGCTGACTGATTTTTTTGTTCTCGACCTGCAGCAGGAGGCCCAGCGCCTCGATGTCTTCCACAACTTGCTTGCGCGCGTCGAAGCGATCCAAGCCGCGGTACTTCTTCGGCACATAGTCCACGTCAGCCATGCGGCCTTTGGTGTCCATCAGTTCGTAGAGCGGAAGGTTGTGCGTCCGCGCCACTTTGTAGTCGTTGAAATCATGTGCGCCGGTGATCTTCACCGCGCCGGAACCAAAATCCGGATCGGGGTATTCGTCGGCGATGATCGGAATGTAGCGATCGGCCAGCGGCAGCAGCACTTTCTTGCCGACGATGCCTGCGTACCGCTGATCGCTCGGATGCACCGCGACGGCGCCGTCACCCAGCATCGTCTCGGGACGCGTGGTGGCGATGGCGATGTAGTCGCGCATTTCAAATTCGGTCGGCTTGCCTTCGTCATCGAAAGCGATCGGGAATTGATACGTCTCGCCGTTTTCGAGCGGATATTTGAAATGCCAGAAATGGCCCGGGACTTCGCGGTTCTCGACTTCGAGATCGGAGATCGCCGTCTCAAAATGCGGATCCCAATTCACCAGGCGCTTGTCTTTGTAGATTAGCCCTTCTTTGTGCAGCTGAACGAAAACTTTCAGCACGGCCTGCGAAAGGCCTTCGTCCATGGTGAAGCGTTCGCGCGACCAATCACAGGACGCGCCCAAGCGACGCAGCTGATTCAAGATCGTGCCGCCGGATTGCTCCTTCCACGCCCAGACGCGCTTCAGAAATTCTTCGCGCCCCAGTGCGCGGCGATCCATGTTGCCGCTCTCGGCGAGCTGACGCTCCACCACCATTTGCGTGGCGATGCCGGCGTGATCGGTGCCGGGCTGCCACAGCACGCTCTTGCCACGGAGGCGCTCGAAGCGGGCAAGCACGTCCTGTAGCGTGTTGTTGAGCGCGTGGCCGATGTGCAGCGAGCCGGTGACGTTCGGCGGCGGGATAACGATGCAGAAGGGCTCAGCCTTCGGGTCCGCCTTCGGCTTAAAGGCCCCAGAACTTTCCCAAGCCTCGCTCCAGCGCGGCTCAACTTCTTTCGGATTGAACGTCGTCTCGATCATCTTCCAGCATATAGCAGGCCGCTATGCTGCATTGCGAGAGGGCCAAACGAAAACGCCCGGCTTTCGCCGGGCGCTTCCAGGTTCGGTGTTCGCTGGCTTACCGCGCTAGGCGGGCGATCCGCTCAAGCTCGGCCTCGACCCGCGCTTCCACGATCGACGGCAGGTTACGGTCGAGCCATTCGCGCAGCATCGGCTTCAGCAATTCTCGTACGACGCCCTCAACCGTCTGGTTCGGCGTATCGGCGATCTTCAGCTGACCCGCCAGCCGCGCAAGCGAACCGGCGGCGGCGTGGGCGCTCGGTTGCGAGATGATGGTCTCGGCGTGGGGTGTCGTCTCCACCACAGGCTCATGGCGCGGCGCAGGGCGCGGCGCGAGGACTGGTTCAGGCACCGGCGTCTCCGCAACTACTGGCTCGACCGCTTCGAAGACGATGTCGTCATCCACCGCGGATGCGGCGGGCTGGTCAGCTTGGGTCAAATCCAAAATAGGTTCCGCGCTCGGCGCGCCTTCTTCCTCGGAGATGATCCGGCGGATCGACGCCAGAATTTCTTCCATGGAAGGTTCGGCTTGCGAATCTTGCAGCGCCATTTCCAGCTCCCAACCGAATCGTATCGCCCGACTCGAAGTTATTGATCGCACTGATTCCCGTCCACACGACGGTACAGACTTGGAATCAGCAGCCCCTGTTCACACGCATGCTGGAGCGCGATGCGATAACGGGGCGTTAACGCGTCGTCGTTGCTGCGATGAAACGTGAGCGCGCTGCTAGAACGCGAATTGCGCTGGCTTTTGCAGACCTGGCGCAACCGGCGGCGCCGCATCAAATACCGCGCGATAAGCAAACGCGTCGCCGCTCTTGGTATAAATGCGCGCCGACCCTGCCGGCCCGTGTCGCACGATGACGCCAAGTCGTCCGCCGGGGGCAAGCTGATTGAGCCAAGCCTCCGGCACAATCTCTGCCGAACCATTCAAGACGATGATGTCGTAAGGCGCTTCGTCGCCCCAACCATCGATCGCTTTGGTTGATACGGCGTTCACGTTGGCGAGCGCGCACGATTCGATCGCTGCGTTGGCGGCAAATGAAAGATCTGCGTCGGGATCGAGCGTGATCACCCGCTCGCAGCAATGAGCCAGCACGGCCGCGCCATATCCGGTGGCGCCGGCAATCTCAAGGGCACGATGATGGCGATCCGGCGCTAGGCTCTGAATGAGTTTCGCCAAATCGCGCGGACGCATCAGTGTTCGCCCCGGCGCGACATCGAGTTCAAGATCGCCATAGGCAAACGCGCGTTTGGCGGCCGGCGCGAACCGCTCGCGCGGCAGCGTGCGCATGGCGTGCAGAATGCGCGGGTCCGTGACGTCACTGGTCCGGACCTGGCTCTCCACCATGATGTCGCGCGCGCGGGCGAAATCCATAATGCTCTCCTGGCCGCCCGGTTAAGCCGCGCCGATGAGGCAGGCAAGGGCCGTCACCGGCAC
>Ga0209023_10004907_pt1 | contig 14928 bp, 9 predicted proteins | sample LakOneMetagenome_FD_187468 | JGI IMG/M metagenome (GOLD analysis project Ga0209023, IMG submission 187468) | Freshwater and sediment microbial communities from Lake Erie, Canada (SPAdes) (version 2) | ecosystem: Environmental > Aquatic > Freshwater > Lentic | place: Lake Erie, Canada | collected... | reverse complement strand
CTACTGTTGCCTATTGTATAGGTAACAGTAGCTGTTCCTGCCATTATACCGGTTGTTAGTCCTGATAATGAGCCAATACTGATCAGGCTGCTTGTGGTGCTCCATGTGCCGCCCGGCGTTATGTTCATGAGCGTTGTATTGCTGCCTTCGCACAGAGCAGGAGTACCGAATATGCCTGTTGGTATGGTGTTTACAATTACAATGGCTGTTCGTATGCACCCGGATGGATTGGTATAAGTGATCGTCGCTGTGCCTGCACCAACGCCACTTACTACACCAGTTGAGCCAACAGTTGCTATTGCCGTGTTACTGCTGCTCCACGTACTGCCGGGTGTATTAACTACAGTAAGGGTGATCTCCAATCCTTCACATACATTAAATGTCAAGCCTTTTATTGGTGCCGGCAAACTGTTGGTGGTAACCGTTGTTGTTGTATAGCACCCATGAGCGAGGGCGTAAGATATTATTGTACTTCCCGCAGCTACTCCGCTCACTATACCCGATCCGGCATCAATTGTCGCTGCTGCAGAGTTACTACTGCTCCATGTGCCACCGCTTATGGCATCAGACAGTGTTATTGTAGTGCCTGCACATATGGCATTTATTCCTGCAATAGGGCCCGGGAAGGTGTCTATTGTTATTATCCTTGTAGCACTGCAGCCTGTAGGCAACAGGTAAGTAACTATTGCAGTACCAGCTGCTATTCCGGTGACAATACCTGTTGTCGATCCGACAGTTGCTATTGTGGTATTATCTGTACTCCAGGCACCACCAGGTATATCGTCGCTGAATGTAGCTGATGACGTGGCGCATATTCGTAATAAACCGTCAATTTTGGGAGTAGTGTTGACAGATGCAGATCGTGTTGTTTTGCATCCCGTAGGTAAAGTATAAGTAATAGTAACAGTACCTGTGCGTACTCCGGTTACAATACCCGTAGATCCTGCAGTGGCAATCGCAGTATTACTGCTGGTCCATGTACCGCCCGGGCTGGCATCGCTGAGCAGGGACGGCTGCCCTATACAAACCACAGGATTTCCGGCAATCGTGACCGGAACAGGGTTGACGGTTATATTTTTTGTAATAGAAGATGTGCAGCCAATGCTGTCTGTTACTTGTAAAGTGACGGGCTGTGTTCCTGCAACAGTATAAGCATAGGACGGGCTTTTCAATGTGCTTGTAGCTCCTCCGCCAAATGTCCACAGCCACTTTTCTGCTGCTGAGAATGTGCTGGCAGAGTTGTCACTGAAAACTGCTATACTGTTTTGGCAAACAGGGTCAGGGTTTGCTGTCAATCCTGCAACAATACTATCCACTTTTATTGTGTCAGCGCCTTCGCTGGAACTGAAGCAGCCTGAAACGCCTGTAAGTATAAGCTTGGGTATATATGCACCGGGTGTAGTATAGATGTGAGATATTGTATCCTGCAACGACGGAGGCGAAGTGGTTGCATCGCCAAAATCCCATACAACCTTAATGATGTGTGAAGCATCAGCGCTGAAGTGCACAGGAGCAGATGTGCATAATGTACTAGGTGTATAGGCAAATGCGCCTTTGTACCCGAAGATACGCACCGTTCCTGTTGCTGCGTCACTGCATCCGAATCTGTTAGTCGCTCTCAGGCTTACATTAAATGATCCCGGTAAGAGATATATATTTGAAGGGTACACTTCACCGGAAACATTGCCATCGCCCAATGACCACGAATACACAATAGCATCGGTGGTAGTGTTGATGAAATTTACATTCATCGGTGGGCATACCGCAAATGAGTCATCCATGTGAAATGATGCTGATGGTATAGGGTGCACGATCACGGCATCTTTTACTATCGATGTATCCGTACATCCGGCGAAGTCAGTTACTGTAAGCTTTACATCGTAATTTCCTGCCTTAGTGTAAGTGTGCTTTGGCTGGCCCACATAGCTTGAATCGCCGTCTCCGAAGAACCATAAAAAGCGTGTTGCAGTTGTTGGGCTGATATGGAAGTTAACTTCTGATTGTACGCACGTTACTTCGTTGTCTGAATAAAAACCGGCGGTAGGTTTATTGATAACAAGCTTGGTAGGGATTTTGCTGATGTCTGTGCAGCCAAAGTTGTCTGTTACAATTTCTGTTACCGTATAAGTGCCGGCTGCAGTATAAGAATGGCTTACGATTGTTGATGTAGTTGTTGTAGTGGTGCCGTCGCCGAATGACCACGAATAACTAACAGGCGATGCTCCTTTTACATCTTGCGTTACGTCTGTAAAGTCGATAGGCGTGCTTCGGCAGGTGGTTAATTGCGTCACACGAAAGCTGTCGATTGGCTTGGCTACAATTACGGTAGCAGATACCGTATCGAGACATCTGTGATTATCAGTGATAACTAGTGTTACATTGTTATCACCTCTTACATTCATGAGGTGTTTTACTGTGTCTGAATAATTAGGTGGTGTAAGTGGTTCAACTGTAGGTGTCGGAAAATGAACATCGGTTAACCCACCGTTGAAGTACCATGCCGACCTTACGGGATATGTGCTGTCTGTTGCACGAATAATTGTGACAAATGAGTCGATACGGTCCCGGCAAATACCGGCATGTTCGGGCGTAAGAGTTGGGTGCAGGCGAGCCATTTCCATTACCTTAGTGGTAGTATCCCGGCAGCCCGTCGCTATATTATGTGTGGTTAGCGTCACACTATATGTAGATAGGGCCGGAAAGTTATGCGCCGGATTATTTACGGTAGATGTTGTCCCATCTCCGAACTGCCATAAATGATCATCATCGGCAATAGAAGTATTGGTGAATATCATACCGTTTACCGGAATACATGAATAAGTATTTTCAAAAAATGATCCTGTTCCGAGTACGGTGTCCTTCATGGTGTAGGGAATTGACGGACAACTCCGGTTATATGCAACTAACGTGATCACATGCACACCCGGTTCTTTAGACCGGTAAGTGATCACCGAATCAGGTGGCGTACCTGGTATTTTTGGCGTTACATTTTCACCGCCGCCATCCCCCCAGGCCCATGTATAGTTTTCGATAATGTTGGTAGGCCTGGATTTGCTTGTAAAGGTGACAGGTTGACCCGCGCATTGTTTTGTGGTGCTTGCTGTAAAGAATGCGATCGGTGGCGTACCGGCATGCACTGGTGTTGTAGCATCCGCACTGCATCCACTTGAAGTTACAATGTGGCATTTGGCAATAAAATCGCCAACCGCGGTATAAATATGCGATGGCGCAGCACCCGTTGATGTAGCAGAGCCATCTCCGAAATCCCATAAATAGCTGGTTGTCGTATATGGATAAGGAAGTGTTCTGGGAGGGCATCCCTGGCATTTCGGATCATAAAAATATTCTGTCGCAGCACCAAATTTTGTTGTAAGCGGTGCACATCCTGCCGATGGAAGCGAGCTGCTCAGGTCGACGCTCAGGTTCATTATTGTGTCAATAACTACTATCGTATCGCTGCACCCCAGGCTGCTCGTAAGGATCATCGAATCTTTATAGATCGGATCGATATTGTTCTTCGGATGATACGTATATGTGGATGCAGTGCCGGTGCCGGTATGTCCGTCACCATAGTGCCATTCTATTGTATTGGCTGGTGATGTACTTGCTGTAAAAATTACAGTGGAGGCAGGCGTGCAAAGCTGGTTCACCGTAAAGCTCCCCGTAGGATGGCTGATACTGATGGTATGTTTTGTAGTATCATAGCAAGTGTCATTAAATGCCACAAGTTTCACTGTATATGTGCCGTCTGCTGCCCATGCATGTATGCCGGAATCCGAGACAGGGCTACCATCTCCAAAATCCCATTTCGCAGATGTATAAGGGGTGGAACTGGTGTTGGTGAATCGTACCGGTATTCTCGCACAACCATTTGCCGGGCCGGAAAAGCCGGATTTAAAGCCACTGACTGCAACATAACTAGTTTGTATAGTGCTGTCCATACATCCGCTGCCGTCCTTCAGTGATAACTTTACAGTATAAATGCCCGACGCTGTATAGATATGCACGGGTTTCAATAACGACGAGGTGCCACCATCGCCAAATGACCAGGTGTACATCAGTGGCGCTTTGCCGGTAGATGTATTAGTGAAAGTATCCTTTGCCGGATATTTACAGAAGTAAGTTTCAGATGCATCGAAAAGAGGAACAGGGGAGGGTAGAATATTGATAAGCCCCGGCTTACTAAGGGCACTCACGCATCCCTTGCTGTTGCTGGCAAATAACACAATATTATACCGTCCCGAAAGATAATGGCTATATATGGGGTCGCTTGCATGGCTGCTGCTGCCATCCCCGAAGTTCCAGGTATAATTGAGTGCCCCCCAGGCATTGGGTGTACTTGCGTTGATGTAGGTAATCGGTGTGCCGGGACATACAGTTGTATCGCTGGTACGGAAGCTCAGTGAAGGCTTGCCATATGATCGTATGAGCATTGTTTTTGTACTGCTTAGTGCACCATTACGTGCTGTAAGAGTTACAGTATAGGTGCCTGCAGACAAATAACTGGTTGAAACATCAGTGGCTGTAAATGTACTTGAGTTGCCCATGTTCCAGCTGTAGCTCGTGGCCCCGGTGGATGTATTGGTAAAGTGAATAACAAGAGGAGCACAACCAGCCGTGTCTGTGGCTGTAAAGTCGGCTACTACCTGACTGTGAGCTACGCTACCCGATAGTATGACAAAAGCAACTATCATGAAAAAACGTAACGCCTTTATCTGCAGGAAATCGAGGCGGTTTTGTAAAACGGTATTGATAAAGTAGGCCGTAGAGAATATAGTTTTGCTCATGCGCTCAGAATAGCGGTTTAATAGTAGTTATAGAGATAATAATATAAAGCAGATAATATATAGGATTATCTCCTGTTTTGATGACTAAAGTTATCGAATTTCTGCGGGAATGTCTAATCCGGACTGTCTTGCTAAAGCGTATTCAACCATTCCTGTACAGCAGGCTGGTACAAGTCATAATAGTCGTTGAATGCGGGAAGGCGATATGGGAAGTCGGCAGCTTTCGTCAATGCATTATTCAAGTTAAATCCTTGCTGACGCGAGCTGTAAAACACACCTGCATCATGGAGGTATCTCGCAAGGTATTCCTGTTCTGTTTGACCGGGTGTAGGGATCAATATTGCTTTTTTTTCCGCGGCTACAAGGTCCATAATTGTAGAGTAGCCGCTTCTGCAAATAACCATGCCCGCTTTGGCAAGTATCGGTCCTAACTCTTTATCCGTCACACATTTATTATAGGAAATGTGATCTGGGATATAGTCCGGAGTAGCTGCATTGTTGCTGCCTTCTATAAATGTAACCTCGCCATTGTACTCTTTTACCTGCTTCCATAGTAACCTTGACAGTTCACTCCTCAGAGGTTCCGGACCTGATAGCAGCACTACAATGCGGCCGCCATTTTGATTAATTCGTTCCAATCTATTCAGGCGGGATAATAATCCTATATAGTGTGCCTGCTTAGGCAAGTGCTCAGTGTGGGCCAGGCTGCCACTCAGGTTTGGGTTACCGGGTATATCTACCACCCATATTTTATCAAAATGCTCCAGGTATTTATAATGCATTCGCTGTATGAGTCGGTCGGCAATGGCTCCCATTCCGGTTTGTAGCAGTAATTGATGGGTCAGTATCACAGACGGGATATCAGGGTGGTATAGGCCATAGCGATTATCAGAGATGATCCCGTCAATTTTTTGGTCGCCGGTCAGTAGCTGCAGCCATTTGTGCTCAGCCCTTATTGTTTTTAGGATACCCGGTACCTGGGACAGCAACCCCATTTGTGCCCATTGATTCCAGCGGGAGTAGCGGATATTATACCCTTCAAGATGAATAGTTGCTATATTGCCAAATGTTTCTGCTATAAACGAGCGCTGAACTGCATTGCCGGCAACTACCGGTATATGCCCCAGGCTTTGTATATAGCGGATAATGGGTACACATCGGGTGGTGTGGCCAAGCCCCCAGTCGAGCGGGGCAATTAATATACGCTTAGGCTTGTTGATGACCAATAATCCTTATTTTTACAAAAGTATATTTTATGAAACGAACTAAGATAAAGAATACGGCCATTTACATTGTTTTATTGATTATGTTTGGTCTGGTGGCACAAAGTTGTCATAGTGGTAAAAAATGCGGTTGCGAAGGTGACCTGATGGGTAACTACAAGGCCAAGCGCCACAAGTATTAGGTATAAAGGCATTAACGATAAAACGTTAGTATATGAACGGGCAATACCGAGATCACGTTTGGATCAATTATTCGAGGGACATTATTGCTGCCGATGCAGGTTCTGCAGTGTTCCTTGCATCATTCCTGCAATACCTGGTAGATGGCTGCGAATACGTTTCAGCCCTTGAGGTCATAGACCTGCAAAAGTACAAGGTGATCAAGCCCAAACTAAAAGTACGTGCTGCCCTCCGCGAACGTATGAAAGTTCCTTTCATTTTCGTCGTAGGTAAGAACTAACAGGCTTTATCCTGGACATTCAAGTAGCAACACTATATAAGTGTTTATTACTATTGGTTTTATAACATTTCCTGTCAAATTTTTTTTTTCTGATTTTTCTGAATAGCTTTATCTCCTGCGCTACAGGGCATGCCGGAGTAATTCCGGCAGGACTTTTTTTGAAACCAAAAGAAATATCTTGCTTTGCAGCCTGCTTTTTTTAATTTTAAGGCTGTTATAAACATCCGGTCAAGGTTTTACAGCCTTGAGGTAACAATTATTAAATAGAAAGTATGGAAATAAATAACGCACCTGCTGCTGAGCAGGCGAAAGAAATGGATAAAGGATATGATGTATCAAGACGCCGTTTTTTTCAGTTAGCCGGAGGTATAGCAGGCGCTGGCCTGTTATTGTCTGCCTGCCATAAAAGAACGCCAACGGGAGATGTGTACATAGGCAGTGGAGATACAGCTCTGTTGAACTATCTCTATATCATTCAGCAATTGGAAGCTGCATTTTATACACAGGCATTCGCCACTCCGTATTATGGCCTGACTACAAATGAGTCAGATCTGCTGAAAGATCTGCGTGATCAGGAAATAGCACATCGTGAATTTTTCAAAACACAGCTTGGCGCTGATGCTATCAAGGACATAAAAACCGACTTTTCAGCAGTGACGTTTGCAGACCGTACAAGTGTGCTTACCCATGCAGCCATCATTGAAGATATGGCGGTAGCAGGTATGAATGGCGCCGTACGCTTCTTTGCACGTAAAGATTATGTTATTACCATCAGCAAGATGGCAAGTGTGGAAGCACGCCATGGTGCATACTGGCACGACCTGCTGGCAAACAATACATTCTCCGGCGATGCCATTGATAGCGACGGACTGGATAAGGCAATAACCCCGCCGACGATATTTGCCTCCCTTAAAGCATATACTCAAACACATTTCGATTCAACTAAATTACCTGGCTAACCAGTAATAACAAGCTCATGAACTTTAACGAAATACTGAAAGAATTAGAGCAGGCCGGTCCGGCAGTTTACGAACAGCAGAACGACCGCCGCCAGGTACTGAAAAGCTTTGGCAGCAAGGTGGCTGTTGCCGCTTTGCCATTTGCTATTGGTTCTCTTTTTCAGAAAGCACAGGCTAAGACAACAGCAACGGATTCACCGGTGGACGTGCTGAATTTCGCGCTGCAACTTGAATACCTTGCTTATAACTACTACCGTACGGCTAATAATACCGGTGGCCTTATTCCCAGTGGAGATCAGCCCGGATTTTTAACCATTGAGAACCAGAAGAAGGCACATATTTTATTCCTGCAGGCTACTATTACAGGCCAGGGTGGTACGCCATTTACACCAAAGAACTACGATGCTACTGCGGCAAATCCGCTGTACATAGTTTCAGGTACTTATGATTTCACTGCAGGCAGCAAGTACCAGGTATTCAACTACTATCCTGACTTCCTGATGATATCAGAGGTAATTGAAGATACACTCGTTCATGGTTACAAAGGCGGGATCATTAATTCTCTGCTGGAAAGCGTTGATGTGCTGGAGATCATGATGCGCATACAGGCTGCCACAGGCCGCCATGCTGCACATGCCCGCAATGTAAGAAGAAACCTCGGCTATACCCAGGCTCCTGAACATCCCGCTCCATGGATCACTAACAACATTCCGCCTGATGCAAAACTACAGGCATACTATGTAGGCGAAGAGGTAGTCAGCCAGCAGGGGACAGACATCACTACACTGCCAGGCAAAGAAGGAACTACTCCGTTCATATCTGCTACTGCAGCATTCGATGAGCCACTGGACAAGACAGTAACATTAAACCTGCTGTCGCCTTTCATGATCAAATAAAAAACAGGAAACCTAAATACACAGGGGGCTGCACATGCAGCCCTTTTTTTATTTTGCAGGAGGTGTGACAATGCCATGCGCCGCATTATACACATCAGTCACCGTATTATTTCCTTCAAACAATTTGATCAGCTTTTTCTGCTCATCATACAGCACCATATCAGGCACTACACGTGTGCCATAGAAGCCGCCGAAGAAAAACTCATAATCCCTGCCCACAAGCTTTATGTTCTCATAGTCGCCCAGGTGGTACTTAGCATAAAACTCTCTCAGCTCCGTCATGCTGTGCACAGGGGTGATCATGTATAGCTGTATATCGCTTATAGAGTCCATGCCCCTGGTCAGCTCCTTCACCTGCCGCTGGCAGTGTTTGCAGTCGGGCGAGAAGAATACGATCAGTGTTTTCTTGCCCTTAGGTATGTTGTAAGTATTGAAGATGGTTACGCTGTCCATCATCCTGATATTGAACGCCGGCAGTTTAGGTGACTTCTGGAACGGCCGCAACGTATCAGTAGCAGACTTAGCAGTATCCTTCACATCCTGCGCATGCACACACACAGCAGAAAGCAAGACCACCATTATCAATAACAACTTCTTCATACAAACACAATCTTTCGATGGTAAGCCACTTTAGGGGTTTGGGGTTAATGGTATTGCGGGTTTACGGCTTCACTATCGTCAATCCCTTCAGCACCACGCGACTGCTCTCATCTATACGTGCGGTTGTTTTTACCGGCTTGTCCGCAACCGCACTCTTTCTTACATCCACTACCTTTACCTGCAGCTTGGTATTGCCGTTATACTCATTCTCTTCTATGTTGTACAGCATATCAAAAGGACCTTCATTCACCAGCTCATACTTTTCTCCCAGCCCGAAACCTATACCCTCTATTATCGCTCCGTTCTGTTGATGCGCCACTATCTTCAGGTGCTGCTCTTTTATTTTTGTCGATGAACCCTGGTAATCGTACAGCCCCTTTGTCAGGAACACAGGCTTCATATTTGCCGGGCCAAATGGTTCCATCTGCTTCAGCAGATTATAGAAGCTCTGCTTCACCATGCTCAGCGGTATCTCTGCATCTATCTCTATCTCCGGCACCTGCTGGTCGTTGGTGATAGTACTTGATACGATCTCCTCAAACTTCGCTATGAACGCCGGCACATTCTCCTCTGCCATCGTCATTCCTGCAGCATAGAAGTGGCCGCCATAGTTATCCAGCAGATCGCGACACGCATGTATGGCTTCATAAATATTGAAGCCCGATACCGACCTCGCCGATCCCGTTGCCTTGCCGTTTGCCGATGTAAGCACTATGGTAGGGCGGTAGTAGTGATCTATCAACCTGCTTGCCACTATACCCACCACGCCCTTGTGCCAGTGCGGCCTGTACAGTACCGTACTTTTCTTAGTAGCTATCTTCGGGTCATTATTCAGAATGGCTATTGCCTCTTCCGTTATACTTTTATCTACTTCCTTTCGGTCGTCATTATCGCTGTGCAGCGCTGCTGCCAGTGCGCCTATTTTTTCGGGGTCTGTTTCTATAAAGAATTCCACCGCCTTCTTCGCATCATCCATCCTGCCCGCTGCATTCACCCGCGGACCTATCACAAACACCAGGTCCGGTATCGTCAGCGCACGCGTCACATTGCTCAGCTTCATCAGCGTGCTTATAGCCAGGCATGGCTGTTCGTTTATGCGTCTTATACCATAGTAGGCCAGTATCCTGTTCTCGCCGTCTATGGGTACTATATCGGCCGCTATGCTGGTAGCCACCAGGTCCAGGTATTGATACACCGTTTCCTTTGGTTGCTTCCTGTGTATGGCCAGCGCTTCGCACAGCTTAAAGCCAATACCGCATCCGCTCAGCTCCTTATACGGATAGTTACAGTCCGTTTGCTTCGGGTTCAGAATAGCGAACGCAGGCGGTATATGCTCATCAGGTAAGTGGTGATCGCAAACGATCACATCTATGCCCAGGCTCTGCGCATAGGCTATGTGCTCTACAGATTTTATGCCGCAGTCAAGCGTTATCAGCAGGCTGAACGCATTGGCATGTGCATACTCTATGCCCGCCCTGCTTATGCCGTAGCCCTCCTTATACCTGTGCGGTATGTAGTACTGCAGCTCGCCCTTGTAATTTTTTCTTAGATAGCTATACACCAGTGATACTGCCGTAGTGCCATCCACATCATAGTCGCCATACACCAGTATGCGCTCGTGCCATTCCATGGCCTCGCTTATACGGTCCACCGCCTTGCGCATGCCCTTCATCAGGAAGGGGTCATGCAGCTGGCTCAACTCCGGGCGAAAGTATAGTTTAGCGCTTTCGTAGTCCGTTATGCCACGCAGCGCCAGTATCCTGCATATAGAAGGGTTTATTTTCAGTGCCTCGCCAAGCCCGTTCACAATGTCTTCGTTCACGGGTTTCAGGGTCCACCTCTTGTCGGGTCTCATACTCGTCATGGTCATACTCCGAAGTCCAGTTGCTGCACCGCATTGTGATACTCACTTACCCAGCCGCCCAGCTTATCGCAGAATGGCGCCTGCTCCACATTCGCAAAGAAGTCGCCCTCATGCATGATCTGTGCCAGCAGCCTGTCCTGTGCCTGTATGCACTGCAGGGCAGTATCATACGGCGTATGGCTGAACGATACCATCTCATATACCGAAACAAACTGCTCAGGGTATCGCTTGCCCAGTTCTTTTTCTATTTTCTTCCTTTCCAGGAACATCGGGTCCGCCACCTTATCCCTCATCTCCGTAAAGTTCTGCAGCGCCAGGCTGGCTACCGCATCACCATTCGGCTTGCGTTTCTTTTCGTAGTCCTTCAGTATAGCATCCCAGTTGTCGCCATGAGCATCAAGCAGGGTAGACAGCACCGTGCAATCCTCAAAGCCCGCATTCATGCCCTGCCCGTAGAATGGTACAATAGCATGCGCCGCATCGCCTATCAGCGCACTCTTATCCTTGTAGTGCCACGGGAAAATATGCGTAGTGATCAGCAGCCCTGTAGGATTAGCAAAAAAGTCTTCCAGCAGCCCCGGCATCAGCGCCTTGGCATCTGCAAACTGCGCGTCGAACAACGCTGTTACATCAGCCTCCGTTTGCAACTTGTCAAACGCCATACCCTCACCCTCAAACGGCATGAACAGGGTACACGTAAATGTACCATCCGTGTTCGGCAGTGCTATCATCATATACTTGCCGCGCGGCCAGATGTGCAGTGCGTTCTTTTCCATCACCCACTCACCATTCTTGCCCGGTACTATCGTAAGTTCCTTGTAGCCATATTCCAGGTAGTTCTGGCTGGCGTTCACTCTTGGCAGCTTGGTATAGCTTTCGCGCAGTGCGCTGAAGGCCCCGTCTGCGCCAAACAGCAGATCCGCTGTCACAGTTTTTGTTTCCCCGCCATGCGCCTCAAATTCCACCACATTCCCTTCCACATTAACCCCCTTGCACCTGTGCTCAAAACTGATCTTTGCGCCATTCTTTTCCGCCAGCGTCATCAGCTTCCTGTTCAGCTCACCGCGGCTCACACTATATATTGCCTCATTGTTCTTGCTATAGGGCTGAAAAGCCGTGTTTCCGTCCGGCTGGTGCAGGTAGCGGCCATACATCGGTATCGCTATCGGCTCCATGTCCTCCTTCAGGCCCGCCAGTTCCAGCGCCTTCCATCCGCGTGCGCTCATGGCCAGGTTTATGCTCTTGCCAGCGCTCATGTTTGCCGCCCGCATGTCCGGCCTCCGCTCATAGATCGTCACCTCATGACCGCGCTTTCTCAGCACTATGCCCAGCAGCGATCCCACCAGTCCTGCACCTAATATTGTTACTTCCCTTGCCATTGTCTAGTATTTGGTAGCAAAATAAGCATTTTATGGCGTTTTTGATATAGCCAGTTTGCGGCAATATGTTGCGGGTTGCTCCTTCGCGCAATATCGACTTGCTCACTTTCTGCATTTTTTTTGTTTCGATCGCTTTTATTGATAATCAATGGAATAACCCCGAAAAATATCACATTAGTATCACACCAATTGCTCAATCTTTACTCACTTCCTGCCCAACAATTGCTCACTATCCAGCTTCCGGAATTGCGGGAAAATTGCGGAATAACTGCTGAAAAGTTGCGGGAAACTGCGGGATTGTTGCGGTCCCTTTTCTGATTTTCTGCGGTTCCGGAATGAACTCCTAAATTGCAGTTTCCGAATTGCGGGAAAAAATCCGCTTTTTCTGACTGCAGTTGATAATCAATAGGTTGTGTTTCTGAAAGGTAACTATATACAATTCTACACCAATATGGATATAAAAAAGGGCTACACATTGTAGCCCTTGATGGAAACTCGCATATAGTTGCCTATTCCTTTTCTTTGTTTTGCTTGTCCTCTTTTGGATTGTAGTTTAATGCGGTAACTAAGTTTTTATTGAATGAAGATAATTTAGGCTCTTGCACATTCTCGTTAAATTCTAATTCTAACTGTATCTTCTTATGGTATTTCTTTTCAAATATTGACTGAAATTGCTCCTTTGATTCAGCTATTGACATTAGCGTTGTAACCTCTATAATTTGTTTTTTAAGGTGCTCTCTGCCTATTTCGGGTGTAAGTGACTGATGCCATTTATAACGCCAGTTTCCAGCCGCCGTTTTGCCTGTCTTGTCCTTTATTTTATCAACAACACCTTTGGGTAGTTCGTCATAAATATACTTGGTTGTCAACTTGCCTATGAAAGAGGGTTTGTTTTTGATATACTTTGGTATAAATGGCAATCCCCACAGCCTATAAACTTCTTTATAAAAATCATCGGTAAACGTTAGTTGCCATTTTAGTATTTCGTCAGATATATAAGCAGAAAGTATTTTTTGAAGTTCAAAACGCTCTCTCTCGTATTGGTATCCTGTCGCCTCGTCAATGAGGGATATAATACCAATGTTTGATAATCCTATCAATAGTATTTCGCTGGCTCTTGCAAGGGGTTGTTGTTGCGTTTTTAAGACCTTACCCGCTCTTGCATCTAAATACACCTTACATAGCAGAGGGAGTATGAGGGCGTTATATGCGCTATCTTCTTTGCCATTTTTGTCGATAAAATCTATCTGATTGAGCACACCCTTCAAATCCTCTCCCACAAAGGGTTGTAGGTTGTTTGCATCGATAAAAGCGGGCATATTGAGCACACGTACATCATCCTTCGCTCTGCCTCTTTTTGTACGCCCAAACGCCTTAAATATAGCAGATGCCGATATTACCCTAGTCCCATCTTGCAAAACGGCTACATTAAGCACCGTATCGCCTAATGTTATCTTTCCCTCGTTGGTTGCTTTTAATAGTGTGGTGCTCATACTATTTAGATATTAATTGTTTGTAAGTTAAGCGATTTTCTGTGTTCAAAAGCATCATGTTAAAACGGGTGTTTTCTTTCTTATCCCTGCTATTATAGCGGAAAGAAAATTCGTTCAGGTATTTCTGCATGTGCTTAGGTGAAACGTAGTGATAAATGCCTGTAACCATACGGTCAAGCAATGAAAATGCACCTTCGATAGTGTTAGTGTGGTAAACACCGTCTATGCAGTATTGGTTAAGCCTGTGGTCAACAACGCCATGATGTGCAAATTCTTTGCCTACTTGATTGTAGTTATTTGCGTTGTCGGTCATAAGTACGCTATCGGTTGCGATGTTATCCCTTACACCATCTGATTCACGTTTGCCGTTCAATACTTCTAAGCGGATTTTACCTGAACGCTCAACATACCCCGCAACATTTGTTTTGTTGCCGTGCATATCCATCTTCTTTTCCTTGATTGCTTTGCGTTTGCTCATGCTAAGGTTTTTAACCTTGCCGCCAATTACTGTAACATCACTTTCAACAACAACACCTTCGCCACCTAATTTTTCGCCACCGTCCGAAGCATCTGTAATGCCAAAACAGTTGCGAATACGATGGTTCATAAACCATGCGGTTTTTTGAGTTACGTTCAAATCCTTAGCAAGCTGTAAAGAAGATATGCCTTTTTTGTGGGCTGTAATTAAGTAGATAGCAAGAAACCAAGTCTGTAATTCTATCTTAGTATTGTCAAATAAAGTAGCGGTGCAAACGTTGAAATATTTACCTGTATTCTTGCACTTGTATTTGTTACCTGCGCACTTGTAAACCTTGCTAGTAGCATCGAAAGGAGATATGACATTGCCATTCCAGCGGAGTAATTCTAAATGGTCAATACAAACCTGTTGATTAGGGAAAGCCTTTATTAGTTCTATTACCGATTTGAATTCTAAGTTTATCATCTCTCCGTGTTTACCACACAAAGATAGTAGTTATTTACACCAAAACAAATTATTTAGTGTAAAAAGGTAATTTTTTTTAAGACCTTGTTTTAACTCAAACTTTGGTATTTTGTGGCTAATTTTGTATCAAATGGCAATAAAATATACCAAAGCACCAGTATCTGAAATTACATTTGGTGTGTTTTTTAAAACGAATGCTTTAATTCGCAGAGCTATCATTTTCGAAGTCATTACTAAACTGAATAGCCAATACCCAATCCTGCAAACGGCAAACGCACCACAAATTGAGGAAATTCAAAACGAAAATATATCAACATCTTGCGT
>Ga0209023_10004906_pt1 | contig 14932 bp, 16 predicted proteins | sample LakOneMetagenome_FD_187468 | JGI IMG/M metagenome (GOLD analysis project Ga0209023, IMG submission 187468) | Freshwater and sediment microbial communities from Lake Erie, Canada (SPAdes) (version 2) | ecosystem: Environmental > Aquatic > Freshwater > Lentic | place: Lake Erie, Canada... | reverse complement strand
TCCATCGGGCCGGTCGGGATCTCGATCGGGTGGGCGCCCAGTTCCAGCGCGCGCTGGTAGGCGGCGTGCGAATCCTTGACGCGGAAGGCCATGCCGCAGGCCGACGGACCGTGCTCGGCCGCGAAATAGGCGGCGTGGCTCTTCGGCTCGTTGTTGATGATGAAATTGATTTCGCCCTGGCGGTACAGCGCCACGTCCTTCGAGCGGTGCTTCGCCACCTTGGTGAAGCCCAGCGCCTCGAAGATCGGTTCCAGCGTGCCCGGGGTCGGGGATGCGAACTCGACGAATTCGAAGCCCATCAGGCCCATCGGATTCTCAAACAGGTCAGCCATGTTGTGTTCCTTCTTCTTGCAATTGTTATCTCCTCCAGACGGCGCCCCCTCTCGTGGATGCGGGCGCCGCAAGGAACCATGCGGCCGGGAACGATGCCCGGCCGGACGAATGCACGACAGTGCCGCCGGTACGCCGTGGCGCGCCGGGATGGTGTCGACGTGACCCGAATCATACGCCAGAGCGGCGGCCCCGATGTGCAGTTTTTGATGTCGAATCGGCACGATGGCACGCCAGGCGCCCTACTCCGCAAAGGCCTGGGCGACCAGGCTGCGCAGCCAGGCATTGCCCGGGTCCTGGTGGTAGCGGCGGTGCCAGAACATGTTGGTCTGCAGCGTCGGCAGCGTCAAAGGCGGCGTGATCCAGGCCAGGCCGAAGGGCGGTCCGGCGCGCTCGGCCAGCTTTTGCGGCACCGTCACCACCAGGTCGTGGCCGGCGACGATATACGGCACCGCCGTGAAATGGGGCACCCGAAAGCGGGTCGACGCGCCGATGCTGGCCTTTTCCAGCAAGCCGTTCACCCGGTCGTAGGGGCTTTCGGCGGAGTCGACGAACAGGTGCTCGGCGGCGGCAAAGCGCGGCAGGTCGACCTTGCCATCGAGCAGAGGGTGGCCGAGCCGCATCATCGAGACATAGGGTTGGCGAAACAGCAGGCGCTGGTAGAGCGCCTCGGAAATGTCCTCGAACGGCCCGATGGCCAGGTCGACGCGCCCGCTTTCCATCTCTTCCTTCAGCGCGATGCTGCCCGCGCGCACGGTGCTCAGCTGCAGGTGCGGGGCGGCTACCCGGCAGCGTTCGATCAGCGCCGGCATGAAGTGCAGTTCGCCCACATCGGTCATGGCCAGGGTGAAGCGGCGGCCGCTGCTGGCCGGATCGAAGCCGCTGCGCCGGTTCAGGGCCAGCGCCACCTGGGCCAGGGCGCTGCCGATCGGTTCGGCCAGCCCTTCGGCAAACGGCGTCGGCTGCATGCCCTGCCCGGTGCGCACGAACAGCTCGTCGCCGAACAGGCGGCGCAGGCGCGCCAGGGCATTGCTGACCGCGGACTGGGTGAGCCCGAGGCGCTTGGCCGCGCCGGAAATCTGGCGCTCACGGTAGACTTCCTGGAACACGGCCAGCAGGTTCAAATCGATGCTGTGGGGCTCGATCATGGACACTCCACTATTGATGAGATGAATAGTCTACATTCATCTATTCATGTCGTAAAATACCAACGGCTGGCTTAGAGTGCGTACTAATCTAGAATCGACGCATTTTGCGAGGAGACGCGCATGAGTCAGCACATGAGCCAGCACATCGGCACCGACACGGGCTACCAGTCCGGTTTCGGCAACGAATTCGCCACCGAGGCCCTGCCCGGCGCCCTGCCGCGCCACCGCAATTCGCCGCAGCAGGTGGCCTACGGCCTGTATGCCGAGCAGATTTCCGGCACCGCCTTCACGGCGCCGCGCGGCCACAACCGCCGCTCCTGGCTGTACCGTATCCGTCCGGCCGCCATGCACGGCCCGTTCGAGGAAATGGGCAATGGCCGCATCGTGGCGGGATTCACCGGCGTCGCGCCGCCGCCGAACCAGCTGCGCTGGAGCCCGCTGCCGATGCCGGATGCGCCCATCGACTTCGTCGACGGCCTGGTCACCATGGCCGGCAACGGCTCGCCGGAGAGCATGAACGGCTGCGCGATCTACCTGTACGCCGCGAATCGCTCGATGACGGAGCGTTTCTTCTACAGCGCCGACGGCGAATTCCTGATCGTGCCCCAGCAGGGCCGCCTGGAGCTGGCCACCGAACTCGGCACCATCGACCTGGAGCCGCAGGAAATCGCCGTGATCCCGCGCGGCATCCGCTTCCAGGTGCGCCTGCCCGACGGCGAAGCGCGCGGCTATGTCTGCGAAAACTTCGGCGCCCTGCTGCGCCTGCCCGACCTGGGGCCGATCGGCTCGAACGGCCTGGCCAATCCGCGCGATTTCCTCACGCCCGTGGCCCGCTACGAAGACCGCGAAGGCGACTTCGAACTGGTGGCCAAGTTCTGCGGCAATCTGTGGCGCGCGCAGCTCAAGCATTCGCCGCTGGACGTGGTGGCCTGGCACGGCAACTACGCGCCCTATAAATATGACCTGCGCCACTTCAACACCATCGGCTCGATCAGCTACGACCACCCGGACCCCTCGATCTTCCTGGTGCTGCAGTCGCCCTCGGACACGCCGGGCGTCGACACCCTCGACTTCGTGATCTTCCCGCCGCGCTGGCTGGCCGGCGAAGATACCTTCCGCCCGCCCTGGTTCCACCGCAACGTGGCCAGCGAATTCATGGGCCTGGTGCACGGCGCCTACGACGCCAAGGCCGAGGGCTTCGTGCCGGGCGGCGCCAGCCTGCACAACTGCATGAGCGGGCACGGGCCGGACGCCGCCACCTTCGAGAAGGCGAGCAAGGCCGATACCAGCCAGCCGGCCAAGGTTGCGAACACCATGGCCTTCATGTTCGAGACGCGCAATGTCCTGTGCCCGACCGCCCAGGCCCTGGCCTCGCCCCAGCTGCAGGGCAGCTACCACGAATGCTGGGCCGGTATCCGCAAGCACTTCCGCGCCACGCCATGAGGACGTAACACATGGCGCACCAGGCGATCCTCAGCTTCGATACCCCAGGGCGCGGCACGCGCGACATCACCCGGGACGTCGCGCACGTGGTGGCGCAGTCCGGCGTGGAATGCGGCCTGGTGCAGGTGTTCGTCCAGCACACCAGCTGCTCGCTGACCATCACCGAAAACGCCGACCCCGACGTGCGGCGCGACCTGGAAACGCTGATGGAACGCCTGGCGCCCGACGGCGACCCGGCCTGGCGCCACGACGATGAAGGCCCGGACGACATGGCGGCGCACGGGCGCAACGTGTTGACGGACACCGGCCTCACCGTGCCGGTGGGCGGCGGCCGCCTGCTGCTCGGCACCTGGCAAGGCATTTATTTGTGGGAGCACCGCACCGCGCCGCACCGGCGCAAGGTGGTGGTGACGGTGCTCGGATAAGGGCGCTGGCGGCCTGCTACTGCGCAGGCGTGCGCCCCGTGAATTCCAGATAGCCCTCGAAGCGTGCCGACGGCGCGATTCGGAACGGCCAGCGCGGGTCTTCCTGCGCCGCCTCCAGCGCGACCGGCCCATCCCACCAGTCGCCGATGACCCGCGTCCCCTCAACGCCGGGCACGACCGCGCTCAGCTCCACATAATTGAACCAGAAGGGTTCGCGCAGGCTGGCGAGAAAGGTGTGCAGCCCGGTTTCCTGGCGTTCCTTTTCAAGCAGCCTGTTGTAGAGTCCCTGCGGATTCAGGCGGTTGATCCTCTGGTCGGCAAACTGCGCGCCTTCCGGAATGAACACGTGCGGCACGATGACCAGGACTGCCGGTTTCACCGACACGAGGAAGAAGCGGCTGTTCGCGAAATACACGGGATTGCCTGGCTTGCTGCTGGGCAGGCGCGCCGCATCCAGGCCGTCGAACTTCATCATCAGCCGCGTGGCGACGGCGTTCATGTCGTTGAGCGAATAAGTGTTGAACATGCCGGCCTTGAAGCGGATATCGCGCATGCGCCCGCCCGGACTGAAGTCGATCAGGTGGTAGCGGAATTGCGCCTGCAAGGGCACGCCCTCGTGCAGCGGCGTGGAGGTCGTCTCGGTGACGGGTTCCCAAGCAGCCACCGCCTGGCGTAGCGGCAAGAGCATGAAGAAGACGAGTGTGCAAATGAGTGTACGCATAGAGACAGGGTTGATTGTCATGTGCATAAACGCGGGACTCGGAGAGTAGCGCCGAGCCCGCCCTGTGCCGGCTGCGGCGTGAAGCATCTTATCGTGGGCGGTGTTGATCATCAATAAACAACAGTCTGGCGCGATCTCTCGTGGCGCGCGCAGGCTGGCCGGCCGACGCCGCGCCAGCGGTGTGCGGCGGGCCCTGCCGCCCGTGCGATGATGACAACAACTCCACCGCACCCATCGAGCAAGCACGCCACATGACCGACATCCTCATCATCCTGTTCCTGATCCTGCTGAATGGGGTCTTTGCGATGTCCGAACTGGCCCTGGTCTCGGCCAAGCGCACGCGCCTGGAAAGACAGGCCGCCGAGGGCAGCCGCGGCGCGCGCACGGCATTGAAGCTGGCCGACAATCCCAGCCACTTCCTGTCCACCGTCCAGGTCGGGATCACCGTGATCGGCATCTTCAACGGGGCCTTCGGCGAGGCCTCGCTGGTGGCGCGCCTGAAGCCCTGGCTGGAATCGATGCCGGCGCTGGCGCCCTACGCTTACCAGCTCTCGCTCGGCATCGTGGTGGCCTGCATTACCTTTGCCTCGATCATCCTGGGCGAACTGGTCCCCAAGCGCATCGCCATGCAGTACCCGGAAGCGATGGCCACCCTGATCGCCCCGCCGCTGCGCCTGCTCTCCACGCTGATGTCGCCTTTCGTGAAGATCCTGGCCCTGAGCACCGAGGCGATCGCGCGCCTGCTCGGCATCGGCAGCCACAAGGCCGAGGCGCCGACCGAGGAAGACATCACCGGCATGATCAAGGAAAGCACCGACGCCGGGGTGTTCGAGAAGACCGAGTACGACATCGTCTCGCGCGCGCTGCGCCTGGACGACCGTCACCTGAAGGCGCTGATGACGCCGCGCGTCGACGTCGCCTTTGTCGACCTCGAGGGCGACCGGAATACGGTGCTGGCCGGGATCGCCGACAACAACTACAGCCGTTTCCCGGTCTGCCGCGGCGACCGCACCCGGGTGGTCGGCTTCATCCACACGCGCGACCTGTTTGCCCAGGCGGTGCGCGCCGGTTCGCTCGATGCGGTCGACATCGACGCCGCGGTGCAGGACATCCTGTATGTGCCGGAAACCGTCAGCGCCATGGCCCTGTTAGAGCTGTTCAAGAAGCGCGGCGCCGAGCTGGCCCTGATCGTCGACGAGTACGGCGACATCCAGGGGATGGTCACCCTCACCGACGTGATGAGCGCGCTGGTGGGCGACGTCACCGTGATCGGCGAACATCACGATGCCGATGCCGTGCAGCGCGAGGACGGCAGCTGGCTGGTCGACGGCGGCGTGGCGCTGGACCGTTTCCGCGATCTGTTCGGACCACATGTGCGCTTCCCGGGCGAGGAAGTGGCGGCCTACCACACCCTGGCCGGCTTCCTGCTCTACCAGCTGGGCTATATTCCGCGCGCGGCCGAGTGCGTGGAGTGGGAAGAATTCAGGATCGAGGTGCTGGACATGGACGGCAACCGCATCGACCGCGTGCTGGTGACGCACACGCCGCGACCGCCGGCGCTGGACGAGGACGACGAGGACGACGAGGAGGCCGCCGGCTCGCCCTGAGCACGGCCCGCCGCTGTCGCATCAACCCGTCCGGGTCACGTGGGCATCGCGCAGCGAACGCCAGCCCAGCCTGTCGGCAATCACGCGCCGGTAGCGGGTGTCGATATGGGCCGGGGTGCGGCGGATGTAGTCTTCGGCGGCGGCGCGCTGGTCGCCGCTGCGGCTGTCCAGCCAGGCGACCACCTCGTCGGCGCTCGGCACGCGTCCGCTCACGCCCTCGAACTTGGGCGGCAGCGCGGTCCAGACGGCGGCGTCGATCCCCTTTTCCTTCAGCCAGTCCTCGATACGTGCATCGACGCGGGCGCCGTCGACGGGCGGGATACTGCCGATGTAGTCCGGCCGGTCCGCGGCGATCTTTTCGCGCGCGCCGAGCATGGCGCGCGCCGCATCGAGATCGTCGGTGTCGAGATAGGCCCAGTAGGTCGGCATGGGGCGCGCGCCTTCGCACAGCACCAGGGCCAGTTCCGGGCTGTCGTCGCTCTGGCGCGTGTATTCCAGTGGCAGCTTCGGTCCGCCCGGGTGCCAGCCGGAGGCGAGTTTCAGGGGTTGCGGCTTCCACAGCAGCGAACCCCAGGCAATGCAGACGATATTCATGACGGTATGTACTGAAAGTAGGAGAAACAAGACGACAGTCTAGCCCGCCATGGGAATAGGCGAAGCGCGGCTGGGTTGGCGCGGCCGCGGGCTTGCGCAGTTTGCGAGGTAGCGAACGGAAGGCCGGCGGCCTTGCGCGCACACTGGCCGCATCAACCTGCACTGGAGTCTTGCCATGACACGCCGTTTCACGCTTGCCACCACCGTTCCCGCCTCGGCCGCCGAGGCATGGTCGTGGTCCACCTCGATCAAGGGCATCAAGCAGGAAATGTGGCCGGTGCTGAAGATGACCTTCCCCAAGGGCCTGACCCACATCGGCAAGGACACCACCCTCGACAAGCCGCTCGGCCGCTGCCAGTTCCTGCTGCTCGGCCTCTTCCCCATCGATATGTCGAAGCTGACCTTCGTGGAAATCGAACCGGGACGGCGCTTCGTCGAGCAGTCGCCGCTGCTGTCGATGCGCCTGTGGCGCCATGAACGCATCGTTACGCCCTCAGGCGATGGCGCCATCGTCACCGACAACGTGGAATTCACGCCGCGCTTCGCGCCGCCGGTCGTCGGCTGGTTCGTGAAGCGCTTCTTCGAGCACCGCCACGCCGTGCTCTCGCGCTCGCTGCGCTGATTCGACCCGCCCTCCTCCCGCGCTTCGCTCCGCCCATGCCGGGCGGGTAAGCGCGCACGCCTGCAACGCGGCGGTTTGACGCTGCGCGCAAATCGGCCTATATTTTTCCTCACCGATTGAAAAGGTTTCCAGTCAACGTATCCCCAAGCTTCGATCGAGACCAACACCCGAGTTGGCAAGCCGTGGCGTGGCCGTCCTGGCCGCTCCACTTTTCTTGGAGTAACACGAGGAGATAGCGTGCATAACGATAACCAACAATACCAATGGAAATGGAAACCTTTCCAGGAAATCGCGGCGGGGCTGTTGCTGGCTTGCGGCGCCCAGGCATCGGCCAGCGTCACGAATCCGGCCATCGGCCAGCTGCTGTGGTCCGAGGAATTCAACGGCAACAGCGTGGACACCGCCACCTGGACCGCGCAGGATGGCAACGGCTGCCAGATCAATCTCTGCGGCTACGGCAACGCCGAGTTGCAGTACTACAGCCCGAACAACGCTTCGATTTCCACCGTCCCCTTCGAATCCGGCACCCGGGCCTGGCCATCCGCGCCCAGCGCCAGACCGTCGGCGGCAACAGCTTTACGTCGGCCCGGCTCGACACCAAGGGCAAGGTACAGGTCCAGTACGGCATGATCGAGATCCGCATGAGCACGCCGCCGCTGGGCACGGGCCTGTGGCCGGCGGCCTGGATGCTCGGCGTGAGCCCGCAGACCTGGCCGCGCAACGGCGAGATCGACATCATGGAGATGGGCCACAAGGCCTCCAGCCGCGCGGCGTCCGGCGCGCCCTCGCCCGACCGCTTCACGGCCTCGAACGTGATCACCTGGCAGCAGGCCGCCTGCGTCCCGGGCAACGAGAGCTGCGCCGCGTCGACCGCCTGGCAGACCAAGAACTGGGTGGTGCCCCCGACCTCGCTGGCCAACCGTTTTGTGCTGTACCGCATGTACTGGCTTGAAAACGAAATGCGCTTCACGGTGGTCGACAACGGCGTCGAGCGCAACATGTACGACGCGCCGTTGCCGGTGAATTCGACCGCGCTGCAGGCGCCCTTCTACCTGCTGCTGAACATGGCGGTGGGCGGCAACTTCACCGATGCCGCGTCGCCGGCCCAAGTGACGTCCAGGCTGCCGGCGACGATGTACGTCGACTATGTCCGCGTCTACCAGCTCGACGGCAAGGGCAGCGTGAAACTCGGTAACCAGACGCTGCCGGAAGTCGGCAAGTTCGGCGTCTTCACCGACAACACGGCCGTGAACAGCAAGCTCGTTGCCGGCACCAGCTCCGACATCTTCCTGTGGAACGGCGCTTCCAGCGGCGCCGGCAACACCGCGCCCTACGAGGGCAGCAACGTGATTGCCTGGAACTACACGGCGCCGGGGCAATGGTTCGGCGGCGGCTTCCAGGCGCGCCAGGCGCGCGATTTGTCGAACTTCCGCAACGGTACGGTGAAATTCCGCATCAAGATCCCGGCCAACGTGTCGTTCAACATCGGCGTCGGCGATACCTACACCAACCAGAACTGGGTGAATTTCCCGGCGAACACCACGGCGTACGGGCTGGTGAGGAATGGCGACTGGGCCCAGGGCAGCATCCCGGTCTCGACCCTGATCGGGCCGAGCGTGGCACTGCAGTCGATGCTGGACGTGTTCATGATCTCGAGCGACGCCAACCGCCTGCCGGCGTCGGCCTTCCAGTTCGCGATCGACGACATCGTCTGGGATGCCGGTTCGAGCGGCGGCAGCAGCACCAACCCGCCACCAAGCAGCGGCCCGACCTCGGTCAGCCAGCTGTCGGCGACCACGCTGCAGTTCACGACCACCACCGGCAGCTGGGCCGACGTCCACTACACGGTCAACAACGGCCCGCAGCAGAACATCCGCATGCGGCTCGACGGCAGCACCAACACCTATGTGGCGGGCGGCCTGAAGATCGGTGACGTGGTGCGCTACAGCTTCACCTACTGGGACACGGCGCGCAATTTTGCCGTGGATAGTGCGCAGCAAAGCTATACGATGAAGTAAGGCAGTAGAAAACGGGAAACCGCCGGGCTGCCTGCAAGGGCCGGCCCGGCGCCTGGGGGGACGCATTCCAGGCCCCTCTGCCAAGCTGTCTCGTTCGGCCTCTGCATCGTGTCCGGTTTTGTCTTTTTTTGGCTCGGCCGGCGGCGCGACAGAAACGAACGAAAAAAGACAAAACGCGCATGCATAACGAGACAGCTTTTCAGCGGGACCCCCGACCAGCTCCCCGCCCTGCCGTCGGCTGACCTCCCCGGTAACCGTCCTCAGCGCCGGTCCTCAGCACCGGTCCTCAGCTGCGCCCTCAAGCGCGCAGCACCAGCCCCGCCAGCACCAGCATGGTCACGCCCGTCAACGCTTCGACCCCGCGCCACACCGCCGGCCGCCCGAGCACGCCCGCGCAGCGCCGCGCCAGCAGTCCCAGCAGCGAAAACCACAACAGCGACGCCGCCATCGCCCCGGCCGTGAACGAATGGCGGTGCTCCAGCGCCAGGCTGCTGCCGACCGCGCCGAGCAGCACGACGGTGTCGAGATACACGTGGGGATTCAGCAGCGACATCGCCAGCACGGCGGCCAGGGCCTTGTGGGCGCCGCCCTTCGCCAGCCCGCCTTGCAGGTCTTGCAGGTCTTGCGGGCCTTGCGGGCCGTGCGCCAATCCCGGTGCAGCGCTGCCGCGCCAGCTGCTCGCCAGGCAGCGCAGGCCGTACCACAGCAGGAAGGCCGCGCCGCCCCAGCGGCAGGCGGCCAGCAGGCCGGGCGAGGATGCGACCAGGGCACCGAAGCCCGACATTCCAAGCGCGATCAGGCTGATGTCGACGATCACGCAGGCCGCAACCGTCAGCACCACGTGACGCCCGCGGATGCCGGTGCGGATCACGTGCGCGTTCTGGGCGCCGATCGGCATGATCAAGCTCGCGCCCAAGCCCAGTCCCTGCATGAATACCTGTTGCGAAAACATTGCGCGCTCCCCGATAAAGCCCACAGCATGCGGGCGCGCCGTCTTCTCATCAATTATATTCATGCTTTCTAAGGATGGATTAGCGAGGCTAATGTATGAAGATCGATCCGCGCCGCAGCGCCGCGTTCATCGCCGCCGTCGATACGGGCAGCCTGGAAGCGGCCGCGCTGCAACTGCGCATTACGCCCTCGGCCGTCTCGCAACGTATTACCGCGCTGGAGCAGGACATGGGCACGCCGCTGCTGGTGCGCGCCCGTCCCTGCCGCCCCACCGCGCCCGGCACCCGCCTGCTGCAGTTCCTGCGGCGGCAAGCCCTGATGGAAGCGGAATTCCTGGCCGAGCTCGACAACGATGCCGGCCCGGTGCGCGTGGCCCTGGCCGTCAACAACGACACCCTGGCCACCTGGCTGCTGCCGGTGCTGGCGCCGGTGCTGGTCGAGGAAGGCTTGCTGGTGGAATTCGTACTCGACAATCAGGGCCACACCTTTGCCCTGCTCGAGGGAGGCCAGGCGCTGGCCTGCGTGTCGGGCGAAGACCAGCCGATGCGTGGCTGCACCGTCACGCCGCTCGGGATGATGCGCTACCGGATGGTGGCCTCGCCGGCGTTTGCGCGCCGCTGGTTCCCCGACGGGATCAACCGCGATGCCGCCCGCCACGCACCGGTGATGGTGTTCGACCGCAAGGACAACCTGCAAACCGCCTTCCTGCTCCAGCACTTCGGCTTGCCGGACGGCGCCTATCCCTTCCATTACGTGCCGGCCAGCGACCCCTACGTGCAGGCGATCCGGCTCGGCCTCGGCTACGGCATGCTGCCGCAGGAACAGTGCGCCGCGCTGCTGCACAGCGGGGAGCTGGTCGACCTGACGCCGGCGCTGCACGTCGACGTGCCGCTGCATTGGCATGCCTGGCGCATCCAGCCGCCGCGGATCGAGCGCATGGGTGCGGCGCTGGTCAAGGCGGCGCGCGCGGTCTTGCTTCCGCTACCTTGAACACCTGCCTTCCGAGAATGTAGAATGATAAGCATTCTCATCTGGATCGCACCCATGCCTGCCCTCGACCACACACCGCAGATGTCCCGCCGCCGCCTGCTCGGCGCCTCCGCCCTCGCCGCCAGCGGCATGTTCAGCCTGCCGCTGGCGCGCGCCGCCGAAGGCTGGCAGCCCGCCACCCTGCCGCAGGGCCAGCAGCGCGACATCGACTCGGCCAGCACCGGCCAGCGCTACCGCATCTACGTCAACATCCCGTCCACCCCGGCGCCGGCGGGCGGCCACCCGGTCCTGTATGCCCTCGACGGCAACGCCACCTTCCCGGCCCTGGCGCTGATGGCGCGCAGCACGGCCAGCCGCAGCGCCAGCACCGGCCGCACGGCGCCGGTCATCGTCGGCATCGGCTACCCGAGCGGCCAGGATTTCGGCGGCGGCCGTGCGCGCGACTACACGCCGCCGGGCGGCAAGGACACGCCCGCCAGCGAAGGCGGCGCCAACCGCTTCCTCGATTTCATCGAGCGCGAACTGAAACCCCTGGTGGCGACGCTGGCTCCGCTCGACCCCACGCGCCAGGCCCTGTTCGGCCATTCCTACGGCGGCCTGTGCACCCTGCACGCGCTGTTCACGCGCCCGGGCATGTTCCAGACCTACCTGGCGGCGAGTCCGTCGATCTGGTATGGCGAGCGCGTGATCCTGACCGAACTCGAGGGCTTTGCGAAACGCGTGGCGGCCCTGCCCGCGAAACCGGCGCTGATGCTGTCGGCAGGCGAACTCGAAGCATTCAGGGCCAGGGGCGCCGCGCCCAAGGCCCGCGCCGCCATCGCCGCTGAACGGCGCATGGTCGGCGAGGCCGAGGACCTGGCCACCAAGTTGACGGCTTCGGGCAGCCTGGCGCGCGTGGAATACCACCTGCTGGCCAAGGAAAACCATGGGACGGCGATGTTCCCGGCCATGGCGCGCGGGATGGAGTTTTTCGTCGGCTGAGGCCAGCGCAGGCTTAATCAACCGTTAATATTGCTGCGCTAACATTCGCGCACGATCAATCGGGAGAGATGCCTTTGGATGCCATCAACATCGGCCCTGTGGCCATGCCGGTCCGCGTGCTGGCGGCCCTTGCGGCGGTGCTCGCCGCCAACCTGGCCGCGCTGTGGTGGCGGCGCCGGCGCGGGATCGACGCCGATCCCGCCCTGTGGCGCATGCTGCTGTGGGGCTTCCTGGCGGCGCGCGCCGCCTTCGTGCTGAAGCACTTCGCCAGCTACCGTGACGATCCCTTGTCCATGCTCGACATCCGCGACGGCGGCTTCGTCGCCTTTGCCGGCCTGCTGGTGGCATTTACCATCGGCTTCGAACACGTGCGCCGCCATGGCGCGCTGCGCCGGCCGCTGATGAGCGCCTCGCTGCTGGGCGTCGCCGTCTGGGCCGGCGCCACCTTCGCGGCCTACGCGACAGGACCGGCCGCGCCGCCGCTGCCCGACATCGCGCTCAAGCGCCTGGACGGCAGCGACGTCGCCCTGCGCTCCCTGTCCGGCAAGCCGATGGTGGTGAACCTGTGGGCCACCTGGTGCCCGCCCTGCCGCCGCGAGATGCCCGCCCTCGGCCGGGCCCAGGCGGCCCATCCCGGCGTCGCCTTCGTGTTCGTGAACGGCACCGAGGACGCCGCCACCATCGGCCGTTACCTCGACGACGCCGGCCTGAAGCTGGGCAACATGCTGGTCGACCCGGCGCTGGCACTGGCGCGCGCCACCGGTGTCCAGGGCTACCCGACCACGCTGTTCTACGACAGGGACGGCAAGCTGGTGGCGCGCCACATGGGCGAACTCTCGCCGGCCCAGCTGCAGGAGCAGATGGCGGCGCTACGCTAACACAGCGGGGGTCAGGTCTGACATCCGGACACGAGCTCAAGCGTAACCCCCGGTCCGAAAGAAGCGGCGTGCGGCGTCGCCCGGTCGAATTGCGGTATGCTCGTATTGACGTCGGAGGGCCACCATGACGATCGACTGGTCTCACTTCACTCCCTGGACCTCGCTGGCCGGCGGCATGCTGATCGGCCTGGGCGCCGCCCTGCTGATCTTGCTCAGCGGTCGCATCGCCGGCATCAGCGGCATCCTCGGCGGCCTGCTGCGCCCCGGCCGCGGCGACACCGCCTGGCGCCTGCTGTTCCTGGGCGGGATCGTCCTCGCGCAGCCGCTCTGGTCGCTGCTGGCCGACCCACCCGCAGCCCGCATCGACGCCGACGGCGCCACCCTGGTCCTGGCCGGCCTGCTGGTCGGCATCGGCACCCGCTACGGCGCCGGCTGCACCAGCGGCCATGGGGTGTGCGGCGTCGCGCGCCTGTCGCCGCGTTCGCTCGTGGCCACCGCCGCCTTCGTCGCCGCCGGCTTCCTGACGGTCTGGATCGTACGCCATGCTTTCGCCTGAGGAGGGCCCATGCAACTAGTCATCGCTTTCGGCGCCGGCCTCGTGTTCGGCCTCGGCCTGCTGGTCTCCGGCCTGACGGACCCCGCCAAGGTGCTGGCCTTCCTCGACCTCGGCGGCGCCTGGGACCCGTCGCTGCTGTGCACGATGGGCGGCGCGATCGCCGTGGCCGCCCTCGCCTTCCGCAGCACGAGGCGGCGCGGACGCACGCTGCTGGGCGCGGCGATTCGCCTGCCATCGGCTACCGACATCGACCGCCGCCTGGTGCTGGGCAGCGTGGCCTTCGGCATCGGCTGGGGCCTGGCGGGTTTTTGTCCCGGCCCGGCCATCGCCTCGCTCGCAGCCGGGTCGTACAAGCCGCTGCTGTTCGTGCTCGCCATGGTGGCCGGCATGGGCCTGTTCGAGCTGGCCGAGTGGCTGCGCAGCCGCCGTCGCGCACCCGCCTGAAGTGGGCCTGGCTGGCGTAGAATGCGGCTCCCGAACCGGAGGCCATCATGCACGTCAACCCGATCCAGCTGTTCGACGCCGAGTCGTCGACCTACACCTATATCCTGGCCGCCCAGGACGGCAACGACGCCGTGATCATCGATCCGGTCGACCGCCACTGCGAACGCGACCTGGCCCACCTGGCGCGCCTCGGGCTGAAGCTGGCGTACGTGCTGGAGACGCACGCCCACGCCGACCACGTCACCTCGGCCGGCCGCCTGCGCGAACGCACCGGCGCGCGCGCCGCCGTGCCCAGCGGCTGCGGCATCGCGCCGGCCGAGCTGCAGCTGGACGACGGCGACACGGTCCGCTTCGGCGCACACGAGGCGATCCGGGTGCTGCACACGCCTGGCCACACCGCCGGCAGCGTCAGCTTCCTGTGGCGCGACAACCTGTTCAGCGGCGACACGCTCCTGATCGACGGCTGCGGCCGCACCGACTTCCAGGGCGGCAGCGCCGCCGCCCTGTACGACAGCATCCACGGCAAGCTGTTCACCCTGCCCGGCGCCACCCGCGTCTGGCCGGCCCACGACTACAAGGGCCAGAGCGTCTCGACGATAGACTGGGAGCGCGAGCACAATGCCCGCCTGGCCGGGCGTTCGCGCGCCGACTTCATTGCCCTGATGGACAGCCTGGACCTGCCGCGCCCGAAACTGATCGACATCGCCGTGCCCGCCAACCGCCAGCTCGGCCTCGGTCACGCGGCCTAGGCGGTCCTGGGCCGTCCATGTCAAGATTGCACGCCGGCATCGCCAACATGCATTAGAATCATCGACTTTTGCACACTGGCGCAGGCGGCAATGGCAGAACCGACGCAACAACTCACCCGCGGCCTGAAGGGCCGCCACATCCAGCTCATCGCCCTCGGCGGCGCAATCGGCACCGGCCTTTTCCTCGGCATCGCCCAGACCATCCAGATGGCCGGCCCCTCGGTGCTGCTCGGCTACGCGGTCGCCGGCCTGTTCGCCTTCCTGATCATGCGCCAGCTCGGCGAGATGGTGGTGGCCGAACCGGTCGCCGGCTCGGTCAGCTACTTCGCCGACAAGTACGGCGGCCACATGGCCGGCTTCGTCACCGGCTGGAACTACTGGATGATGTACATCCTCGTCAGCATGGCCGAGCTGTCGGCGGTCGGCGTCTACGTCCAGTACTGGTGGCCCGAGATCCCGACCTGGGTCTCGGCCC
>Ga0209023_10004905_pt1 | contig 14933 bp, 15 predicted proteins | sample LakOneMetagenome_FD_187468 | JGI IMG/M metagenome (GOLD analysis project Ga0209023, IMG submission 187468) | Freshwater and sediment microbial communities from Lake Erie, Canada (SPAdes) (version 2) | ecosystem: Environmental > Aquatic > Freshwater > Lentic | place: Lake Erie, Canada... | reverse complement strand
TAACAGCATGGCCTGCACCAAAGTATTTACATAAGGTTCTAAATGGTCGATCTGTAACCCCTGCCATTGGCGCGACCCAAATTTTTTGTTCGATTGGCCGATCAAATAGCTCTCTGATTACGGTATTTTGACTCAAATTTCCAACCTCACTTTCAACTTATTTACTAAGCTATTCATCTTTAGATCTACTTTAAAACCTGATAACACTTAATTAATGGCCTGCTTAGCTCCCCCAACTTATACCTTGAACAAGCTAGGCTTAATAAAATTACAGTACAGGAGAGAAAAAGTAGTCAGAGATATTTTAAGCTAAAGCCCAAATTAGAACAGATCAAATAGCGGACCAACTAGTTTAATTATTTACAGAAAGAATATCCATTTTTTAATTTGTTGAGTTTTTAAAATTCAACTATCGCATTTATCTTGAAGAATATCGGTATATAATCAAAAGCTTAACTAATATCTTTTATAAAAGTCTACCTGAGCTAGAATATAGGTTAACTTAACTTGAGTTTCAGATAAATTAAATAAATTCAGTACATTAGAAATGATAAACCCTGCTCAATCACCTGTATTGGCAGGGCTACAGCTATAAATTGATCTATCTTAGACGACCTCTTCAGGATAATATTTTAGTTTCTTAGATCAGTTAATTCAAAATCTTTAATGATCATCATCTCAATACTTTCTATCAGGGCTTTTTCCCATTTACTCTCATTCCAAAATAGTAAGTTTCCATTCTCTTCTTTATAAAATACTTGTTCTTCATAATTTAGATGATGAATGACTTGGGTTCCATTTGGTATATTTTTCATATAGTTATCCTCATCTATTATTTATATTTAGCTTAGCATAAGTGGCTGTTTTGCTTTAACTTAAATAATAAAAATATGTATCAAAATACAAATTAAACTTCATCATAATGAATAAATTTTTATTGGAACTATTAAGTGATTAAAAACTATAGACTTATTATAAATAGTTAAAAAATTATTTATTATTTTTTAATATATTAAAAATATATAAAATGTCATAAGGTTGAGTTCTAAAATAGAATTTTTTTATTAATTTATCTAATTTTAATATCTTTTAACTTGGTTAACTAACCCATATCTAAAAATAAAAAGAACAAATATTAACCAAGAACATACAAAATAAGATAGAATATTTCACTGTTGATATAGATTTCATGCACCATGTCACATATTAGCTTTATTCATGCCCTTAACCTTAACTTAAGAAAACTAATCCTTATTCTTACCATATTTGCTGTTTCTTCTTTATTTATTATCTCCTTACTCATTGGTCACTATATTGCTAAAAAAGAATTAATAAATGATTCACTTGCCTTGAACTATGAATATGCTTTTAAGATCGCGAATAGTACTGACAACTATTTTAGAAATCTTTTATCTGAGCTCAAGCATAGTACTTTAGCCGTTAGTCATTCTTTTGATAATAATAAATTACGGCAATATGAAGTCGATCGCCTGAAGAATCAAGCTCATTATTTTAATGCGGTAATCATTGGTGACCGTCGAGGAAATATTCTTAATTTTAGTCCGGCCAGTTTTGATAGCGGTCAACTGACAAATCAGGATCTTCTAAACTTCAAGCATCTAGCACAGAGTAAACAACCCTATATTTCTCAACCTTATTATTCTATCAGGCACAATTTAATTATTTTTATAGCTCAACCAATCTTCAACAAGCAAAATATTTATCAGGGCTATATGGGGGTTGTTATCAATTTAAATGAAAAAAATATTATCAGTGACCTTCTTGCCAGCGAATACGGTTATAAAAAAAATTATATGTATGTGATCGATCAAAGCAGACAGATTATCTTTCATCCCGATTCCGCGAGAATAGGTAGCATTATGACTAACAATACTGCCCTCTCTTATATGAACCAAATCAATAGAGGGCGAGTAGAGCTCATTAACAGTCGAGGAATAGAAAATTTAGCAGGTTTCGCTCGTATTTCTACTACTAACTGGATTGTGGTTTCTCAACAGCCAACCAGAGAGTTACTTAAACAGGCAAATTCAGTAATTTATAAAGTATCAGTTGTTATCCTATTATTTTATCTATTGATCTTTTTGGTGATCTGGAAACTTTCACTATTCATTTCTTCCCCCTTGAATCACTTGGCTAAAATGGCGAGTCGTCTTAACCAGCCAGAAATAGAACAGAAAATTCAAGCGATTAGCCCTTGGTATTATGAAGTACAGAAATTCAAACTATCCTTACTTTTAAGTGCACAAAATTTTAGCAAGAAAATTTCAGAAATGAATCATCATGTTAATTCTGATCCTCTCACTGGCTTGTACAATCGCAGGGGTATCGATATCTTTATTAAAGAAATGGTAGATAACCATACACCTTTTTCTATTCTCCTGATTGATGTCGACTATTTTAAAAAAATTAATGATACTTATGGCCATATTCAAGGTGATATAGTTTTAAAACAAATTGCCGGTCATTTAAGAACCAATTTTCGTAAAGATGATATTTGCTGTCGTTGTGGAGGAGAAGAGTTCGCTATACTCATGCCGACTATTGATAAAAAAGCAGTCTATAACAGTGCTGAACGTTTAAGAAAAAAAATAGAATCGAATATTACCAACCTGTCTGGCCCGGTAACTATTTCTATTGGTATCGCATACTGGCCAGAGAGCTCCAAAAGCACTGAAGAAGTTTTCAAAATTGCTGATCACTATCTTTATCAAGCTAAACGTGAAGGTCGTAACTGTGTTCGTGGTCCATAAAGTATGGTTTATATAAACCAGTATATAACGGGCTATTCCAGTTATTTAAACGATGCTTGCTCTTCTCTGTTTAAATTTAGGCTTGCATATGAATATATTAAAATAAAAAAGAGCTTCTTTAAGAAGCTCTTTTTAAAAGACCAGATTATGAATGATGTGTAATCTGAACAGTCTTGATTCGGTTACCTTCCAGTTCTGTCACTTCAAAATGTACACCCCGGAAATCTAGTTGAGTACCGATTGTGATCTTATCCTGAATTTTATCTAAAATCAGACCAGCTACACTCACATAGTCTGCATCATCTTCTACCAAGTCTAGCATGCCAAGCTCCAGTTCTAACTGATACAAATCCAGACTTCCAGCAGCTTTCCAAGTGCTTTCATCAATCTTTACCAGGTCAAGCTGTTCATCGGCATCTGGAAACTCACCTGCAATTGCCTCAAATACATCTAGTGGTGAAATAAGTCCCTGGATATTACCAAACTCATCATTGACCAATACTAGCGAGCCTTTGGAAGTACGCAAAGTATTAATCGCATCAATCACTTTCATTTTTTCAAAAATGTAGATTGGTCGTTGCTGTTTTAACAGGGCTTTTAGCTGGACTTCATCTTCAAGTACATCTAGCAGTTCTTTGGCACGTATCACGCTGATTACTTTATCAAGGCTACCACGGCATACAGGAAACAGGCTATGAGGAACAGATAATACCTGTTCACGAATCTGTTCAGGTGAATCCTCAAGGTTTACCCAGGAAATCTGGTTACGGGGAGTCATAATTGAGGCTACTGAGCGTTCGGCAAGTGTCAGTACTCCACCAATCATATAGCGCTCTTCATCTACAAATGCATCTTGCGCTTCTGTAGATTGTGCATCAGCCACAGTTTCTACACGTCCACCCATCAGTTTTAAAATCGAGTTCGCTGTACGATGACGCAGAGGAATTTTTGCCTCATGCTTTGCTGCATTTCGCGAAGTAAACTGATTAAATATCTCGATAAGAATTGCAACACCTATACCTGAATAAATATAGCCTTTAGGAATATGGAAACCAAATCCTTCAGCAATCAGGCTAATACCAATCAAGAGCAGGAAGCTTAAACACAGGATAATAACAGTCGGATGACGGTTTACAAATTCAGTTAATGGTTTGGAAGCCAGCAACATTACTGCCATAGCGACAATCATGGCGGCCATCATGACATAAATATTGTCAACCATTCCAATTGCAGTAATCACCGAATCTAAAGAGAAGACAGCGTCGAGTATAACAATCTGGGCTACAACCGCAGTAAAACTTGCATAAGCTACATTCGTAGTAACTTTAACTTCAGTTTTACCTTCCATCCGTTCATGTAATTCACTGACTGCTTTATAAAGCAGGAACAGACCACCGAATAAAAGAATCAGATCCCGACCGGAGAAAGTCCAGTCAAAGACAGTAATAAGCGGTTGAGTCAAAGTGACTAACCAAGAGATAGCAAATAATAAGCCCAAACGCATTACTAGGGCTAAAGAAAGACCTATTACACGGGCTTTGTCCCGTTTTTCAGGAGGGAGCTTGTCAGCCAAAATGGCAATAAAAACCAGGTTATCAATACCTAGAACAATTTCTAAAACAATCAGGGTAAGTAAACCCACCCATATGCCCGGATCTAATAAAAATTCCATTAGTTTAGACCTCCGGATAAATGAGGCTGATTAAAAATAATTTTTGATCGACACGGCGATGGATCCATATAAGTGAACCTTTTCAACTAAAGATAAAATTATTATGCACACTTTTAGTAAATTGTAATTACTTTTTTATAATGAGATGAAAGGTTTTATGTATAACTGCTATAGCCTTTATGAATTATTAGATTCATTTATAATTAAACAGAGAGTAATTTTTTATTATTTAGAAAATATAAATATTATATAATTTGAACAGGTTTAATATAGTTATAATAAAACTGTTTTTGAAAGCAGGGCTTTAAAGTTCACAGCTTATATCTTATAAAGCCCTGTATTGTCTAATCTGAAGAGGCGGATGATTTGTGCTCTTGTTCATATTGATAGTCTAAAGCAGCTTTTTGGGCTTCAGCTGCAGCAATGGCTTCTGGTGCAGGTCGATCCGCGGTAGAAGCAGCAATAACAGAAGACGTAAATGACGTACCAGTTAAAGAAAGTATAAGAACTGCGTAAATATTCTTCATTTTGATTCCTCTACTTTTTAAATCGCTTTATAAGTCATTTAATACCCCCTATTAAGCTGGGTCTGTAAGAGGATGGTCGAGAAATGTAAGGGCTTAGCCCCTATAATTACTTAGGCAACCTGAATAATCATTTAATTAAATAAAAGTGACACTTAAAGATTGAATGTATATTTTTATAATAAAAAATGTAGAGTCATAATATATTATTAGGCTAGTCAGTTCAGTTTAAGTATCCTTATACTTCTTTAAGGGCAAGAGAAAATATCCTCATCGATATTTTCTCTCTTCTCCCATTTATCTGCTTTTTTCTGGCTGATTAAATTCTTTGAAATCAGCTTTTCGAATCATAGCGTGAATCCCTTTAGTCCGGTCTACTACTTGTGAAACTTCAAAATCAGTAGCAGCACTTAAATAAGCATAAGCAAGTGCTTCATCAATACCATATTCCTGATTTAAGAACCGGATAGCTTCACGGATGGATTTTTTCATGGCTATATCAAGGTCTTCATCTAATCCTGGTGTAATCCAGAATTGATCATTTTCAGCAAGTACATGTTTAATCTCCTTACCAGGAATTTTGTCCTTTCCAGCTTTTAGCAGTGTAAATTTCAATGTAGCGCGTGCTGAACCTTCAAGTGCCGTTAAAGCGACTTCACCATCGCCCTGAACGAAATGGCTATCACCAGTATAGAAAAGTGCGCCAGGAACCTGTACCGGATAATAAACAGTTGAGCCTTTACCTAACTCGTTAATATCAATATTTCCGCCAAAGAAAGCAGGTGGAATCGAATTTACTGGTTCACTGGTATTAGCAGCCACACCCATAATTCCCATAAATGGTGCAAGAGGGAAACGAATCGACTTGCCCTGTTGTGTTTTTAGTACACCTTCATACTCTCCCTGAGCATTTTTCTCAATAGGTGTAAAAACTGATACATTGCCGTAACGTTCCGGGTATAAGTGGGAAGCACCTTCCTGTACTGTTTTTTTAGGGAACTCTCCTACCAGAGCGCCTTTACCATGACGGTTAGAAATTACCCCATAAGGAACTCGTGGTTCAACATTGAGTACTTCTACCTTTAATATATCACCCGGCATTGCACCCTGTATTTCAATAGGCCCCGTCACAATATGTGGTCCATCTTTACTAAAATCATGTTTTAAAGCAGACTGCGTAATCATCTTTGCTTCATCTAGAATATATTCTGGCTTTACACCCTGGGAACGAAAATATTTTTCTGCATTACGCCCCTGATCTTCGAGCAAGCCTTCATGGGAAACAGTATCAAAAACAACAGTACTATCGGTAGGCACACTTAGAACTGGTCGGGAATCTTTATTAGGCAGATAACCCCATTGAATAGTTTTTAAAGTACTGGGTATATAATATTGATCTTTATACTTTCCCTGCGTTAAAAGTCCCGGCTGATTACTTATCTGTTTAAGAACTTTAAACTCTTCTGCAAAAGTTGAAGTAGAGCCTAGTAAAGCTGACAATATAGCCAGTGATAAAGTAAGCGGTTTATACATCCTATTTCCCTAAATTTAAAAAGTTGAATATTCATCTTTTTAAAAGCAAGGGTCATGCCAACTAGAATTATTAAATCTTATTCATCAATTCTCTGTCGCTTAATAATATGTACAGGGATATAGAATTATTTTTTAAACGGGCTTCTCTAATATACATATATATTCGTACATTTTATTAGCGACATAGTATACTTCATTCGCCTTAGGTGCTTATCCCTGTACTCATCTGTCTTCATTGTCATGAAAAAAAATTTACGCTGTACAACCGCCGTTAAATCCTTAAGTGTTCTTGTTCTGTCACTCAGTCTGATTGCCTGCGGCGAAGGCTCGTGGTGGTCTAAAAATGATGAGCCAGAATTAAAAGAAGAGCAGATTAAACGGCTTATTCCTACTCGTGTACAAAACCGTGGCTCTTGGGCTGGTGACTTATATGAGATTACTGACCAGTTGGAAATACCTAAAACCAAGGAAAATATCTGTACAATTATTGCAGTAGTCGATCAAGAATCTAACTTTGTTGCTGACCCGCAAGTACCGGGTTTGGGTGAAAAAGCTATACGTGAAGTTGATCAGCGTCTTGAAGATAAACTGGGTGTAACACTGGCCGGATATTTTAAGAATATGCTGAAGACTCAGCCTTCTCCGGATGATAACTACCTGAGCAGAATGCGCAAGGTTAAAACAGAACGTGAACTGGATGAACTCTACCGTGAAATGTTTAATCATTTTAGTAAACACTATCATGTAAGTGCTCTAACCAGAGCCGCCCGTCTGGTAGGACAAGATGTTTCTGAACGTTTAAATCCGATTACAACCTTAGGTTCAATGCAGGTTCATATCGGTTATGCCAAAGAGCATAAGCGTTCTGGTATGAATATGGCTGAATTGCGTAGCGACCTGTATACCCAAAATGGCGGCCTATATTATGGGATTCATCGTTTGATGATGTACCCTGCTGATTATGACAAGCCGCTCTACCGCTTTGCAGATTATAACTCTGGACGCTATTCGAGCCGTAATGCAGCCTTTCAGAGTATGCTTAATGACTTGACTGAAGCAGAGCTAGACCTAGATGGTGACCTGCTACTTTATAATAAAGACGGTAGTATCCGTTCAAACAAAAGCCAGTCTGAACGTGAGCTGATTGCGGTCTTTGCTGCAAACAATGTTCTGATTACGCCACGCCAAATTCGCTCTGATTTAAAGGAGGAAAAAGAGCAAGACTTTGAAGATACTCAAACTTACCTTGCAGTAAAAAAACTCTACCAGGAAAAAACAGGTAAAGAACCAATTTATGCCATTATGCCAGAAGTAGTCATTTCCGGACCAAAATTAAGCCGTGACTATAATACCAACTGGTTTGCCACACGCGTCAATGGACGATATCAGACATGCATGCAACGCGCCAAACGTATCAAGCTATAAACCTTGCGCTATTTGATTTTGACGGTACATTGTGCCGTAGTGACAGCTTTACTGGCTTTATCTTTTATACGCTCTCTAAACGACATATCATGCGTCAAGGCCTGAAAATTCTCCCTTGGATTCAGGCCTATTATTTCAAGCTATACCCTGCACACCAGATGCGCCCGAAATTGTTTTCGGCCATGTTTAAAGGTAGTAATGCCAAAAATATACGTTCAATGGCAGAACAGTATGCACACTTGTTAGTACACCAGCTTAATCCTGAATTGTTAAGGCGTCTGAGACAACATCAAGCAAAAGGTGACGATGTTGTTATTGTATCGGCTTCAATCGATCTTTATCTTGAACCTTTTTGCAGGTTGCTTGGAGTAGACCTGATTTGCACTAAAACTGAAGTACATCAGGGCAAATTGAGCGGATTTTATAGCAGTCCAGATTGCAGTTGCGAGCAGAAAAAGTTAAGGATACAAAAAAAATATACATTAACCGATTACCAGTCTGTTTATGCGTATGGGAACAGTTATGAAGACCTAGAAATGTTTAGTCTGGCTGATTACTGCTATATGGTTGGAGAAGATGCTGAACTGCCTGCATTAGAGCCTATAAAAAAGCTCGCCTGAGCGAGCTTTTTTATCAATACAAGAATCTTAGTAAATCGCCATATGATTGCGATCTACTTTAAATAACACTCAAAAACATTAAGCTAAAAATTAACCATAAGTTATTATTTTAAATATATTTTATTGAAATTTACCATCCTAACAATTACCATCAATAACACCCCAAAACCATCTATCAAGTAGTTAAATTGGTAGTTAAATTTTTATAGATAAGATATATATGCTCACCGTAAAGCAAATTGAAGCTATTCAGCCTCTTGCCAATAAGACTGTTAAAAATTTTGATAGTGAATTGCTATACCTCTTCACTTCCACAACCGGTCGTAAAGTTTGGAAAGTGATTTACACATTTAATGGAAAGAAAAACACAGCCACACTGGGTGAATACCCGTTATTTTCAGCTAAGGAAGCTCGCCTAAAACGTGATGAAATAAAAAAACAAATTGCAGAAGGAATTGATCCTAACCAAAAGAAAAAAGCAGATAAGATTCAAAAGTTATCATGTATCTCTTTTGGAGAATTAATTACGAAATATATAGCTGAAGTTGCGCCGTCGCATAAAGGTGCTGACAAAGAGATCTCACGTCTTCGTAAACTTATGAATGACTATCCAAAACTAATGCAAAAACCTATAACAGACGTTAATCAGCTCGATATGATTGAGCTTCGAAATGATCGGCTATCTAAAGTATCGGCTTCAACTGTAGGACGTGATTTAGGTGTATTGGGCGGTGTTTTTAAATATGCACGCCAAGAATTACGAATTTTAAAAACTAGCCCATTAATGGACGTAGCCAAGCCAACTCAAGCCCCTCACCGAGAACGTCGAATCACACAAGAAGAAATTAATACTATCCTTCTCGGTTTTAATTATGATGCGACATATCAACCGCTCACTAAACGCCAACAAGTTGCTTGGGCATTTTTATTCGCCCTAGAAACTGCAATGCGAGCAAGTGAAATCACCAATATGCAATGGTGTAATGTATACGAAGATCATGTACTTCTACCCGATACGAAAAATGGTACAGCAAGAAAAGTTCCGCTTTCTAGACGCGCTATTCAACTACTCGAATTGATGAAAGGATTAGATAACGATAAAGTTTTAACCATTTCCGACAGATCAAATGCCCTATCGCACGATTTTTGGCTTGTTGTAAGTAATAGATTGGGGATCATTGACTTAAACTTTCATGACACAAGGCATGAAGCTACTACGCGCCTTGCGAAGAAACTTCCAATTCAAGACTTAGCGAAGGTTACCGGTCATAAAGATTTAAAAATGCTCATGCGTTATTACAATCCGACAGTACAAGAACTAGCGCAAAGACTTAATGAATTGGATGATCCAAACATTATCCCATTTAAGCAAAAAGTCATTTAACCCTCTATGAACTACACCATTACTCAAGCAATTAAAAAGCTTTCTAATCACAGCACAACAGATAATTACTTCCAATTATGTCGATTGATACGTGATGGCATAATTCATACTTGCTTTGATGTATATGGTGTAGCGGTTGCAGTAGTTGAAGAAAGTAACAAGCCTCTACCTAATAAAGAAGTTATTGGAATTCGTTTTCTAAATGAAAATGAAACCTTAATAGTTAGCCCCAATCAATTCTATAAAAATGCTATTTGTGATCTCATCCTAGATAAAATTGAAAAAACAGATATTCCATTAGTAATAGATGGTATTTCTAATCAATATAATTATGTTTTGTTAAAAGGTGCTAAATCTGACAATATTCATTTAATTACTAGCCAACTTAAAGATTGGCACATTCTTGTAGAAAATCCAATTAATCTCTCGGAAGATTCATACACAGAAAGACAAACAACGGTCAAAGACCTAGAAAAATTTAATATATACGCCTCGTTTGTAATAACAAAATTAAGTCTCTTAATCACAAAAAAATCTTTAGACAAATATTTAGAAACGTTAAATACGAAATCTCCAAAATATCAAACCGTCAGTGATAGCTATATAGAAGCTAAAAATTATGTCGCATATCTTTCTGATCTGTGTTGGGAAGCAGATAGCTCCAAAATATTAACTAGAACATGGATTGCTGAAGAAATTAGAAAAAAACTAAAGGGACATAAATATGAAGAAGAGCTCCCTGAAAAGGACGAATCTCTAGCTAAAGATTGGATTACCCAACCCAAAGTAAAATACAGTTCAAATCCAGGACGGCGTTCAAAATTAGAAAAAGAGCGAGCTAAAAACCTTTTAAAAAATGTATTAGGATTAATTGAATAATTTTAATCCGGACTGTAAATATTAAACCCCTTTAACTTGTTTTCACATTATTTCATATAACTAGAATACAGCACCATTAGCTCGTAGCTAATCAGAAATGAAACTTAGCAACTCTGATGGTGTTCGATATGAATCTTCCCAAATACATCCAAGAAAAAGTAATCACTACGGCGCCTGCAACTCCGGAAAAAATCCATATTTGCAAGACAGGTAAATCAGCAGGGCAAATTCGCAAATTCAAAGCAAAACCCGCTCGAAATGGCTTACTTCCAATCACAAGTAAGACTCTTTGGTTATGGGTAAAACAAAATAAATTTCCTAAGCCGTTTTCCCTAAATGGCTTAACAGTTTGGGAATCTCAAACCGTACTTGATTGGATCGAAGCACATAAGCATAAGGCTTCTAAAAATGCCTAGTGAAATGTTTTTATCCCAAAGCGAATCAGCCAAATTCCTATATACACACTTAGGAAAGACACAAAAGTATTGGTATAGAAGACTTACCACAAACCTATACCGTCCAAGTCTTTCACATGGGTACAGAATCACTGTCCATGTCGTGGATGGCAAACCAATGTACACACTACCTGCTCTACATGAGTTCGTACGTGTTAATCAACCATCAACATTCAAAGGAAAGAAAAATGCAAAATGTGAATTCTGCTAATCAGGAACATAATGCAGATAAAGCAAAAGCACGATCATTAATGCTTAACACTATTAAAAATATGATTTCAAAAGGAAATCCATACTTTAATACTCATAGAGAGCATCGTATTGAAAATGCTATTACATACTTCAATGAACATTTAATGTTCAATGGATTAGATTGCACTGAAGAGGAATTAGAGCAAGCATTTTTAGAACGTGTAAAGCTAATGGAGGAATTCAATGCAATTCACCTTAGTTAGTATCGAAGATGTTACAGCAATTCTCTTATCTAGCAGTAAAGTAATGATGGTAAACCAAACTCAATCATCTATTACCTACAGCATTGAACGTAATGGTAAGGAATTAATTCTCATCAACACTCCAAATGAAAATTACTTAATTCAGTAATTTACCATCAATCCAAAAGGGCGGTTATTCAACTGCTCTTTTGTTTAATTTTGCACATTGAAATGATTACGAAACATTTAACACACCATCAATTTGAAACCCTAGTTCGAAATGGACAAGATCCCTATGATGACGAGTTACGAAAATTTCTACTCGATTTAGAAATCGAAGAGTTTTCAGAAGATACCGAGAAAAAATCTCCATATGAACAAAGTTATTTAGATTTATGCTCAAGATACGCTGACAATGCGAACCAAGCTGATCAACTCGAAACCGTTATTTTCTCTGATATTCATAGCTACGATTTCAAAGCAATGAATATCCAAATCAAAGCTCAAGTAGATTTCATTGATTTATACTTTGAAATTGGTAAAACAAGTACACGACACGACATCAAAAAATTCCTAACAGAGAAAACAGGTATAACTCATTACATCTCTGAATACGAAACCGGTTTCATAATTAGATTGCATGACATGAATTCCCTAAGTGTACTACGGCGCCGTATCAGCTACTTGAGACATTTTGAATGCAAGATCGATAGCTTTAAAATCATGCAGATTGAACTAGCAATTGACTTCTACAATTTCAAGCATAGAGCACTCACTACAGCCCTTTTTAAGTCAATCCGATTACCTAGTACCGTAGCAAACTTACGTGTCTATAAGAGCCAATTAGGCGTATTTACACCCATTCCAAGCACACCACACTCAATGTTTAGAAAGCTAGAACATGGCTATAATATTGGTATTAATCATAGAGACGCGGATGAGTACTGGCATTTATATGTCAAGACTACGGACTGTAATAAACAACCTCTACCGAAGAATGAATGGCGTGTGCGTGCGGAGAAGAATATCAAATGCAATATTCTCAACCAAATGGACAATCGTCTAGTAAATATCAAAAGGATCTTATTAAATGAATTCAAAGGGCTTAGTTTTACACAGTTGACAGCTAACGCTACCAAAGAGTTAACTGATGTATATAAAAATACTGTTAGAGCATTTGGAACAGAAATCCCTACCTACTATGACAAAAATCGGCATAAGAGAAATTTGCCTCAATCCATGAAAACACACGGCGAACTTAACCAACTCATCTCAACTGCAGTAAACAATCTAGTTCGAAATTTTTAGCCTAGAAATCAACCCCATAGTAAAAATTAATTCTATGGGGTTAGCCACAACCCAAGACGACAGAAAGTGTCGTACTAAAGTATCAATGTCATAGACAAATGACCAACAGATAGAGATGATGTAGTAATAAAAATTCTCCTGAAGGTAACATAATGAATAACTTACATATAATCTGTGTCACGAATAAACAGTTCAAAGGTTTAACTACGGATGGTATTCAAGATCAGTACGTTCATTTCTCAGACAATTTTATCACTGGTTTGAATAAAAATATTTGGGGCTTTAAAGATAGGCTTAAAAACTATGAAATTGACAAGATTAAAGCTGGTGATTTGGTTTTATTCATAAAAGGTGTTACCGGTACTGCTCGCGGAAAAACAGTGGAGAGTGTAGAGACTATTCAATATAAGCAAATAGTTATTTGTAAAGCTACGACAGATCTGATTACAGAAGAATCCCCAGAAAATATTTGGATTGATGAATATCTCAATCTCGAAACCTATCCAAACAGATTTGAATTCGAAATTTTAGGATCTTATCCAAAGATAAAAAAAGATCAATTAAATACGCACTACCTAATTTCTAATACTCTCAATAAATTAGATGATATAAGCGAATCTAAAATATTAACACGAGCATTATTACTTTTAATGAGTTGGGTTGGTGCAAATGCTATCGTAGAAAATGTTCAACTTAAATTAGATAGAATTAATGATTTTACAGACTTAAATCAGATACTTGATTTCAGCTCTTCTAAGCTTGTTTCACAGCCTAGCTCTAATTTAAAGTCCGCAAAGGCTAAATCTACTGTAAGTAAAAAAGAGCGAAAAAAACAATCAAAAGAAACAACAAAATTCTATCAAGATAGATTAAATGAAATACTAGTAGATCTACTTAATGGTAATAATGAAGTTCCTAGAAATATCCTTGCTCGTATAGGTCAAGGAAAATTTAGAGAAGATTTATTCAAATTTTACGATGGAAAATGCTTAGTTACACAAATATCAGTTCCGACCATGTTAACTGCTAGCCACATTAAACCTTGGTCAGAAACTAAAGATGATTCCTCATGTCGTGATCCTGCAAATGGAATATTATTATCAGCTAATATCGACAGACTTTTTGATAGAAAGCTTATTTCTATTAATCCTGAGTCTCTCCTCATTGAAACTAATAATGATCCTGAAATTCAAGAAATTATGTCTCCTTTCATTGAAAACAAATTAGAATTCCCATTTGCTGAAAAAAATCCTGATATGTTAAGTAAAACCATCGAATACTTAAGATATCATTACTCTAAATTTTGCGAATTAAAGGATCAAGATGCTAGAGAAAGCGGAAACAATACAGCAAACCCTAATTGATTCCGGCTTTAGTTGGAATACGCATGAGGATGCTTTTGCGAAACTTCAAGAAGAAATTACTGAACTAAAAGAGGCTATTGATCATGAGGAAAGTCATGATCGCCTTCTTGAAGAATATGGGGATTGCCTATTTTCATTAGTAAATATTGGTTGCAGATTGCAACTTGATAGTAATAAATCACTTGATGTTGCTATTCAAAAATATGAAAAACGTACTAGTTATCTTTATAGCAAAGCATCTGAATTAGGTGTCGATTTTTCGAGCGTACCTTTAGAGACACTACTAGTTTGGTGGAAAGAAGCCAAAGATAAGGTTTAGATTCCATTTTTCACTAACGGAATTGACTACACTGCAGTCTTCGCAATTTTACTATCAGTAATTTGTACTAGCTCAAACCTGATCTGACAGTTACCCATTTTTTATTGTGCCTGTCAGGTTAAATTTGAGCTAAATTCTTCTCAGCCCAAATCCGTTTTCCATCAAGTAAAGTTTCAAGTGGTGTACGACCACAGCACATTTTTCCTTGATGAGTCCGTTCAGTATTATAGAATTTCAGCCAATCG
>Ga0209023_10004904_pt1 | contig 14933 bp, 18 predicted proteins | sample LakOneMetagenome_FD_187468 | JGI IMG/M metagenome (GOLD analysis project Ga0209023, IMG submission 187468) | Freshwater and sediment microbial communities from Lake Erie, Canada (SPAdes) (version 2) | ecosystem: Environmental > Aquatic > Freshwater > Lentic | place: Lake Erie, Canada... | reverse complement strand
TCGACGACGCGGCGCCGGAATGGTGTTTCATGAAGTGTTCGAGCTTGCTGCACCCGCCGAGCGCGACGACCGCGGTGGCGCAGATGAGGATCGAAAGGCGCATGTGATGTCTCCCGGGAGCGCGGAATACGCGCGCCATCGGGCGATGCCAGCACCAGCTTTCGCAGGACTGACGCTCAGCTGACAAAATTTCAAGGAACGCTCAGAAGCCCTTGAACACTGCGATCTCGTCCAGCCCGGCGCGATCGCTTCGCATGGTGTTCACTGGCGCCTCCGTGGCGTAGCCGAGCGCCATGCCGCAATAGATCATGTCGTGTTCATCGAGTGCAAAATGCGCGTGTAACGGCGTGCGCATGCGCGCCCATGCTTCCTGCATGCAGCTTGAGACGCCGCGCTCGATCGCCGCCAGCGCGATCGATTGCATGAACATGCCGAGATGCGCCCACTGGCCGTGGCCCATGCGGTTGTCGATGACAAAGAACAAACCAACCGGCGCGCCGAAGAACTCGAAATTCTGCGCGAGATGCATGAAGCGCGCGGGCTTGTTCTCTCGCGGAATACCCAAAAGCGCGTACATGTCTTCGCCGAGCTTGTAGCGGCGCGTGCGATAAGGCTCCCAAAGATTGGCTGGATAGACGAGCCGTTCGCCTTCATCGCCTGGCAGGTTCGCTTTCGCCAACGCGACCACCGCGTCGCGTTCTGCGCCCGCCGCGGCGATCACTTTCCAAGGTTGTAGATTGCCGCCCGATGGTGCGAAGCGCGCTACATCGAGAATGTCGCGGACCAGTGTTTCAGGCACGGGATCGGGTTTGAAGGCGCGTACGGAAATGCGGGTTTTGAGAGCGTCATCGACATTCATGGCGCCGAACATACACGCTCTAGCGGCGTTCGCGCTCGCGCGTTTGAATGTCCCTAGCGTAAAGCCGGCCGGCTTTTTGGGCGGCATCGATCTCGGCCGCGGTCATCTCCTTCGCCAATGCTGCAGCGCGTTTACGCGCACCATCGTTGGCGGAGAGAGCTACGGCGCAGTAGAGCCACGATAGCGCCTCGACCGGGTCGGTGCGCATCAGCATATCCGACATGTGCATCATGGCCGGCGCATGCCCTAGCTCGGCAGCGCGCAATAGCCAGCGCCGCGCGTCTTCCGGTTCGCTCATGGTCGCGATTTGCACCATGGCGTCGCGATCTTGGGCGCCGGCGGCGGAGCGAAACAGCGCGCGCGCTTTCTCGATGTCTTTCTCAACGCCTTGACCGGAGCGCAGCGCGATGCCGTAAGCAGTCTCTGCGCCCGAATGGCCGTCCTCGGCCGCGTGCTCGAAGCATTGCACCGCAGCGACGTGATCCTGCGTACCGCCAAGCCCACGCCAGTAAAGCAGACCCAAATAGTAGAACCCGCTCGGGCGGTTTTCTTGCTGCAGCGCTTCTTCAAGCAAGCGGCGCGCGCGTTTCCAATCGCCGCGCTCGAAGGCTTCCAAGCCGCGATCAGTCTTGGACCGCGCGCCCAGCACGTCAGACCGCGAAGCTGACGCCGCAGCCGCAGCTCGACGTGGCGTTGGGATTTTTCACTTTGAACGAAGCGCCGATCAGTTCGTCCACCCAATCCAGCTCCGAGCCCAACAGGAACGGTAGCGAGACGGGGTCGACGAACAGCCGCGCGCCGTCGCGCTCGATCACCAGATCTTCAGCCGTCGCAGCTTGTGCGACGCCGATCTCGTACTGGAACCCAGAGCAACCGCCGCCTTCGACAGCGACGCGCAGGCCCGCGCCCGCCGGTTCGTCGGCGACCACTTTGTTGATCCGCTCGGCGGCGGCGGCGGTGAGGGCGATGGAAGCCATTCGTTAACGCTGACCTTTCGGCGCTTTCTCAAGCCTACCGACCCCATATATGGTCCCAGCGGACACAAGTGGAGAAGCGGCTTCGTGGCAGACGGGCATAAAGCAGCCAAAGAGGTGAAGAATCCGCAAGTTGCGACGCCCTTCGTGCGCCCGCCGCGGGCGCCATACGCCACCGACCCTGCCAAATCGCGCGGCCGGCTGCATGACGAACCGGAAAGCCAAACGCGCACCGCGTTCGAGCGCGACCGCGATCGGATCGTTCATTCAAGCGCCTTCCGCCGCTTGCGCGGCAAGACCCAGGTCTTTGTCGCCCACGAGGGAGATCATTATCGCACGCGGCTGACGCACTCGCTGGAAGTTGCGCAGATTGCGCGCTCCGTCGCGCGCCGCATGGGATTGGATGATGATCTCGCCGAAACGCTGGGTATTGCGCACGATCTCGGCCATCCGCCGTTCGGGCATACGGGCGAAGACGTGCTCGACGCATGCATGGATGGTTATCAGGGGTTTGACCACAATGCGCAGACATTGCGCGTGCTGACGAAACTTGAGCGCCGGTATCCGCGCTTCGACGGGCTTAATCTCGCGTGGGAAACTCTTGAGGGCGTGGTGAAGCATAACGGGCCGCTGATCCGCCACGGCCAGACGCTGCAGGACCTCCCGATCGCTATCCAGGAATACAACGCGGTTCATGATCTCGAATTGAGTTCGTGGCCCGGCATCGAGGCGCAAGTTGCGGCCCATGCTGACGACATCGCCTACAACAATCACGACATCGACGACGGCCTGCGCGCGGGTCTCTTCACGCTGCAGGAATTGCGCGAAGAGGTGCCGATGGTTGCGCGCGTGCTCGGCACCGTGGAGCGTGACTACCCCGACATTGAGGAAGGCAGGCTGGTCGCGGAGACCATCCGCCGGCTCATCGGCGTGTGGGCCGACGATCTGGTTTGGGAATCCAGCAATCGGCTGGACGACGCCAAGCCGCAGAGTGCCGAAGATGTGCGTGCTGCAGGCAAGCCGCTGATCGGTTTTTCCGACGTCATGAACGAGCACCAATCGGTGCTGCGCAGCTTTCTCATGGCGCGCATGTACCGGCACTGGAAGGTCAATCGCTCGCGGAGCCAGGCCAAGCGCATCCTGAAAGAGCTGTTTGACCTCTTCATCGCCGAGCCGGAAATCCTGCCGCCGGCCTGGCAGCAAGGTGGCGACGGCCCGCGCGGTCAGCGCACAGCGCGCCGCGTCTGCGACTACATCGCCGGCATGACCGATGACTTCGCCATCGATGAACATCGGCGGCTGTTTCAGGCCGGGCGCTAATCTTTCCGTTACGTGTGCGGAATTATGATTCTGGGAAGGTCGTTCCACCTGCATTAAGCAGGAGTGAACACGCGGCCTGATACAGTGACGCTCGATTCTGGAGCAGCGCCTTGAGCCGCAGTAGAGCCTACGATCCGCGCATGCACGACGACCCACGCGGCCGGGGCGCGGGCGTGATCTATGTGTTGATGGTGGTGATCGCCGTCGCCTTCGGCGGTTTCGTTTGGCAGCTCTATAGCGCGCCGGAAGCGCCCCACATCGCGGCCGAGCCGGGGCCCTATAAAATGGCGCCTACGCCCGGTGCGATCTCCGCGCCTGATGAGGGCGATAGCGAAGTCGCGGATGACTCTGCGCACGCCACTGCGGCACTGACGCCCTCCACTCCAGCGGCGCCGCCTGCAGTTGAAGACACGCCGATGCCGACGGGTGCGCCGCAGCTGACAACCGCGCCCGAATTCGCGACTAACGGGCCGTACGTCGCACAGCTCGCTGCGTTGCAATCGGAAGCAGCCGTGAACGCCGCCTGGCATCGCTACGCCTCGCGGGCGCCGCAGTTGTTTGGCGCCGCCCACCTCGACACCCAGCGCGCCGACCTCGGCCAACGCGGGATCTATTATCGCGTCCGCGCCGGTTATTTCGCCGATCGCGCCAATGCCACGCTGTTCTGTGACCGCATTCGGCAGATGGGTCAGGACTGCATCGTCGCGGCGCGCTAGAGAGCGTCCGTGTCACAAAACTATCAGGATCAAGCAGCTAAGACCCCGGCTCGGGGGACGAGCATGCTGTCGTGTGCGCTTGGCTTGCGCCAGCCGAAGCTGGACGCGGATTTGCGCGCGTTCTGCCGCGACGCTCGTCCGTGGAGCTTCATCCTCTTTCGCGAAGCCTGCGTAACGCGTGACCAGGTTCGGGCCCTATGCGCCGAGTTGCGCGACGCCGCCGGTCATGACGCGATTGTCTGGATTGATCAGGAAGGTGGTCGCGTTGCACGTTTGAAGCCGCCTGAGTGGCCGACTTGGCCCGCGCCCGCGGCGTACGGCGCACTCTACGCGCAGCATGATGCGCTGGGATATGAGGCTGCATATCTCGGCCATCGATTGATCGCGCACGACCTAAAGAGCATGGGCGTCGATGGCGATTTCGCGCCGGTGCTCGATATCAATATTCCCGGCGCGCACGAGATCGTCGGTGATCGGGCGTTCGCGCACGATCCGAAGCTAGTCGCGATCCTCGCGCGCGCCGCGCTGGAAGGCCTGCACGACGGCGGCGTCGCTGGATCGATCAAGCACATGCCCGGACACGGCCGCGCCATGGCGGACAGTCATTTGGCGCTGCCGCGTGTGAGCGCGCCGGAGCAGGATCTGGCTATCGACGTCTTCCCGTTCGCCGCGCTCGCCGACGCCGAGGCGGCGATGACGGCGCACATTATCTACGACGCATGGGACCCGGATCGCCCGGCGACATGCTCCTCGGTCGTCATTGATCAGATTATCCGCGGACGCATCGGCTTTCAGGGCCTGTTGCTCAGCGATGATCTGGACATGAAGGCGCTGCAATTCGCGCTGAATGGCGGGCTGGCCGAGCGAGCGGAGGCGGCGCTAGCCGCAGGCGTTGACGTGGTGTTGCAGTGCTCCGGCGTGCTCGCGGACATGCAAACCGTGGCTAAGGGCTGCCGCAAGCTAGAGGGTGTTCCCCTGGTGCGTGCCCGCGCGGTGGAGGCGTTCGCCAAACGCCCAGCGCGGGAATTTGACGCGGATGCAGGCTGGGCGCGGTTCAAGCAATTGCTGGCTTCCGTCTCGAAGAGCTAAAATCCGCGCGGAATGGACGAAGCCGACACCATCGAAACTGATATCAGCGCCGCCCAAGACGCTGAGGGCGCGGAAGCGTTGCTGCTCGCGCTCGATGCGTTCGAGGGACCGCTGGCCTTGCTGTTGGAACTGGCGCGGGCGCGTAAGGTTGATATCGCCAAGATCTCCGTGGGCGAGATCGCCGACCAATATCTGGCCTTCATCGCTGAAGCGCGCGCGCAGAACATGGAACTCGCGGGCGACTATCTGGTGATGGCGGCGTGGCTGGCTTTGCTCAAGTCGCGGCTGTTGATCCCCAAACCACAACTGCCCGAGGACGAGCCTGATCCCCAGCAGATGGAAGCTGCGCTGCGTACCAAGCTCATGCGCCTGGCGATCGCGCGCGCCGCGGCCAAACGGCTTGAGGAAACGCCGCAGTTGGATCGCGATGTGTTCTTGAACGGGCAACCGCAGGCGACGGTGCTGACCAAACGCACCGAATGGCGCGCCGATCTCTACGAGTTGTTGAACGCCTATTGCGCCGAGCGCACCAAGAGTGTGCGCAAGCGCGCGTATCGCACTTTTGTGCGTAAGGCCTATCCTCTGGAATCCGCTCGGCGAAAGCTGGAGCAGGCGTTGGCGAAACTCGAAGAATGGCGCTCCATCGACGCGTTGGCGCCGGCGACCGAAGCGGGGCCCGATGCGCCACCGCCGGAGAGCTATTTGGCTTCCACATTCGGTGCGGCGCTCGAACTGGCGCGAGAGCACAAGGTGGAATTGCGCCAAGCAGAGGCGTTCGCCCCGCTCTTCTTGCGCGCCAAGCCGGTGCAACCATGACAGCGCCAGAAGGTCCGCCACTCGCCGATGCGATGCGCCGCCTCGAGGACGCATTCGGCGACGAGCCGCGTCCGCGCGAGCCGTCCGTCGATGCGATCCGCGCTGCGGAAGCTCTGCTCTTCGCTGGGGGTGAGCCGGTGACAGCGAAGGCGCTGAGCGAGAAGCTCGGCCCGCAGGTTGATGTCGCCGCCGTGCTGATGAAGCTAAAAGCCGACTATGCCGAGCGGGGCGTGCAGTTGGTCGAGGCGGGCGGCGCTTGGCGTTTCCAGTCGGCGCCCGATCTGGCCAGTCTCTTCGCGGAGACCCGCGCCCAGCCCCGCAAACTGTCCAAGGCAGCGATGGAGACGCTTGCCGTCATCGCCTACCACCAGCCGGTCACCCGCTCAGAGATCGAGGACATCCGGGGCGTGAGCTTGTCGCGGGGCGGTATGGAGTTGCTGATGGAAATCGGCTGGATCCGCCCCCGGGGCCGCCGCCGCACGCCTGGCCGGCCGCTGACCTTTGGGACGACCGACGCGTTTCTAGCGCAGTTCGGCCTAGCCTCGCTTGACGCGCTTCCGGGTAAGGACGACCTCAAGGCCTTGGGTCTGCTTGATCCTCGGGCGGCGAACCAGATCGACGTTCCCCGCCCGGGGGATGATCTGGCGAGCGACGAAGAGCCACTGGGCCCGGGGGATGACTCAGCGGAGTTTTTCAGGGATCATCTGGACGATCACGGCGAATAACAGCCACCGGCAGAAACCGGAAAGGCGCCCGTGCTATACTCTCAGGCAAGGTATTCGGCGCAGCTCGGCGTCCGCAGTCATCCAGACGCGGGCGGGCGGCGCGAACGTTTAGGAGCGTTAAGCAAATGCATCCGACTTGGACACTGATCATCGTTGTCGTTCTGGCGGCGCTGCTCTTCATGCGTCCCGGCAAGCTGTCGAGCCTCATGACCGATCTCGGCGAAGGCATTAAGGGCTTCCGGAAAGGCATGTCCGATCCGACGCCGCCGGCGACTACGCCGCCCGCGCAAGAGCCGCCACGCCAAGTGGCCGATCAGTCGACCACGACCACCACCAATCAGGATCACGTTCAGAACTGAACGTAGTTTGAGCGGGCGACATGCTCCCTAGTCTTGGTTTCCAGGAAATCGTCCTGCTCGGCATCATCGCGCTTGTGGTGGTGGGGCCGAAGGATTTGCCGCTGCTGCTGAGGAAACTCGGCAAGTGGACGGCGAAGCTGCGCGGCATGGCGCAAGAATTTCGCACCGGCTTCGACGAACTCGCGCGACAAGCGGAGCTTGATGAGCTTCGTCGCGAGGTCGATGCGTTGCGCCGTACGACGAACCTGAACTCGATCGCCAGCGATCTGCAAAAGCCGTTGGGCACACTGGAAAGCTACGCCACCGCGCCGACGCCGCGTTACGACACGCCGCCGGCCGCCCCGGTTGAGCCGCAGTCTACCGTTGCGCCGGAAGCGCCGAGTGGCGAAGCGGTCGAAGCGCCGGCGCCGGTCGCCAGCGAAGAGCCGCCGGTGATGCGGAGCTCGGCGCCGTGACCGACACGACCGCCAAAGCCACTGACGACGAAATCGAGGCCTCGCGGGCGCCGCTGCTTGAGCATCTCTCGGAGTTGCGCTCGCGGTTGATGGTGTCGTTGGCGGCGCTGATCGTCGCGTTTATCGCCTGCTTCTGCGTACAGGATCAGATTTTTCAGATCCTGACCGATCCATTCGTCACGGCGATGCATAAGGCGCAGCAGCAGGGACATCTGCCCGGCGGCAACGTCATTCGCATGATCAATACCGACGCGTTCGGCTTCTTCATCACCAAGATGAAGGCGGTGCTATTTGCGGCGGTCGTTCTCTCGTTCCCGATCCTGGCATGGCAGGCCTACGCGTTCATTGCGCCAGGCCTTTACAAGCGCGAGCGCGGGGCGGTGCTGCCCTTCATGATCGCCGCGCCGGTGATGTTCATCCTGGGCGGCGTGTTCGTTTATTACGTCGCCATGCCGTATGCGCTGGAGTTTGCGCTCGGTCAGCAACAGACCATCCACGCCTCCGGCGGCGCGACCATTGAGATCGAATATCTGCCGAAGGTCGATGAGTACCTTGGGCTTGAGACGACGCTGGTTCTGGCGTTCGGCCTCTTCTTCCAATTGCCCGTGGTGCTTTCGTTGCTGGCGCGTATGGGCGTGGTTACCGCCAAGTTCCTCGGCACCACGCGTCGCTATGCCATTGTTGGCATCGCTGCGTTCTCCGCGCTGGTCACCCCGCCCGATATCCTGTCGATGACGGTGATGACGATCCCGCTCTATCTCATCTTCGAGGCGTCGATTTTGCTGGTGTGGGTGATTGAACGCACGCGGGCGAAGGAAGACGCGGCGGCGCCGCCGGCAGGGGCCTAAACCCTCTCGCGTCCCTGAATAGAAGCATGCTAATTCGCGCGCATGCACGATATTCGAGCGCTTCGCGACCATCCTTCGCTCTATGACGCCGCCTGGGCGCGCCGCGGCCTGCCGCCGCGCGCGCAAGCGATCGTCGATCTCGACGCCAAGCTCCGCGCCGCATCCACCGCCAAACAGGAAGCAGAAGCACAGCGCAACGCCGCGTCGAAATCAATTGGCCAAGCCAAGGCGCAGAAAAATGAGGCCGAGGCCGAACGTTTGATGATGCAGGTCGCGGCGCTGAAGCAGCGCATTGATGAGACCAGTGTTGACGAAGCGCGATGGCAGCGCGAGCGGGACGACCTCCTGGCGTCGTTGCCGAATTTGCCGGCGGCAGATGTTCCGGACGGCGCCGATGAGCACGGCAATGTCGAGGTCCGGCGTTGGTACAAGCGCGATGGCGGTGATCCGCCAAACGTGGAGCTGAGCGCCGATCACGTCGCACTGGGCGAAGCGCTCGGCATGATGGATTTCGAAGCTGCGGCCCGGATGAGCGGCGCGCGTTTCGTGGCGCTGAAAGGGCCGCTGGCACGCATGGAGCGAGCGCTGGCGGCGCTGATGCTCGATCTGCACACGGGCACGTACGGCTACACCGAGGTCAATCCGCCCGTCCTGGTGAAAGACCACGTGATGTTCGGCACCGGACAGTTGCCGAAGTTCGTGGACGATCAATTCACCGCGGCGCGCACAGTCAGCCGGCAAGAATTGCTCAACGAAGCGCTGGCGCGCTTCGACGAAGAGTTCGAGAAGCGTGCCGGAAAAGCCAAGCCCACCGAGGTGCTCAACGAACTCTTGGAACAAGCGCCGACGCGCGAGGATTTCTGGCTCATCCCAACCGCAGAAGTCGCGCTCACCAATCTCGTGCGCGAGCAGATCCTTGACGAAGGCACGCTGCCGACGCGGATGACCGCTGACACGCTTTGCTTTCGTGCTGAGGCGGGCGCGGCGGGCAAGGATACGCGCGGCATGATCCGTCAACACCAGTTTCGCAAAGTGGAGTTGGTGTCGATCACCACGCCGGAGCAAAGCCACGAGGAGCACGAGCGCATGGTGCGCTGCGCTGAGGAAGTGCTGAAGCGGCTCGAACTGCCATTTCGCACCATGCTGCTGTGCGCCGGCGACATGGGTTTCACGGCGCGCCGCACCTACGATCTCGAAGTCTGGCTGCCGAGCCAGGGCAAGTATCGCGAGATCAGCTCGTGCTCGAACTGTGGCGATTTCCAAGCGCGGCGTATGAATGCGCGATACCGCAACAAGGATGGCAAGACAGAGTTTGTGCACACGCTGAACGGCTCAGGCCTCGCCGTTGGGCGCGCGCTTGTGGCGGTCATGGAGAACTATCAGAACGCTGATGGCTCGATCACGGTCCCCAAGGTGCTTGTGCCGTACATGGGCGGACTGGAAGTGATTTCGAAATAGCGCTGACTAACCCTCTCCCTTGCGGAGAGGGTGGCCGCGAAGCGGCTAGGCGTCTGATCGTTTGAACGCCCCTCATCCCCTAACCCCTTCTCCGCGAGGGAGAAGGGGAACTACGTCTTCAAAACCTCAACCAACTCCTCTCCGCTCGTCGCCTCCGGCAGTGCGCGGAAATCCGCGCGTGCTTCGATCGCAGCGCCAAGCAAAGCTTGGAAGATGCGACGCGGCAAAGTCTGTGCGCCGAATTGTTCGAGATGCGCGGTGGTGAATTGCGCGTCCAGGAGTTTGAAACCGCCAAAGCGCAAGCGAGCTGCCAGATGCACGAGCGCAGCTTTGCTGGCATCGGTGGCGGTCGAGAACATGCTTTCGCCGAAGAATGCGCCGCCGATGGCCACACCGTAGAGGCCGCCGACCAGTGCGTCGCCGATCCTGGCTTCAACGCTGTGCGCCATGCCGCGCTTGTGCATCTCCAGATAGAGCGTTCGGATTTCTGGATTGATCCAGGTGTCCTCGCGATCGAGCGCAGGCGCGGCGCAGCCGTCGAGAACGGCGGCAAAGTCGCGGTTGATGGTGAAGCGAAAGCGGTCGCCGCGCAGCGTGCGTGCGAGGCGACGCGGGACGTGGAATTTATCGAGCGGGAAGATACAACGCCATTCGGGATCGACGATGAAGAAGCCCTCGTCGTCGCGGCTCTCCGCCATGGGAAAGACGCCGCGCCTATAGCAGGCGACCAGATCGTCGGGCGTGAACGGCTTCATGGCCCAGACATCATACACTGAAAACCAAAGAGGGGATCATCGCGGCGCAAGATAACTAATGGTCAGTGCCAAAAGTCCTCAATCGCGCCTACATTGGCGCCATGGACGCTCCGGTTCTCTCCCCCACCCGTGAACAACTCATCCACGCGCTCTACGAGGCTGCGGAGATCGAGCACAATCTCATGTGCACCTATCTCTATGCGGGCTTCAGCTTGAAAGACGGCGAGGCGGAGGGCTTGTCAGCGGAGGAAGCCGAGGCGGTGACGCGCTGGCGGCGCGCGATCATCGACGTGGCGATCGATGAGATGGGTCACCTGGCAGCGGTGTGGAATATTACGTCGGCCATTGGCGGCACGCCGCGCTTTGGGCGCACAAACTTCCCGCTCGATCCCGGCTACCTGCCTGCAGGCATCGTCGTGAAGCTGGCGCCGTTTTCGGAAGCGGTGCTGCAGCATTTCATTTTCCTGGAGCGCCCGGTCGGCTCCGCGGAAGCCGAGGGCGAAGGCTTTGCCTGCGTCCGTCAGTTTAAGCGCAATTCATCAACGCGGCGGCTGACGCCGATGGCGTTCGACTACGACACGGTGGGCGAGTTCTATGAGACGCTGGAGCGCGCTATTGCCGTGATGACCGACAAGCTCGGTGAGAAGGAATTGTTCAGCGGCGATCCGAAGCTGCAACTATCAGCGGCGGAGATTGATCTGGGCGGCGCGAAGCCGGTACTGTGTTCGAAGACCGCCGTCGCCGCGTGCGATGCGATCATCCGTCAAGGCGAGGGCGCGACGGAGGAAAATCCGGACGCTCATTATTGCCGTTTCCGCAACATTCGCGATGAATATCAAGCGCTGGTAGCAAAGAATCCGGGTTTCAAACCGGCGCACCCTGCGGCGACGAATCCTGTTCTGCGCCGTCCGCCCAATCCAGAAGGGCACGTGTGGTTGGAAGATCCGCAAGCGTCGGCGGTGGTCGATGTCGCGAACGCGTCGTACCAAACAATGCTGAGGCTCTTGGGCTATTCTTATTCCGTGCCGAGCGGCGATCTGGAGAAGGGATTGGCCGTCGATCTTGGCATCGATTTGATGAAGGCGCTGACGCTATTGGGCGAAAGCGCAGCGCGGCGGCCCGCGGGGCCATCCAATCCAGGCTGCAATGCTGGCGTATCGTTTACGGCGCTAAGAGATTCCGCGCCCCTGCCGCGCGGCGAGAGTTCGCGGTTCTTCTTTATGGAGCGACTGAATGAGTTGGCGGCAGGCGCCGCCAAGCTTGATCAAAGCGACATGCGCTTGGCGCGCGCGGCGGGATTGCTGAAGGCACTGGCGGCGCGGGCCCGACGCTTTGGCGATATGCGCGATGCGCCTATGGCCGCTGCGCAACCGTCGCCAGCAGCACCGGTGCACGACGCGCCGCCGCCGGTAGCAGCGGGCAACGGCGTCGAGTTGGTGGATGGTGAGAAGCTGCAAATTGTCTATCGCGGCAAGCTTTGCATTCATTCGCGCTTCTGCGTCACACAGGCGCCAAAAGTGTTCCTCGCAAACGTGCAGGGTCCGTGGATTCATCCAGACGACATGGACGTGGAAGAGCTGGCGGCTGTGGCGCGCAACTGTCCGTCCGGTGCGATCCAGTATCGCCGCAAGGACGGTCAACCGGACGAGACGCCGCCACCGGTGAACCTTATTCGTACGCTGCAGGACGGACCGAATACGTTTCGCGGCGATTTGCGCATCGACGGTGAACCTATCGGCTATCGTGCGACGCTCTGCCGTTGCGGCGCGTCCAAGAACAAGCCGTACTGCGACGGCTCACATCATGAGATTCATTTTGACGCGTCGGGCGAGCCAGCGACGGGCGACAAAACCGACATGCTCGCCGTCCGCGACGGGCCGATTGAGATCGCGCCGCAGCTGGACGGTCCGTTGATGGTGCGCGGGAATATGGAATTTATCTCCGGCACTGGCCGCATGTTCGCTCGCATCACCGCGGCGCGCCTGTGCCGGTGCGGGCATTCGCAGACCAAGCCATTCTGCGACGGGACCCACGCTAAAATCGGCTTCAAATCCACGAACTAGCCCTGGCTTCCGGGAAGCCCTTGACGGCGGCATCTATAACCGATACGGAATATAACCGTATGGTGATGGATATGAATTTGGACGCCACCTTCTCGGCGCTTGCCGATCCGACCCGCCGGGCGATTCTCGCCAAACTGGCGGAGGGGGAGGCTTCGGTGATGGAGTTGGCCGCGCCGTTTGCGATGAGCCAGCCGGCGATCTCGAAGCATTTGCGCGTTTTGGAGTTGGCGGGGTTGGTGTCGCGCGGGCGCGACGGCCAGCGCCGTCCCTGTCGCATCGAAGCGGAGCCGCTCGCGGCGGCGAACGCTTGGATCGAAGACTATCGCAAGCTGTGGGAAGCGAACTTCGCGCGGCTCGATGATTTGCTCGAAGTGATGAAGCGCGAGCAACGCAATGCGCGCACCGCAAAACGCACACGACGCAAAAGAAAATAACGCCGCGGAGTCGGGGCGGGGTGATCGCGTTCGTCCTTCGGACGATGCAACAAAGCACGGAGATGACAATGCCAGGACCAGCACAAGTCACATTGCCAAGTGATCGCGAAGTCCGCGTCACGCGCCAATTCAATGCGCCGCGTAAACTCGTTTATGATGCGCACACAAAGCCGGAGCTGATCACCAAGTGGATGTTGGGGCCGCCCGGTTGGGACATGCCGGTGTGCGAAATAGACCTGCGCGTTGGCGGCACGTACACGTGGCGCTGGAAGAACAAGGAAGACGGCAAAACGTTCGGCTTCCACGGAACGTTCACAGAGGTGAACGCACCGGCGAAGCTCGTGCATGATGAGTATTATGATCCAGGTGATCTAACTGCCGACATGCCGGTCGGCGAACCTTGCATCGTGACGCTCGACCTAAGCCAATCCGGCAGCGTCACCACGCTCGTCTGCACTATGCGCTTTGCTTCAAAGGAAGCGCGCGATGGGGCCGTTTCGACCGGCATGACCGACGGAATGGAGATGGGTTACGAACGGCTCGATGAAATGTTCAAGCAAGCGACGTGAGGAGAGCGACGATGCCTGCACCAGCCCAAGTCACCTTGCCAAGTGATCGCGAAGTCCGCGTCACGCGGCAGTTCAACGCGTCGCGCCGTCTCGTGTGGGACGCGCATACCAAGCCGGAACTGCTGCCGAAGTGGCTCGGGTATCCGGGTTGGGACATGCCGGTGCGCGAGATGGACGTGCGTGTCGGCGGAAAATACCGCTGGTTGTGGAAGAACCAGGAGGACGGCAAGCAGTTTGGTTTCTTCGGCACATTCACCGAGGTCAACGCGCTCGCGAAGCTCGTGCACGATCAATATTATGATCCGGGCACCATGGGCGGCGCTATGCCGGCGGGCGATCCATGCATCATCTCTCTGGATCTGAGCGAGAAGAGCGGCGTTACAACACTCGTCTGCACCATGACGTTTGTCTCGAAGGAGGCGCGCGATGACGCCGTCTCCACCGGCATGACCGACGGCATGGAGTTCAGCTACAGCCGTCTTGACGAATTCGTTAAACAAGAAGCCGCGTGAAGGATAAGAACGATGGCCAACAAAATCACGCCGTTCCTGTGGTTCGATAAGAACGCCGAGGAAGCCGCGAACTTCTACGTTTCGGTGTTCAAGAACGCGAAGATCAACAAAGTCTCGCGTTACCCCGAAGGCAGCGGCTACGAACCGGGCACGGCAAGCGTGGTCGATTTCGAACTCGAGGGCCAGCGTGTCATGCTGATCAATGGCGGTCCGCACTTCAAGCTCGACGAGGCGTTCTCGTTCAGCATCGATTGCAAGGATCAGGACGAAGTTGACTATTATTGGCAGCATCTGACCGCAGACGGCGGCGCCGAGAGCCAGTGTGGTTGGCTGAAGGATAAGTTCGGTGTGTCATGGCAAGTCACGCCACGCCGCTTGATCGAACTAACGACCAGCGACGACAAAGCACAAAACAATCGCGTGTTTCAGGCGATGATGAAAATGAAGAAGATCGACGTCGCCGAATTGGAGCGCGCGGCAAAGGGGTAGCGCGATGGCGCGGATGGCGGCGAAAGCAAGGGCGGCGAAATCGGCGAAAGCCGATGTGTCGGCCGTGCTTGCCGAGATCAAGCGCAGCGGTTCGCCGGCGTACAAAGCCAACATGGCCAAGCGCTTCGGCATCGTCACCAAGGCGCCAGTCTATGGCCTCGACGTTGGGACGTTGCGCGAGATGGGGAAGCGGCTCGGGCCCGATCACGCTCTGGCGGAAGCGCTTTGGAAGAGCGGCGTGCACGATGCGCGGATGCTGGCGCCGATGGTGGACAATGCCGCTGAGGTCACGCCGGCGCAGATGGATCGTTGGGTGAAGGATTGCGATAACTGGGCGCTCGTGGATACGGCGTGCTTTCACTACTGGGACAGGACCCCGCACGCCGCGAAGCAAATCGATAAGTGGTCGAGCGCAAAAGGCGAGTTCGTGAAGCGCGCCGCGTTTGCGCTGATGGCGAGTTGCGCGTTGCACAAGCACAGCACGGAAGCTGA
>Ga0209023_10004903_pt1 | contig 14935 bp, 16 predicted proteins | sample LakOneMetagenome_FD_187468 | JGI IMG/M metagenome (GOLD analysis project Ga0209023, IMG submission 187468) | Freshwater and sediment microbial communities from Lake Erie, Canada (SPAdes) (version 2) | ecosystem: Environmental > Aquatic > Freshwater > Lentic | place: Lake Erie, Canada... | reverse complement strand
AGGAAGTGCCGTGGGAGCCCAGGTGGGTGTATATTACCTCACGTATTTTCCAAAAGAGTACCGCTTTCATTTCAATGCACATAATATGATCGTGTTTGGAAAGGAAGACGATAAATACATGATCAGCGACCCCGTGATGGAGACCGTTACTTCGCTCACCGATTACGAATTGCAACGGGTGCGTTTTGCAAAAGGTGCTTTTGCGCCAAGAGGACAGATCTATTACCCGAAAGAAAAAAAGATCGTAACCCATGAGCAGATGAAGAAGGCCATCGAAAAAGGTATCAAAAGGAATGTGAACCACATGATACGTATACCCGGTAATATTGCCGGCGTGAAAGGCATTGCAAACACCGGGAGAAAAATAAAGAAGTGGCGTGATAAATTAGGCCAGCAAACGGCGGGTTTATATTTAGCTCAATTGGTCCGCATGCAGGAAGAGATCGGCACTGGCGGTGGTGGTTTCCGGTATATATATGCAGCATTTTTACAAGAGTCGCATGCCTGGCAGCCCATTGACGAACTGCTTGACATCTCTAAAATATTTACAGAGGCGGGCGATAAGTGGCGCAACGCTGCCGTTCATGCTGCCGGGATTTATAAAGGCCGTATCGGCAGCCAGGCCGATTTTGATGTGATGGGTGATTACCTCATCGAAATCTCTGAAGTGGAGAAAAAAGCTTTCCAGGCATTGTCTAAAATAAAATGGAATTCATGAGCAATGCAGCAGTGCGTATAGTTAACCTGGCCTTCACCTATCCACGGCAAACAGCAGCTTGTTTCAGCAATTTAAATCTTGAAGTGCAGCAAGGCGAACGCTTTGGTTTGTTTGGACCCAATGGCGCCGGCAAGACCACCCTCATGAACTGCATGACCGGCCTGCTCAATTACCAGCAGGGAAGCATCCAGTTGCTGGGCAACGAAATTGCCCATCATAAAAAATCGGTCAACAAACTTTTTGGATTTGTACCACAGGATTTTTCTTTTTACCAGGAACTGAGCCCGGCAGAAAATCTTTCTTTCTTCGGCGCCTGGTCGGGTTTGCAAAAGAGCGAGATAAAAAATAAAACAACAGAACTTTTAGAAATACTCGGCCTTACCGATGTGCGCAATAAAAAAGTACAGGAATTTTCCGGCGGTATGAAAAGAAGGGTAAACCTTGCCATTGGCGTTATCCACAATCCGCAGATCTTATTTTTAGATGAGCCTACTGTTGGGGTGGATGTGCACTCCCGCCATGCCATCATCAATTATCTTAAAAAACTAAATGAGAACGGAACAACCCTGATCTATACATCGCATCAGTTAAGTGAAGCCGAAGAACTGTGTAACAAAGTGGCATTGATAGATGATGGAAAGATTATGGCGCATGATACCCTGCAGCAGTTGATGCTGGATCATAAAGAAGAGGGGCTGGAAGGACTCTTCATTAATTTAACCGGTAAATCATTTCGGGATTCATAATGTTCAAACTCTGGTCAACCATATTAAAAGATATCCGGATCCTTACCCGTGACAAACTGGGTTTGATATTCATGTTTGTGATGCCGATCGTTTTGGCGGTCGTGATCACCGCTGTGCAGAACAGTACCTTTGAAATGCTGAACACCAACACCGTTCCCATGATCATCTGCAACCGCGACACCGGTGAAGCAGGCAAACAACTGGAAACAGCTATCTACAAAGTTGGCATGTTCCGCATACAAACCGTTGCCGCCAATGAAAAGGATGAGGTCATTTCCGGCCGCATGCATGCAAAAGATGCGGTGATCGCCATCATCATTCCTGCCGACTTCAGCAGTAAAATAAAATTAAAAGCAAACGAAACCGCCCAAAAAGCCTTGAAGAATTTCGGGATGCAGTCTGTTGAAAATATAAAGACCGACAGCAGCGCCATTCAACCCATCACCTTACTTTATCACCCGGTATTACAGGAAACATTCCGTCGCTCCATACAAGGCGCCCTGCGCAGTGCCTTGCAGGTGGTACAGAATAAAGAGATCTTACGAAGCCTGTACTTTAACCTGAATGAAAGAGCCATGCCCGATTCGATGGAAAAAGACCTGATGGCCGGCCAGGTGCTCATCAACGAAATTCCGGTTTCAAGAAGCGGCAGTCGCAATATCCCCAACGCATCGCAGCATAATGTGCCGGCCTGGACAGTGTTTGCCATGTTCTTCATTGTAATTTCTTTGGGTGGAAGTGTGGTACGTGAAAAAATAAACGGAAGTTTTGTGCGGCTGAAAACACTGCCCACAAATTACCTCGTCTCATTATTATCAAAACAACTCACGTATCTCTTTGTAACCGTAATGCAGGCTGCCGTGGTATTCTCTCTCGGCATCTGGCTTTTTCCTTCCATGGGCCTTCCGCGGCTGAATATGCCGGATATAGCCGGCGTAGTGGTGGTAACTTTAATTTGCGGATGGTGCGCCGTAAGCTATGCCATCATGATCGGCGTTTTTGCAAAAACACAGGAGCAGAGTAATGGTATTGGCGCCGTATCCATTGTTTTGATGGCAGCCATAGGTGGTTTGCTGGTACCCAGTTTTGCCATGCCGCAGTCTTTCCAGTTTGTAATGAAGCTCTCACCGTTGCATTGGTGCCTGGAGGCTTATTATGGCTTATTTTTGGAAGGCGGAAAGCTGAAAGATGTTATTTTAAATATTTTACCTTTATTGGGTATAACACTGGCCGTTCAGTTGATCACGCTGTACGGATTGAAAAGAAAAAACCTCATTTGAATCAATTAACATGGAAACAGCAGAACTTAAACAACAGTTGAAAAAGCAGATCGTGCAGTTCCTGAACCTGGTATCGGTTAATCCCGATGACATAAAAGACGACGAGCCGTTGTTTGGAGAAGGGCTGGGCCTGGATTCCATTGATTCGATAGAACTGATCGTTTTACTGAGCCGGGAGTATGGCATCGATATAAAAGACCCGAAAGAAGGGCGCAAGATACTGGTGGATGTTAATACCATGGCCGCCTATATTGAACAACACCGCACCAAATAAACTCTTTTCATTGAGCAGAATTTTTGTTACCGGCATGGGCGTGATAAGCGCTGTTGGAAATTCTGTGGCCGAAAACCACAGGAGCCTTGTTGAAGGAGTATGTGGTATCCGTAATGAACTGGATCTCTTCCCTACAAAATATGCCAGCCTGCTTCCATTCGGACAGGTTAGAATAAGTACTACCCACCTGCTGAAAAAACTGAACGTTACAGACCCAGGGGTTACACGTACCACATTACTTGCTTTACATGCTTTAAATGAAATGATTCAGGACGCCGGTCTTTCTTTGGCAGACCTCTCTTCTTCCGAAACTGCTTTGGCAGGCGCCAGTACGGTAGGCGGCATGTGCCTCACCGATGAATTGTATGCCGATGCAAATAAAAATACGAACGGCTCTCCCTATACTTCTTCTTATGATTGCGCATCTGTAAATATGTACCTGCAGAAGCATTACAAAATGAACGGCATCATCAATACCATCAATACGGCCTGCTCTTCTTCTGCAAACTCTATCATGTATGGCGCCATGCTGATTCAGCATGGCTTTGCAAAGCGGGCCATTGTTGGCGGCGTCGACAGCCTGGCAAAATATACCATCAATGGTTTCCATGCCCTGCACATTCTTTCTAAAGAAAAATGTACGCCTTTTGATGAAGACCGGAAAGGCCTTAATCTTGGTGAAGGCGCTGCTTTCCTTTTGCTTGAAAAAGAAGAAGACATTGCCGGCAAAAAAGTATATGCCGAACTAACCGGCTTCTGCAATGCAAATGATGCCTATCATCCTTCTTCCTTATCGGATGAAGGCGATGGACCATTTCTTTCCATGCAGGGAGCACTGAAGCTGGCTAAACTTTCTGCCGCTAAGATCGACTTCGTCAATGCACATGGAACCGGAACCGAAAATAATGATGAAGTGGAAAGCAAGGCCATGCTGCGCTTATTTGAAAATCCGCCGGCTTTTGCATCAACGAAATCATATACCGGCCATACCTTAGGAGCTGCCGGTGCCGTGGAAGCCGTGTACAGTATTTTAAGTTTGATGCACCAGGAAGTTTACCCAACCCTTCGTTTTAAAAAAACCATCCCGTCAACCGGGTTGATCCCTGTTGACTCGTATAAAAAAATGCGGGTGCAACACGTTATGTCAAACTCATTTGGATTTGGAGGCAATTGTTCATCACTCATTTTTTCAAAAGCATAATGTTATACATCCACCAGGCATATTGCATTTCTCCGCAAAAAACATTTCAGGATGTTGACCTGGAAATAATAAATGAACCGGTTGAAAAAAGACTGCTTGCCATTGAACCAACTTACGACGGAATACCCCCCGGCATATTACGCAGGATGGGAAGGGCGGTACGGATGGGCGTGGGCGCATCTATGCCAATAATAAAAACTGCAGCCGAGGTCAACGGGATCATCATCGGCACCGGTAAAGGAGGCATGGAAGACTGCATCAAATTTTTAAACCAGATCGTTCAATACGAAGAAGGCCTGCTTGCGCCCGGTAATTTTGTGCAGAGTACATCCAATGCGGTGGCAGCACAGCTTGGCATGATGAGCAAGAACAAATCGTATAATACCACTCATGTTCACCGGGGCCATGCTTTTGAAAATGCCGTGATCGATGCCGTGATGCAGCTCAACGATTTCCCTGGCAGCAATTTTTTACTGGGCGGTGTGGATGAGATCTCTGATTTTGATTACAGCATTGAAGACCTCGACGGGGCTTACAAGAAAGAGACTATCTCAAACAAAGACCTGTATGATACCGACAGTGCCGGAAGTATTGCCGGCGAAGGCGCCGCAGCGTTCCTGGTGAACGATCAACAGCAGGATGCCATTGCCCGGATCGCTGCCATAAACATTTTACACAGTGAAGATGAAGCACAGGTAGCAAACAGTTTCCGGCAATTTGTAGCAACCCATTTGCAGGCGGGGGATAATATCGACCTGTATCTTTCCGGCGAAAGCGGCGATAACCGTACCTTGAAATTTTATACCGCCTGCGAAAAACTGCTGCATGAAACCATTCCGGTGGTGCGCTTTAAGCACATGAGCGGTGAAAACGCTACTGCATCTTCCTGGGCTTTGTGGCTGGCATGTTACATGTTGCAGCAGCAAAGCGTTCCTGCGCACATGCTAAAAAGAACTGTTGAGGTTTCTTCCATCAATACCATTCTTTTTTACAACAATTATAAAGGCATACAGCATAGTTTTATGCTGGTCCGGAAAAATTAATTGTATTAAGAAACAATCTGTAATTTCCGTTTATGATATTTTAACCGTTCTGGACCTTGCTGAGGCAGTATGGTTCAGCAGAAAAGGTTAACTGTTTATGAAAAAAAAGTGGAGTACGCTGTTTTATGTATTGATCCTGGCCGGGTCTGTTTCGGTTATTTACTGGATAGTAAAACAGGGCAAGGCATTACAAAGCCCCTTGCTGAACACAAAAGAAGTCCGGTCTGAAGGACAAGCAGCAACGAATAGCAGTTTTCAGGAATTCACGGGTTCCGTTTCTCACAACATTGCCGAGCCAATTGCAGTGCTGCTGATGCAGATCATCATCATCATTTTTTTTGCCCGGGTTTTTGGCTGGCTCTTTAAAAAGATCAAACAACCGGCGGTGATCGGTGAAATATTTGCCGGGATCATTTTAGGCCCTTCTATCCTTGGCAGCTATTTTCCAGGCGTAACTGATTTTCTGTTTCCTGCTGCTTCACTGGGCACCCTGAATTTTCTCAGCCAGATCGGCCTTATCCTTTTCATGTTCATCATCGGGATGGAACTCGACCTTAAATCAGCAGGCAAGCAGGCTTATGATGCGGTGGTAATAAGCCATGCAGGCATCATCATTCCTTTTACACTTGGAATGGGCCTGGCGTACTTCATTTATAAAGACTATGCCCCTGCCACTACTTCTTTTTTATCCTTCGCTTTATTTATGGGGATCGCTATGGGTATTACCGCATTCCCTGTACTTGCCCGGATCTTACAGGAAAAAAATCTCATCCGCACAAAACTCGGCGTAACTGCCCTCACTTGTGCCGCCGCAGATGATATCACTGCCTGGTGTGTTTTAGCAGCTGTGATCGCATTGGTAAAATCCGGTTCATCCCTCAGCGTTTTTTATACGATAGCACTGGCACTCATTTACGTTCTTATTATGATTAAAGTGGTTCGTCCCGCCCTGCTTCGTTTAGAGCATTTATATAATTACCGTGAAAACATGCGGAGTGCCATCGTTGCCATTTTGTTCGTGATGCTGATAAGTTCTGCTTATACTGCCTCCGTCATTGGTATAAACACACTCTTCGGCGCATTCATTGCCGGCATCATCATGCCACCCAGTTTAAGTTTCCGTGAAATCATTGCCGATAAGATCGAGGATGTAAGCATCATATTACTTCTTCCGCTTTTTTTTGTAATAACAGGTTTAAAAACACAGATGGGCTTATTAAATGAAGGGCATTTGTGGGTGGTTTTTGGGTTGATGTTACTCGTAGCGGTCATTGGAAAGTTTGGCGGGATAACCCTTGCTGCAAAAGTAGTTGGACAAAGCTGGCGGGATAGCCTGTCAATTGGCGTGCTGATGAATACCCGTGGCCTCATGCAACTGATCGTTCTGAATATCGGGTATGATCTTGGTATCCTGTCGCCCGAAATATTTGCGATGATGGTGCTGATGGCGCTGGTAACCACCTTTATGACCGGGCCGGCGCTTGACCTGATACACTGGTTGATACCAGAGAAGTCTTCAAAATAAATATCCGCAGAAAGTTTTGTTTAATTACCGGTTGTAAACAATCCCTTGAACCGGAAATGTATCAGTTCATCTTTAAAGCACGAAGCAACTACATTCAAGCTGCCATCTTCGCCAGCATTATACTTTATAACAGCGTTGATGCGGTTGTTCCTTGAGGGGTCAATAATGGCCAGGAATTTCATCTCCTGTGCTTTTACCAGCTTTGTTTTTTTACCGGTCACATGTTCAATAACCTCCTTCACCATCTCCATCATGCAAACGCCCGGTACCACGGGCTGGCCGGGGAAATGCCCTTCAAATATCTTATGCCCGGGGTTGATAAGCAGTTCAGCCTTCACTTCCGTATCGGTAGTTTCAATATTTTCTATCGTAAAAAAATCATTCAGCAGCATTTCTTTCTATTCGTTTTAAGCCAATGTTGAATTCAAATGTTTTGTGAGATATGCCGATGGTATCGGGAATGCCGTTGCTGTAATTCCGCATCATTCCCTCCACGATCACTTTTTTATTGGAAGCCCTTTCCATCCGTATCAGTTCATCCGACCCGGCATCGGTGATATAATAATTAAACCCCTCTGTTTGCGGAAAGATAAAATACAGCAACCCTTCGCTCGTTCGCACAGATGCCCGGGTATTATCAAGCCTATTCATCAGTACCAGTTCAAAATCGTGTTGCAGGGTTTTTATCACCGACCGCTTATTCATCTTCTTAATAATGGAATACACTTTAAAGTTCCCATTGGCAGCAAACTCAAAATCAAAAAATGTAACCCCCATCTCATTTGTAAAAACCATCCGGGTGCTGCTGTCGGGCATTTTTTTTATGAGCAGCAGTCCGCTCAAATGATTGCCTACCACATCTACCGTGGTACTGTAGAGCGCTACGTCAAAGGCCGGCTTGAACTTCAGGACCTTGCTTACATCTTCCTTTACTGCCTGCATCTCTTTATGAGCCGGAGAGCAGTCCTGCATGATCGCCAGCAAACTAATTAATAGTAAATAACGCATCGGGGATGGAAGCATTCGGCTCTTTATTGGTGAATCGTATGATGGTATTGTCGCCGGAAACCTCTTTCATTTCAATACTGGTAACAGAAAAATCTTTCTTGTCAACGATCACGTTGATGGATCTGAATAGTTCCTTTAACCCCTTCGTTACCGGGCTCAGTTCCACCAGCGCCGAATTCTTGTTTTCAAACACATGGGTATTGAAATCAGTATTATTCAGCATGGTTCCCTGCATGCAGTCGATCATGATCTTATTGATCTGCTGAAACAACTTGTTCGACTTTGTTGATACTTTATTTTCCTTCTGGCCGTCCTTTACATATACTTTATCCTTGTTCAGGATCATCAGGTATTTAAAGGGCTGGATATATTCCATCCGCACCCGGCTGTCTTTCTTGAACCAGAAATTTCCTTTCGACGTTATCTTTTCAGAAAGCATGGCCAGGTTCTTCTCCTGCGTAAAGTCACTTCTAATAGACGTGGTCTTTTGCGTGACAGCAGAAAATTCTGTTTTGAATTTTGCCAGGTCGGCAACGGGGTTGTAACCGGGGTATTGCGCCTTTGCCACGATTCCGGCAGCCAGTATCAATATGGTAAGTATGATCTTATTCATAAGCGTTCAAATGTAACAATTTATCCAGCGGACTGACCTGGTATCCTCTTTTTTTAACTTCTTGTATAAATGCAGGTAATACGTTCAGGGTTGTTTTGCTGGTGTCGTGAAAAAGAAAGACGGCGCCAGGCCGTATTCCATTGCAGATCTTAGTGAGCAGTTTTTCTTCCTCTTTTATCACCGTATCCATTGAGCGAACGCTCCAGCCAACCGGAGTATAGCCACCGTTAATGATCGCCTTCTTCACATTGGGATTGGTTACGCCGTAGGGTGGCCTGAATAGTTTGGGCTTCCGGCCAATAACTCTTTCGGCTTCCTTATCCATCTGTTCAAGATCGGCCTGCATTTTTTTTGCAGAGTACATATCAAACCAGAAATGGTGAGAATAGCTGTGATTGCCTATGAGATGGCCTTCGGTATATACCTGTTTCAGTATTTCTTCGTTGCCGGCAATGCGGCTGCCGATGCAGAAAAAAGCAGCTTTTATATTTTCACGCTTTAATAATTCTAAAATTTCTTTTGTGTAGCTGGCCGCCGGACCGTCATCAAAACTGATAGCGATCTCTTTTTTATCTGTTGTTGCTTTGCAGACGAGCTGGATAAAAAACCCGGAGCCCACATAGTAACAACCCCAGAAAACGATCAGCGAATAAATAACAAATAACAACGGATAAATATAAACAGGCAGGCCGTATTTTATATGCAGCCCGATCAACGCCAGGAGCATCAGCCCAAAAAAGATGTTCATATTCCGGAAGTTTAACATGCCGAGAGCAAAAATAAGGAATGATGCAAGTTCATGTAGTGATTATAAACCAAAACACGTTTTATTGTTTTGTTTGCTGGATCGCTTTGTTCCAGTAAGGCAGGGATCTTTCCTGACTTAACAATATTTGCAGCCAGCCAAAATGCAAAAGAAGAAGCCGTGGGATATTCGCCGCACAAGTGTTTATAGTTTACCCGGCTGGCATTGCTGAAAATGGTTTGTGCCAGTTGATCGTATATCTTATCTGAGGCCGCATCGCCATTTTTTCCTGTTATGATAAGGTCGATATCGTTGATGTTTATTACCTGCTTTTCTAAAAATAATGAGATATGCTTTTCTATCTCATTTACACCTGCTGGCTTATAGAAAGTATGCAGGCCATCGAGTTTTGCATAATCCGTTGCCGATGGCTCACTGGCCAGCATGAAGAAAGAAGATCCTTCGCCGGCAATGGTTCCTTTTGTCCCGGTAGCCATTGGGATCGTTTTATAAAGCTCCATGTTTGATACCGGGCCCTGTTTGTATAAACCCATCCGGCTCAGAATAGCATGACTGTTGTTGATGATCTCATCAATAGCGCCGACCAGAACAGTGGCGGCTTCCTTTTCTTTGAGCAACATCATGCCGTCGAGCAGCGCACTTTCAAAAGAAAAACCACGGTGCACATACGCATTGTTGTAATTGTTGCATTGCAGCATCAGCCCGATCTGTGCGCCAATGGTATTGTGTGTGGATTGTATGAATGCAGTCGGGGTAAGTAATTCCTCATTGAACTCAACCATCTTACTTAAAAAGGAACTGGTATCTTCCATACAGCCATAAGCCGTTCCGGTAACAATGGCATCCGGCATTTTAACATCCGCTTCCTTCAGGCATTCCATGGCCGCCGCCACGCCCATGCGTATGATGCGGCTCATGCGCCGGATAAGCTTTGGATCAATGAATTCTTTATAATCCGGTTCTATGCAGGAAAGGCGGTTCCCGGTATAAGCAACGGCAGGCTCATCCATTGGCGGGTGACCAAAGGTTTTTTGTGGAGAGATATTTCCTGTTGCCCGTATGTACATCTTATACTTTTGAAAAAATTAAAGAAGAACAGTTGCCACCAAAACCAAATGAATTCGAAAGCACGTGTTTCATTTCTACGTTTTTAATTACTTCCTTTTCGGGAACGAATGGCAGGTCTTTCATCGGCGTTTCCAAGCGCAGGTTCGGAAAAACGATCCCATGTTGCAGTGCCAGCACAGAGAACACCGCTTCAATGCCGCCGCTTGCTCCCAGCGTATGGCCGGTAAATGTTTTTGTTGAACTCATTTTCGGGTAATGCGGCGCAAACAATCTTTTGATGGCTGTTCCTTCTGCAATATCATTGTTCTGTGTGCCGGTACCGTGCAGGTTGATGTAATCAATATCTGCAGGTTGCAATCCGCTTTTAGTTAATGCGCCGCTCATTGCCAGGTAAGATCCGGTTCCTTCAGGCGATGAAGCTGTTTGGTGATAGGCATCGTTGGCATTGCAATAGCCGCTCAGTTTTACAAAAGGTTTATTTTTTAAGGTAGCCGCCACTTTATCGGAAACCAGCACCACGTACCCGGCACCTTCGCCAAGGTTAAGCCCGCGGCGGTTCTCATCAAATGGCTGACAAAGTTTTTCATCAACGATCATGAGGGTGTTAAATCCGTTCAGTGTGAACCTGGTAAGGGAGTCGGTGCCACCGGCAACCACCACATCAAGTATATCATTTTTAATAAGCCTTGCGCCTAAAAAAATAGAATTGGCTGAAGAAGAACAGGCGGTGCTGATGGTTGTGATGTGATCTTTTATGCCCAATGCATCGGCAACCAGTTCCGTTACAGCGCCGCATTCGTGGTCAATCACATCACGTAACCGTCCTTTACTATTGTCTGTAAGAAATGTTTTGAAGAAATTTTCTGTCTTGTCCATACCGCCAACCGAATTGGCAGAAAGAAAACCCGTGCGCCATGCAGTAATATTTTCAATTCCCGAACTGCTCAGTGCTTCTTTTGCGGCAACCAGGCTTAATAATGCAGTACGGCTTTTTGTTTTGGGTAAGCCGGCAAGTTGTGCCAGTTCATCATTACTGAGTTTTACTTCGGCAACCGGGAGCCGTTGTTTATGAACCGAATCAAGCTGTGTCATGGGGCCGATACCGGTACGGCTGTTCCCGAGCGCATCAAGGCATTGGGCGACGTTGTTGCCTATCGCCGAAATGATCCCTGTACCGGCAATAAAAACGGGTTCATTCATTTTATTTATGAATTCTGGGCTTGATGAGCAGTGATGTATTCGGCCATGGTACGCACCGTACGAAATACTTTAGGGCCTTCATCGGCATTGCTGAGTTTTATCTTGTATTGCTGTTGCAGCAGAACGATCAATTCAAGTGCGTCAATTGAATCCAGGCCAAGGCCCTCTACAAACAAGGGCTGATCATCGCCGATATCTTCCGGTTTAATATCCTGCAGGTTCAACTGGGCAACGATCTGCGATTTCAGGTCCGACATTAACTTATCCATTGTGTAACTGGTATATTTTATTAAGATTTTCTTCTGTAAAAATAACTGAATCCCCGGTCTTATCTTTCTCCACTAAAAATAAAGCCGCTTTGTAGCTGTCATCCAGCATTTCCACCCAGCCGCAGATACAGGCCTGCAAGATATTATTATTAACCAAACCACTCACATATTGTTCAATAAATCCGGCATTGAACTCATTAAAAATAAAGAACGCATTCTCGCCCTTAAACCCTTGCCGGATGGATATCTCGCCGATGACAATATTGGGCAGGGTATAAACAAATAATGCCGGGCTGGGGATACTTTTTACCGTTTCGTAATATTTGATATCGGTGTCCAGGCTTGAGCTGGCATTGGAAAGTACGATGCCAATATCTTTTGCCTTATATTTCGCCTTATCAAATCCGTCCAGCAGCACTTCATTGGCCAGCCAGCCCAGTTTACCCAGGTTGTCCATTTTATGAAACTTGGGGTATTGCAATGCAAAATGCCGGTAGGCCGAAACAAGGAATTCCGATGGTGCTGCGGCCGGGCCCTCATAAACCGGTTGCCCGTTCTTATAAATAACCTGCCCGCTGATGATACAACTGGATGTGATATATTTTTCTTTGCTCAAAATGATCTTCCTTATTCTGCCAATGCTTTTTCTATATTAATGAGCCTTGCCAGTTTTGTGAGGGCCGTATCGTGGTGTTTTACATACGGGTTATCAAGGTCCCATACGTACCCCGCCAAAACAGAACAGATCATATTTTTTATTTCCAGGTTTGGATTATCGGAAAAGAAAATAGTATCCAGCGTTCCGTCGTACCAGGCCATCACGTAAGAGCGGAAGGTATTTACACCCTGCATCATGGGTTCGGTATATTCTTTTTCCCAATCAACATTTTCGCCTTTTAATTTTTTAATTACCAGGTGGGCGGCCGTTTGGCTTGATACGGTTGCCAGGGTAACACCTGAAGAAAAAACGGGATCAAGGAATTCGGTTACGTTCCCGGTGAGTACAAACCCTTCTCCGTAAAAACTACTGGTGGTGGTTGACCATGATTCCAGCACACGGGGTTCGAATTTAAACTCAACTCCCTTCATCCGCTCTTTTAAATAAGGTTCTGTTTCGATCAGGGCACGCAGTTGTTCTTCATTCGTTCCGGATACTTTTTTGAAGAAGCCGGGCTCGCCAACAAAACCAACCGACGTAATGCCGCTTGAGAATGGGATCACCCAGATCCATATTCCTTTATCATGCACCACGATGGTGATGCGGTTGGGTTCATCAACCATGGACCGGTTCACATCAACCACATGCGTGAACAGTGTTTTGCGGGGAGAAAGGTTGGATGGCTTGTCCATATTGAACAACTTAGGGATCACCCGGCCGTAACCGCTTCCATCAACAATGAACCTTGCTTCTATCTGCGATTTGTTGCCATCTTTATCTTCTACTGTTGTCAAAGAATCTGACCCACTGAATTTAATATCTGTTACGGTGGTTTCATAGTTAACCGGTATGCCCATTTTTTCACAGCAATCTGCCAGCGTCTGATCAAATTCAGCTCTTGGCACCTGCCAGGTATGTGTCCAGCCCTTTGTGAACTGGTCGGCAAAGAAATAGTCACACACTTTTCCGTTCTTAACGAACTTGGCTCCGTATTTCTCCTGGAAATTCTTTGCTTTTACCGCATCCAGGAAACCTGCTTCTTCCAATGCTTCCATGCAGCGTGGCAACAGGCTTTCTCCGATCACAAAGCGGGGGAATTTCATTTTTTCTACGATCTTGACGCTGAAGCCGGCTTGTTTAATGATCGATGCTGCAACGGTTCCTGACGGGCCAGCGCCGATCACCAGTACATCCACTTTTTCTGATTTCATGAGCAATGTATTTTATGATTTTCTTTTTATCTGACTTTTAAAAGTAACTATTCTTTGCTGAACAGGATGGCCGCATTACAGCCACCAAAACCCGATGCCGTTTTCAGGCAGTTGGCCAGTTCGCTTTTATATAATGATGAGCAGACATTTACCGGCTGCGTAACGCCCATTTTATCAAAACCTCTTGTTGGTATCACGGTATTTTCTTTGAGCGACTGAATAGAAATTATTGATTCAATAAGCCCGGCTGCGCCCAACGTATGGCCATAATAACCCTTCAGACTGTTCACCGGTACCGATTGCAGCTTTGCCAGGTTGATCGCCTTTGCCTCCATCTCATCATTATAAACCGTGGCAGTGCCGTGTGCCGAAATAAGATCAATGTCCTTTGCAGAAAGTCCGGCTGCATTCATCGTTCTTGCAATGGCAAGATTCAATTCTTCGCCGGTACGTGAAGGGCCGGAGATGTGATTGGCATCATTGCTTACCGAGCCGCCGCATACTTTTATTCCACCGGAAAATTCTTTTTTGGAACTGAGAATGATGGTGCCTGCCCCTTCACCCAGGTTGATACCATCCCTGCCTGCATCAAAAGGTTTACAGGGCGATGCGCTGATGGCCTGAAAAGATTGAAACCCCGATAAAACAAATCTCGTTATTACATCGGCCCCTGCAACCACGGCGTGGTCATATCGTCCCGACTGAATAAGCCGCATACCGGTTAAGATAGCGAGGATGCCCGATATGCATGCATTGGAAACAATGACCGGTGTATTGATGAAATGAAAATGATCAGCCACCAATTTTGCAGACGTATTAAGTGATATTCTTTTGTTCAGTTCTGTAGAAGGGGTTTCTGTTTCCAGCAGGCTTACATTTCCCTTCGTGGTTGAAATGATCAGTGCCGTTCTTTTGTCTTCCACTTTTACATTGCTTTTTGACAAGGCATCGCTGATGGAAGCGATCAGAAGTTTTTCGAACCGGGTATATTTATCTTGCTCCTGGATATCTTTAAATGCCTGGTCATCATTAAACAAAGCCGCATAAAAAGGTTGCGGAGATATTCCGTTACCGGTGTACATTTTTATACCGGATACATTTTGGGTAAGCTGCTGAAAATTATCAGCAGTGGTAGATCCTATCGGGGAAATGATATTGTCGGCACTGATAAAAATGTCTGTCATAGTTTTAACCCAGGTCATGTTTCTTTTTCCAGTCTTCAAAAAATGCCGGGTTCGACAATTGAAGTATGGAATCCTCTTTACTCAAAAAAACCTGTACAGAAGAACCGGTTGCCACCAGGTCGCCGGTTACTGCATTGAACAGCCGGTAGGTGAATTTCATTTTAGCTGCTT
>Ga0209023_10004902_pt1 | contig 14935 bp, 14 predicted proteins | sample LakOneMetagenome_FD_187468 | JGI IMG/M metagenome (GOLD analysis project Ga0209023, IMG submission 187468) | Freshwater and sediment microbial communities from Lake Erie, Canada (SPAdes) (version 2) | ecosystem: Environmental > Aquatic > Freshwater > Lentic | place: Lake Erie, Canada... | reverse complement strand
CGATTCGCAAACCTGATGCATCAGACTTCGGCACACGTTGCGAACTGAAAAACATTAACTCGTTCCGTTTCATTGAACGCGCGATTGAAGCCGAAGTTGAGCGTCAAATTGACCTCATCGAAGGCGGTGGTCGTGTGATTCAACAAACGCGTTTGTACGATCCAAACAAAAATGAAACTCGCGCCATGCGCAGTAAAGAAGAAGCCAACGATTACCGTTACTTCCCTGATCCTGACTTATTGCCTGTAGTCATCACCGAAGCGCAAATCGAACAAATTCGTTCGGAATTGCCAGAACTTCCTGAAGCGCGCAGAAGCCGTTTTGTCGAAGCCTATCAGCTCAGCGAATACGATGCGCGCATCATGAATGGTGCTCGTGAATTGGCTGACTTCTACGAAGATGCTGTGAAAACTGCTGGCATTAGCCAAGCGAAGATTGTGGCGAACTGGGTGATGGGCGATTTGCTCGGCGCACTGAATAAAGCTGAAAAAGAATTGGCTGACTCCCCTGTCACGCCAACTCAACTCGGTGGTTTGGTTGCGCGTATTGCGGACAATACGATTAGCGGCAAGATCGCTAAAGTCGTCTTTACCGAAATGATGCAAGGCAATGGCGAATCTGCCGATGACATTATTTCAGCCAAAGGTTTGAAGCAAGAAACGGATACTGGCGCGATTGAAGCCATTATCAAAGAAGTCTTGGCGGCAAACGAGAAGATGGTTGAAGAATATCGCGCAGGCAAAGAAAAGGCATTCAACGGTTTGGTTGGTCAAATCATGAAAGCCTCAAAAGGCAAAGCGAATCCAAGTCAGGTTAATGAGTTGTTGAAGAACTTATTGAATGGCTAAGGGTTTATTTTGAAATAAAAATGCCTGTGATCGATCAAGATTACGGGTGTTTTTTTGCCTAGCTTGTCTGAAGAGAAAGTCCTATAGATGTAACTGTAGCCATAATTATACTTCCATGAGCAAATACTAATGAAACTCGCTTCAGCTTTTTTGAGAAAAGGGAATATCTTTATCCAAGGATCTTCACAAACAACCACTGGAGTATGGATAACATCGGGTCCCGTTCATATATTTAATCAAGAAGCTAATACACAAGAGATTGGAGATGCAATCATTGATTTGCTTAAGTGCTCTATTCAAGGCATACCTCACCCGAAACAAACAGAATGGAAAAATATTCAAGCACCTATGTTAAATGCTGCGGGAGTTAAAACATGGTCTACTTTCGCAAAAGGTACCAAAGCTGTTGGAATGGTTTACGAAGGTGAAACTGTGACGATGGCACCATCATTTGAGTATGAAACTCAAGGTGGTACATCCTATAAAGAGACAAATATTAAATGTAGTTTTTCTAGTGGAGAACTAGGAGAGACTTTATTGAAAGCTTTTCTTAGCTGTGAATAATCAATAAGACAAAGCTCACGTTAAGTGCAATAAGCCCAAGCGCATTGCACCTAACGTCTCTCAAAGAAAACCTAACTCGGCACTGCCAACCCACTCCGTAACGCCAACTCATGCTCTGGCACAGGCAATAGCCTTGTCACTCGATCATGCTTCCGCTCTGCATCGGGTTTCAACATCTCATCCGCCAATTCTGCAAACTTGGTTTGAAACGCCGCCAAAGTCCATTGACCAAACAATGTATGTCCACCTTCGTAAGCTTGCTGCTGATATTCCTCTTGCGTCGTCACATAACCCATATAATCATTGCAATACGTACAAATCAGCACATGCTCAATGCCACGTTTTTGCAATTTTTCTTTAACCGTTTCTAAAACACGTTTGCCAGCAATCGTTGTAAACTCACCCGGACAACACACCAACGCCAATTGACCAATCATAATTATCTGCAAAGGGATTCGCGTTGGAACAAGTGGACTGTCTTTAATCGCGCCGACATTGATTTGACGCTTTAACTCACCAATCAACGGATCAAGGATACTCGGCAAAATGCCACTCATCGGACGACCTAAAATCTGCTTACGCCCCGCCTCAAGTAAAATCGGCTTATTGCCTTGCGACGCATACAACCGCCGATAATATTCGGCATCCTTAGACTTACGCATTAGCGGACTTAAGCGCAAAGCTCTCACAGAATAAGCCAATGCCGCGACCGTACCAATCAACACCGCAGGCGTTCCCGGCCCATCAACAGGCGTCCCTTGAAAAAATGCCGCACCATGACAAGGATCACTCGTCCACGCATCGGGTTCACCATTGGCAAACTCAGGTAAAGCATGAATATCGGTAAAATCAATAAAACTCAGAATCGAGTCAATTTCACCATTGATCCGTTCTTCTCGATTTTTAGATAATGCTGATAATGCACAATCACTCTGGTAATGACCATTTTGCGCAGCATAGACATATTCAGTTTCGCCTTTAATTTTTTGTCTACGCTCTAAATCCCCTTTTCCATGATAATGCGGAGACACGTCACCCGCCGTCGCTTGGGCAAAAATTGCGATACCATCATCACCTAATGCCTCCTCAGCGCGCGCAGAGGCATAGCCTTTATTGTCACCGTCATGGCGACTTAAATGACTACTTAAACAAGTCGCATGGACTCCAAACAACGACAGGAGTGATTTTAGATCACCATCACGACGTAAACTCAGCAACGACATCGTACGATCTAGCGCAAGATGAGTCTCGGATTGATTTCGCCGTATAACATCAGGATTACGATTATAAGAAGCCAAAGAACGATTCCACGCCACAGGAATTTCATCCGCAAATTGTGCACTCGTTAACCCAAGTTCAGTCGGCGCAGCAGACTTCCATGCTGCAATAATCGACTCAACACAAGCACTGATAACTGCCGACAAATGCTCTTGTACAAATCCAGGTGTTGGCACGTTATACAAGGCTTCATGTGAACATCCCCCTGGCGCAGAATGAGTATGCGTTGCCGTTAAAACGAACGAGGACTCATTAAATACACTCCCCATACGTTCGCGTAGTTGTTCACATACGCCTGTCCGCATTGCACCTGTGATACAGCCCATATCAAGGCAACAAAGAATCAACGCATGATCTTTTTCATCTGCAATAAACAACGCACGTGCATAAAGCGGAGTCTGTTGACCGTAAGCGCGATGATGCCATTGCCCATAACCGAACATGGCATAACCTTGTGGCTTAATCACAATTTCCTGCTTACTCCATCCCGCTGTATACATACGTTTTCCTTTTTGAAATTATTTTTGCGTTTATTTTTTAATGACTGACATCGAGGCATTAAAATCACTGCTGCGAACCTATCACTCACGTTTAGGCAAGTCAATTTTATTGCGGACGAATAGCGATCTACTCATTTTTACAGATTTTGCTACAGACAAATTTACTGAGGCGGTGGTACTATTCAGGCATTACGCAGCTTATCAAATATGATATTTGATATATAAAGGGTCAATTTTCATTGAAAAATCTAAGTGTTATCGCGCCGCTCATTCTTGTTTTAACAGCAACGACATTCCTTGCTGGCTGCTCGCGCGAGCCTTCTGAAAACGATATCAAAACAGCCTATACCAATGAAGTTGAACAAACGAATACCTTGACGCGTAAATTTGGTGGCGAATCATTGGTCATCAAAGTCAACGATCTCAAAAAATTATCATGTAAAGAGACCCGCACAAAAGGTCACTATCAGTGCCAAGTTGACATCGATTCGACATTACCAATAATTGGTAAACATCAACAAAAAACAGAACTGACCTTGGCAAAGGGCGACATCGGTAATGGCAAACAAGACTGGGTGATTTTACGCGGAATTGATGAAACACTTTAACGCCCAAAATCGATTCAAGATCACGTTCTGTCAATCGCGACATTAACAACTCCATTAACCCCGACAGAATGTTGCAACTGCATGAATTCATTCTTACAAACGATTGCTCAACTCCCACTTGCGCTACTACGGATTTTTGCACGCGCAGTCGCGAGTATCATGATACTTTTTCCGCATACTGGCATCCGCTGGACGACACGCGTCAATCTCATGCTCGCCTTCCCTGAACTCAAGCCATCGGTACGACTACATCTTGAAAAACAAAGTGTGACCAACCAGTGCCTTACGATTATGGAGTCGATTAAATGTTGGGGCATGCCGCCGCAGTACAGCATTAATCAAATCAAAAATGTCGAAGGATTTGATCTCTTAAAAAATGCATTAGCCGATCCCAAAGGCATGATTGCTGTGGTACCGCATCTAGGGACATGGGAAATGATGAACGCATGGCTCAATCAGTTTGGCGCACCTACAATTATGTATAAGCCTTCGGATAATGCAGGCATGGATAAATTCATGCTGGATGCACGCCAACGATTAAATGCCACACTAGTTCCGACCGATGAAATGGGTGTTCGAGCAATTTTTAAAACACTCAAAAAAGGTGGCTTCACCATCATCCTACCCGATCATGTGCCTGAACCCAGCGGTGGCATATATGCGCCATTTTTTGGACACGAAATTATGACCACAACACTCGTTTCCAAACTTGCACAAAAGACTAAGTGCGCAGTCATCACTTTAAGCTGTATCAGAAACGAAGGGAATAATGGCTTTAGTGTCGTGTGTGAAAAAATGCCTGACACCATACAAGATCAAGATTTAAAAATCTCTGTGACCGCTTTAAATCAAAGCATAGAAACTATGATTCGGCGCGCACCCGATCAATATGTTTGGTCATATCGTCGTTTTAAAGATGCTGAGAATTTTAAAGGTGTATACCGACTGGATGAAACGGCAATCCATAACATTGCCGTGAAAGAAAAATCTTAAAAAGTTTTGTTAAAGCAACTTGGCAAAAGCCATAGCAAATTGATGTGCATCTCCTGGCCAACGCGCAGAAACATAATTTCCATCAGTCACGACAAATGCCGCACGCGCATCCTGTTCAGTGTCTCGGTAAAGTCCGCTGTCTTTACGAAAAAAATTAGGTAAATCCGAAGTCGCATCAAGGAAATCTTCCGGACTGGCTAATGCCCGCGTGACTTCCGCTTGTACGCTACGATAGCCTTTTGCATCATCATTTTCTTCTGTGTAGGTACGATAATAATCTGCATCCCACACGCGCCCAGCAAACTTCATGAGTATCGAAGCGGTGTTTTCCATCTTCCAAGTTAGTGCTGTAGTTTTGCGTCCATGGAGAACTGACTTTCCTGTTTTTGGAGAAATGCTGCGTGCTGCGAGCACCACACCATGGCAAATCGCAGCAACTGGTTTTCCTGAATCAAAGAACATACCGACAAAATTCTGCAACGCCTGACTTTCCAAATACGCGCGCATCCCACGTGCGCAATGTCCACCGGGTAAGACAACGCCATCAAAATCTTCAACTTTTAAGTCTGCATATTTCAATGGTGTTTGAAACGCGCTGTCCTGCTCAAGCGCAGCATATGCATTACGCGCATCACTATTTGCTCTCAGCGTCAAACCAATTAATTTGAGTTTCTTTAATAATGGAATCCAGCCCCAAACATCGAGTCCTTCACCAGTAACCATCAAATCATCAGCACGCCCTTGCTGGCCATCAGGCGTTGCGAAAAATACGTGATGTCCTTGCTGAGTCAAAACTCGCCAAGGCACAGCGACTTCAGTCGGATCAAAGTCTTGATTTGGAATTGGGATAAGAATTTTTTTCTTGGATGGCTTGGTATTCATCGGAAACAACTCATTATTAATACAGTTAAAAACCGTCTTCTATGGACGATTACCCATCACACTATTTAACTGCTGCAGCCATTGCCAATGTTTACCCATGCCTTGTATTAAGCTAATTTCAGGCTGCCAATCGAAGGTCTTACAGACATGATGAATATCCAAAACAATTTCCGGAATATCAAAATTTCGACTTGGCAAATAATTCACCTGAATATCTTTCTGCGTGATTTCATTCGCAGTTTCTAAAATATTCAGCAATGAATATCCTTCGCCGCTACCAACATTAAACGTCCCTGTCTCGCTTCGTTCCGCAACACGCTGTAGCAAGCTCACCACATCATCAATATAGATGTAATCGCGTATCACTTTACCGTCACCCCAAATTGTAATCGGTTTATTTTGCAGTTCACTCATGAGCACAGTCGCAATAAAACCCTGCACACCAATCTTCATTTGGCGAGGACCATAAGGATTGGCTAAACGCAGCACCACAGAAGAAACGTCGTAGAGATCCGCATACATATGCAGGTATTTTTCGATGGCGACTTTGACAATACCATAAGAATTTTTAGGATCTAAAGGATGACTTTCTGAAACGGGAATATGTTGCGGCGTCCCATATACGGTACCGCCAGATGAAATATAGATCAGTCGTTTTTTTGGTAAATGACGTAGCACTTCCAATATTTGAACGGTCGCCACCAAGTTATCTTGAATATCAGCAACTGGATTTTGATTGGACGTTGCAGGAATCGTCGTCGAGACTAAATGAAAAATAACATCTGCACGCTCTAACAATGGCGTGAGGAAATGAATATTTGAGATGTTACCTTGGTGATATTGAACTTTCTGCGATTGTGTCAGAAAAACATTGTACAAATTGGTCGCGCGACCGACGACATCGATTTCATCACCACGCGCGACAAGTGCATCGACTAAATGTGAACCTATAAAACCATTCCCACCCAGTACGAGCACGCGCATAATAAACTCTCAAAGTCGGTAAAAATTATAAGTTATTGATGTGACTGGATCACTGCATCATAAACCGCTTCCACCCGTAAAACCATATTATCTAGTGTAAGCTCAGCATCTGCCTTCACCCATACTGGTCGCATCAGTTGATGCCACTCTTTTGGAGAGGACTGAATAAAGTTTAATTTTTCAGTGAATGCATCGACATCATCAACAGGTACAATGACTTCACGTGGCAAGAAATCCTGCACCATGGGAATATCCGTCGCAATAATCGGACGATGAGCTAGCATTCCCTCGACGAAAACGTAGGCAAACCCTTCATTGCGCGATGAAATCAACATGCCATCACTGACGCTGAGCAACGACATTGCATCACTGCGGTAACCAGAAAAGACCACTTTGGCGCCAGTGTTTCTGACTAATGATTCTAACTCTGCACGTTCTGGACCATCACCGATTAACAGACATTGCGCGCCTGATTTTGCTAATGCAGGAATCAGAATATCAAAACCTTTGGCAGGAACAAATCTTCCTACAGCACAATAGATGGGTTTTGTCGCATAAAAATTAAATTCCGTCGCCAGCTTTTCTCGCGTCCACCCTTGCGTACCACTCGGAACAATTCCGTTATAAATACTGCTCACCGGAATATTCAATGTGCGGCCACTGAGTAAGCCATTATTACCACCTAAGATCAAGTGATCCATCCGCGCGAATGCCCACAGTGCCGTTTTTTGATTATGCATTGAAGCCACAAAACCAAGATTCTTCGGTAAAAATCTGCGGATATGTGCGACGAGAATTGCGGCTTTACTCGCTTGAGTATGAATAATATCGAACGTATTATTTTTCAGAATTGTACGTAGTTCATAAAGCAAAAATGGATTTTGGCGATTGCGATCCATATTTAGTGGAATAAAATGAACCGCCTCAGCAAATCGCTGTGCCATCACAGGATGAGCAACCACGGAAACTTGATGTCGTAGCGACAACGCATTAGCCAGCTCAATGGTATGCCGCTCCAACCCACCTTCACCCCAACTTGCCAACACTAAACAAATGCGCATTATTATATTCTCAGTAGTTCGTTACGGACGGAGTCTAATCTCGCGACCTGTTTATAGACTGTAAAATTTTCCCGAGCACGTTTTTGACATTTTGTTGCGCACTCAAGTCGATACTGTTCATCTTGCATCAGACTCTCAAGTGCCACTGTCAGTGTCTCGACATTCACGCGAGAGACTAATAGTCCTGCATCTCCAGCGATTTCAGGTAAGCCACCCGAAGTTGATAGAATCACGGCGCATCCAGCATCCATTGCTTCCAAAGGAGCACGTGGAAAGGCATCAATGCCAGTAGATGGTGCAACTGAAATTTTTGCTTGTCTCAATGTTTCCAAAACCGTTGCATGGCTGACATGACCTCGAAAATCGACTTGTTCAGCGACTGTACTGAGCGCAGCGTAAACTTCTTTTTCATACTGACTCCGCCCCGCTTCATGGCCAAAACCCCAAGCACCTAAGAATACAGTTTTCCATGATGGATATTTAGGTAAAAGAATAGCCAATGCTTTGGCTAACTCAAGAACACCTTTTTCTGGAATAAAACGTCCTGAATACACAATCCAATGATTGCGCTCTGAATTTACATTGACCTCAGTCGGTTCAATCGGGTTATGGACGATATGTACTTTTGCTGCAAGTTCTGGCGGAATACCGTCAAGCAACCGCTTCGCAACATACTCACTCACACAGTAAGCCGCATCGAGTGTTTGCAATAAATGCTGACGTTCTTTGACGGTTCTACTACCACCCATGCCCCAAGAATCGTTATGAAAATGGATCGTAACCATACGATCAGGCAATGCTTTTTTGATCCGTAATGCCAAAACAACGCGATTATGAACTTCAATGAGACGAATAGGTTTTTCCCGCAATAACTGAATACACGAGCGTGCATAAGCTAAATTTCTCCCCAACAACCACACGAATGGCACAGGCACATACTCATAGCTTACATCCGCAAAATGATCTTTTTGACCGCCAAACACCACCACAGAATCAATATAACGACTGACACGATTTAACGCATAAATTGTCAGTGCAGCAGCGCCAGCATCGGCAGCTCGGAAACGTTCACGCGGAGGTAATACAATCGCTATTTCAGCTACTTTCATTGCGTTATTTGCTCTTATTGATCATCAGTTTGACGAAATTCATAGAGCTTCGCTTCTTTTAGAAAAGCATAAAAGGCATTAATCATACTGCCAATAAACCCACGACGACCATTCATAAAATCACGGCGTAAAAAATAGGATTTAAAAAATGTCAGCGGCATAATCATCACTAATTTCGCTAATGACGCACTCTTGCCTTTTTTACTTTTCTCTAAGGCTTTCAGACTTGAATATTGATTATTTTTATCAACCTTCACACTCACGCTGGTTAAACCATAATGGTAAATCACACCACGTGCTGGACTCACGACACCATCGACGTTAACCATTTCATGCGCTTCAACGCGCGTATCGTATGAGCCTTTATTACGGCGAAAGAATCGGACTTTCGCATTTTGCTTGGTATAAGCACTCGCGATTTTGCCCATAAACGAATCACGAATTGGAGTTATTAAACCATCAATCTGATCTGCTGCAATTACGGTATTAATTTCATTACGCAACTCAACGGATAATGACTCATCACCATCTAGATTTAACGCCCAAGGCTGCTGACATAGACTAAGCGCCTTGGCTTTTTGTGCGGCATAACCCAACCAATCTTGATGTTGAATGCTCACATTAGCAAAACGCCCAGCAATCTCGTAGGTTGCATCCGTACTGCCCGAATCGAGAATAACGACTTCCGCAAAATCCTCAACACTGCGTAAGAGTGCATCCAACCACGGCGCACAATTAAGCGTGACGATATAAACACTACAAGCAATAGTCATATCCGATACCGTCCTCGAGCCAGTGCAATGCGCATCTGCACAGCTGACATTTTTCCATGAGTGCTTACGCGAGGTAAGCGGAATATATTCGCACTAGAAATGGATTCAATTTTTTTACGCGTACTGACTGCACTGGTAAATCCAGCAGCCTCGACCATCTTTTCATGACGCTCATCGAATCGACCATACGGATAAGCAAAACTTCGACACGAACCTACAATGCGTTGCACGGCATCACGTGACTGCTCAATCTCTTGTATGGCCTGTGTGTCATCCAACTTGGTTAAATTCACATGATTGACACTGTGCGCACCAAACTCAATTAAACCAGATTCAGCCATTTCCAGAATTTGCGAGTGCTGTAATTTGTCAATTACTGGAATGTCGGTCGCAAGATATATCGTTGCTTTGGCTTGGTATTTTTTCAAAAGCGGAAAAGCATAATGATAATTATCGGCAAATCCATCATCGAAGGTCAGCGCCACTTGATGAGGCGTCATTGGATGAGACACCAGCTCAGACATCGTGACAAATGTTCGACCTTGCTTTTGCAAAATTTGAAGCAATCGTTCAAATCGCTCTGGTGGCATATTCATTCCCGATGGCGACTCATGAGGTGTCACTTGGTGCAGCATGACCAAACGCGGTAATTTTCGATCGCGCATAGGCAGCCAAAAGGTATGCCGACCTAATGCAAATAGAATTAATGCAGTAACGACTAAACCTAGTCCAACATATAAAAGCATGAGCATCGATAATTCCTACTGGCTACTCAACCGCCCTTTGATCAAGGCAAATTTAAACGTTGATTGTCTTTCCCTTGGAGGATTGCCCGCGCCATTGCCCAAGCAACTAACATCCAAACCAAACCTGCATAATTATTGGTTTGCATACTCATGGACGGTGTTAATGGGAAAAACAACATCACTGGAGCAACAAAGATCACCGTTGATTCTAATAACTTATTCTTAAAATCCAAGTTTTGCCACAATACTTTGAAAATAAAAAATAGCACAACCAAAAACAAACCGAGGCCAATAAGTCCATTCTGAGTCAACCATTCGCCATAAATATGATGAACGTGAACGGTACAACCCTCAGGCTTTGGTTGTAACTCTAACGGCAGAGCCTGACAACTTTGATAATAATACCGTGTCCCTACACCCACCCATGGTGACTTTTCCCATAGATGGTATGCTGTACGGTAGATTGGATACGAAGTACTGTCTTGAAAATTTGAGAGCTTTTCAAAAACACTGACAATTGTCCGTTCAAACATTTTCTGGGCAAGCATTACACTACTAACTGCCAAGACAGAAAACCCTGTGATCAGTCCCAACATAAACTTATACGATAGTTTTTCTTGATAAATTAAAGCAATAATGAAACTCAAATTCACAAGACCAAACAAAATAAAGACAACTCGCTCACCCGTTAGAAATGCAAAAAACTCAGAAAACGCAACCATGAATACCATTAACAATATAAATCGAGAGTTAGATATTTTTTCCCTCAAGAAAACCAATGCAATTAATGCTATCGGATAAATTCGTAATGCATAACTTCCTGGTAACAACTTTGTGAAGGGACCTGTCAACCTTATTTCATTAGGCAACACTTTATGTCCAAAAATATCTGTTCCAGTGAAATATTGCAAAATTGAATCAAGTGCAATAAATACAAACAAAGCCAGAGCAGATCGCTCAAACAGCTTCAGTCTATTCTCACTCGTAAAGACCAAACACGTTAAAACCAAAGCAAAAGCTGGCCAACGAATCGCAATCAGGGACTGAGTTAACACATACTTTGGATCAGCTGCAAAAAATGAAGTGCCACACATAAACAACCAGAGCACAAAAAAAACTTTAAACCAAGCTTGTTTTCTTATCTCATGTTCTGGATTCATAAACCAAAAAATAGCGAGAATCGCAGCACAAAAGGAAGCAGTCGTATCGGAACTCACACGAGAACCCAAGATCAGAAAAGGTAATACAATTAAAAAAATCATACTCCACTGACTAATACGCTCACCACCTGTTGCTGAGATTTTAGCTGTTGATTCCAACTGACCCATGTAAAACCTCTAATCTCTAATAACAATCATTCTTTAACAGATACCCACTCATCTATTGCGTGGGTATAGCTTTTAAAATATTTAATAATTTAGCAACGATACGATCAGCCTCTCGAAGTGAAGGCTTCTCTTGAAAATTTTCACCTTGCAAATAGGCGCTCAGTGGCAAGAAAAAGCGCTGCTCACTCAACAAATCCGTGGCTTGCGTAACTGTATCTTTCTTAATCTGGGGCATTGCGAGTAAGCCCACATCACAACCTGCAGTTAATGCTTCAAATAACATTGAGCCACTGTCTTGAGTTACCCAAACGACTTCCGCTAATTGTAATTGTTCGAACAACCAGCCAGCAGGTGTCACGGAGACTGGGAATAATTGAATCTTATCGGCATTTTTTTTAAAAAACTCGTTTTCTACCAATGTCTCAGGTGTACGCCGTGATGTGGTTAAAATAACGGTTTTTGGTTCAGCTTGATGGGATAGTTTTGCCAACAACGCTTGGATTTGTGTGATTAACTCTTGTTCTGCACAGGAGTAACGCTTGGATGCACCGCCAATTAATATTAAATGACGATTCTTTTCATGACGATGTTGGTCAATAAGAGGATTCAAAACACCTTGCGAGATAAACACATGATCGGGAACATTGGGTACTGCATCTGAATAATCGTGTGCAGGAACAATGGCAAAATCGAAGAAAGAGATTGGTAATGTGGGACGCATTAGGACGATACTTTTCGCTTTTGGAAAGCATTTTTTGAGCAAAATAAGCGACCAATGTGTCGCATGTCCAACACCGACGATTAGATCGGGCTGTTTTTGATTTTCGAGAACTTTAGGCAACTGCCCAATCCGACCACCAGATACCCAATGAAAAAATAATGCATAATTTGAAAGGTCGTTCACCGATACATCAACCACATTCACGGCAATACCAGCACGCTCCAAAGCGGCAAACAGGCCACGTGCTTGCGCAACGTGACCTGCTTTATGATCGGTAAGATGCCAGATATTCATCGCGCAACTCAACTCAACTCGCCTGCTGATTAACGTGTGCTTTTTTTAAAAGCATTACCCCGTATGATCGCATGCAATGACTATCAGAAAACATAGAGAATCATGAGTTTATAATAAACTAATACACAAACTCATGATTGACTCTCATCTACCTCAAAACTTTCGCTTAATGACTTAAACGTAAGTTAACCAATGCTGATATTTATCAAGTTTGCCTGACACTGCATCAAAGAAGATTTTTTGCAGTTTTTCAGTGATTGGACCACGTGAACCAATCCCAATCGGACGATCATCGTATTCACGAATCGGCGTCACTTCAGCAGCAGTTCCAGTCAGGAACGCTTCATCAGCAATGTAAAATTCATCACGTGTAATACGGCGTTCAATGACTTGAATACCTTCATCTTTAGCGATTTGGAAAATCGTTTGACGAGTAATACCGTCCAACGCGCCGCTGCCTAAATCTGGGGTATGCAACACGCCATCTTTCACTAAGAAGATGTTCTCGCCTGCGCCTTGGCAGACAAAGCCATGCGGATCCATCAGAATCGCTTCATCGTAACCCGCAGCAGTCACTTCTTGGTTTGCCAAGATTGACACAGGATAGTTACCCACTGCTTTAGCTTTACACATAACAATGTTTGGCTGGTGATGGGTGAAGGATGAGGTTTTCACACGAATCCCCTTCTCCATGCCTTCAACACCGAGATACGCGCCCCAGGGCCAAGCAGAAACAGAAACATGAACTGTATTTGTTTTTGCAGCAATACCGAGTTTTTCTGAACCAATCCAAGCGATTGGACGCAGATAGCAAGACTTCAAATTATTTTCACGAACAATAGCTTTTTGTGCTTCTTCAAGCGCCGCTTGATCAAAAGGAACTTTCATTTGAAAAATTTTTGCTGAATTCAGCAAACGCTTTGTATGTTCTTGCAATTTAAAAATTGCAGTGCCTTTAGGCGTTTCATAGGCACGCACGCCTTCAAATACACCCATTCCATAGTGCAATGTATGAGTTAATACATGGATTTTGGCATCGCGCCAAGGAACCATATTTCCATCCATCCAAATTACGCCATCACGATCAGCCATGCTCACGACTAGATATCTCCACAAATTCTAAAAATAAAAGGTCAACGGCTATATAAAAGCCGCAAAAACAGCTCAACGAGCTGCTGGATCAATTAATTGTTGCCAGAGAGCGCGAACAGTCGTGCGGATATCCAGCCAATCCGCTGCCAAAACTTGCAAAGGTTGATGAGCAAGGGCAAGACGGTGACTTTCAAAACGTTCGCGTAAATACGCATCGGTTAAGGCATTCGCATCGACGCGGGATAAGCGTCCTGACGTTGCCAAAGCGTCTAAAATCCGTACATTATCTGAATAGCGAGCTAAAGCAGGTTCTGCATTAGCCCATGCCAACACCCCGTATTGTGCCATAAACTCAATATCGACGATACCGCCCGCATCTTGCTTCAAGTGAAAAAATCCATTTTCTTGTAGGGTTTTTGATGATCCCAAGTGATCTTGCATTTTTTTTCGCATGCTACTGACTTCGGTACGCACAACTTCTTCATCACGCGGCAGAGTTAGGATGTTTAAACGAATTTTCTCAAACTCATCTCGTACACTCCGATCACCAGCAACACTCCGTGCTCGGGCTAATGCCTGATGCTCCCAAAGCCATGCACTTTTTTTCTGGTAAAGCTCAAATGAACTTAAACTAGAAACCAACAAACCAGACTGTCCAGAAGGCCGCAGACGCGTATCTACTTCGTACACGCGACCATCTAGGGTTTGCGTCGACAAGAGTGTCATGATCTTTTGCGCTAGGCGTGCACAAAACTGGAAGCCGTTTAACGGTTTCTCGCCATCGGTATCGGCTTGTTCATCAATGTTATGCAAGAATACTAAATCAAGATCTGAGCCATAACCCATTTCTAAACCACCCAACTTGCCATAACCAATAATGGCAAATTGGGGATGTTCAGCAGATGCGCGTTCAGCCGTCGCTTCCTGTCCTTTTGGCGCACATAATGGCCAACCGTGACGCGCAACCAAAGGCGCAAGCGCAAGTTGCAATACGGACTCTAAAACGACTTCAGCAATATCAGTTAATGCATCACTGACTTTCATCAATGGTCGTTCGGCAAGAATATCGCTGGCGGCAACTTGCAGCACATGACTCTTTTTAAACAGACGTAAAACGCGCATTTGTGCTTCTACATCATCACGCTCAATGCGTA
>Ga0209023_10004901_pt1 | contig 14937 bp, 13 predicted proteins | sample LakOneMetagenome_FD_187468 | JGI IMG/M metagenome (GOLD analysis project Ga0209023, IMG submission 187468) | Freshwater and sediment microbial communities from Lake Erie, Canada (SPAdes) (version 2) | ecosystem: Environmental > Aquatic > Freshwater > Lentic | place: Lake Erie, Canada... | reverse complement strand
CCGCCGTGGCGCGCCGTGCGCGGCGCCAGCTGCCCGATGCGCCCATCCTGTGCTCGGACACCACCGTGGCCCTGGGCCGCACCATCTACGGCAAGCCCGACGACGCCGCGCACGCCGCGCGCATGCTGGGCGAGCTGGCGGGGCACGAACACCGCGTGCTCACCGCCGTGGCGCTGCAGGTGGGCGCCAAGCGGCTTGCGGCGCTGTCGGTGTCGCGCGTCACCTTCGTGCCCATGACGGCGGCGCAGATCGATACCTACGTGGCCACCGGCGAGCCGCTGGGCAAGGCCGGTGCCTACGGCATCCAGGGCCGCGCGGCCGCGTATGTGGAACACCTGGCAGGGAGTTATTCGGGCATCATGGGGCTGCCCATGTACGAGACGGCGCAACTGCTGCGCGCGGCCGGATTCGCCGTCTAGCGGACACGGGTTTCACCCCATCCATGACCTGCTGGTCCTGAACCGGCCCCAGCGCTGGCCCAGCGCTTTGGCCGAGATGCCTTCGCTCCGGCCAGCGGCGCGGACATGGCCGGCCGGGGTGAGTGGCAGAACCCTCAGCATCGACGACAACAAAAGATAACGACAACGCCATGCAACAAGACATCCTGATCAACTGGTCGCCGCAGGAAACCCGCGTGGCCGTCGTCGAGCACGGCGCGGTGCAGGAGCTGCACGTCGAACGCACGCTGGAGCGCGGCCTGGTGGGCAACGTCTACCTGGGCAAGGTCTCGCGGGTGCTGCCCGGCATGCAGTCGGCCTTCATCGACATCGGCCTCGAGCGCGCGGCGTTTCTGCACGTGGCCGACGTGTGGCACCGGCAGGAAGGGGGCGAGCCGCCGGCCTTCGCCCGCAAGAACGAGCCGCTGGTTCCCATCGAGAAACAGGTGTTCGAGGGCCAGGCCCTCATGGTGCAGGTCATCAAGGACCCCATCGGCACCAAGGGCGCGCGCCTCTCCACGCAGATCAGCATCGCCGGGCGCCTGCTGGTGTTCTTGCCGCAGGACGACCACGTGGGCGTGTCGCAGAAGATCCCCACTGCAGAGCGCGACGCGCTGCGCGCACGCCTGCAGGCGCTGGTGGGCGACAAGTCCACGGGTGGCGGCGGCGGGTTCATCCTGCGCACCAACGGCGAAGACTCCACCGACGAAGAACTGGCCGAAGACATCGCCTACCTGCGCAAGACCTGGGGGCGCATCAAGGAGGCATCGCTCAAGCTGCCCGCCATGTCGCTGCTGCACCAGGACCTGGACCTGCTGCAGCGCGTGCTGCGCGATCTGGTGGGCGACCACACGCAGACCATCCGCCTCGATTCGCTGGAGCAGTTTCAGCGCCTGCGCGCCTTCGGGCAGGAATTCATGCCCGCGGCCGCCCCCAAGCTGCAGCACTACAAGGGCGAGCGCCCCATTTTCGACCTGTACTCCATCGACGAAGAGGTCGCCAAGGCCCTGGGCCGGCGCGTCGATTTGAAGTCGGGCGGCTACCTCATCGTGGACCAGACCGAGGCGCTCACCACCATCGACGTGAACACTGGCGGCTACGTGGGTGCGCGCAACTTCGACGACACCATCTTCAAGACCAACCTGGAGGCCGCGCAGGCCATTGCGCGCCAGCTGCGGCTGCGCAACCTGGGCGGCATCATCATCGTGGACTTCATCGACATGGTGCAGACCGGCCACCAGGACGCGGTGCTCACCGAGTTCAAGAAGCAGCTCTCGCGCGACCGCGTCAAGACCATGGCGGGCGGCTTCTCGCAGCTGGGCCTGGTGGAGATGACGCGCAAACGCACCCGCGAGTCGCTCGCCCACATGCTGTGCGAGCCCTGCGAAGCCTGCCAGGGCAAGGGCAGCGTGAAGACCGCGCGCAGCGTCTGCTACGACATCCTGCGCGAGATCCTGCGCGAAGCCCGCCAGTTCAACCCCCGCGAGTTCCGCGTGGTCGCGTCGGCGCGTGTGGTGGAGCTGTTCCTGGACGAAGAGAGCCAGCACCTGGCGGGGCTGTCGGACTTCATCGGCAAGCCCATCTCCCTGCAGGCCGAGAGCGCGGTGGGGCAGGAGCAATACGACATCGTGCTGCTGTAGCGCCGCTGGATCGCCACAGGCCTGCGCAGGGGCTGACAAGCGCTGATGGTGGGAGTCCCACCGAGCGCTGTGCGGAAAAAGAACCGTTCACGCTGAGCTTGTCGAAGCGCTGCGCGAGCCTTTACCGACCCTGTCGAACGGCTCCCCTGGTCGGGTTCGGTGGCTGGACCGCCAATCCCTCTCAGGACTCGATCTGCATCGCCGGCCGCGCCTGCACCCGCGCCAGCCAGGCCTGCACATGCGGATGCGCATTCACCGGTGCCCCCACAAACACGCTGTATCCGATGACCGAGCCGACGACCAGGTCCACCAGCGAATAGTCGGCGCCCAGCACCCAGGGCTGCGCAGCCAGACGCGCGTCCAGCACCGCCAGCAGGTCGTTCAACCCCGCCGTGGCAGCTTGTGCATGCACGGCGCTGCGCAAGCTCTCGTCGCCCTGCGTGGCCACGTGCAGACGCGTCAGCACCGCGCCGTAGGTCACGTACGACCACACGCACCACGACAGGGCCTGCAGCGCCTCGGGCGTGCCCGCTGCGGGCCACAGGCCGCGCTCGATGCCGAAACGATGGCCCAGCCACAGGTGGATGGCCAGGGCCTCGAACATGGGGGCGCCGTCCACGGTCAGGGTGGGGACCTTGCCGTTGGGGTTGAGGGCCAGAAATTCGGGGCGGCGCTGCTCGCCGGTGCGGATGTCGACCTTCACACGGTCGTGGGGTACGCCCAGTTCGACGAGGGCGCAGGCGATGGGGCTGGCGCTCGACATAGGGTGCCAGTAGAGGACGATGGACATGGAAAACTCCTTGAGGTGGTTGTGGAAGAAAAGGTGTCTCCACTGTAGAAACCATTGCGGACAATTTTGGTCCTCAATAAAAAGTACAGTGGCGGCATGCTGAGTTCATCGACGCGCCTTTTGCGGCTGCTTTCGCTGCTGCAGACCCGTACCCACTGGATGGGCCCCGAGCTGGCCGAACGCCTGGAAGTGCACCCGCGCACCGTGCGGCGCGACGTGGACCGCCTGCGCCAGTTGGGCTACCCGGTGCATGCCAGCAGCGGCGTGGCGGGCGGTTACGCGTTCCGGGCCGGGCAGGCGCTGCCGCCCCTGCTGTTGGACGACGGCGAGGCCCTGGCCGTGTCGATTGCGCTGCGCACCGCCACGGCCGGTGCGGTGGGCGGCATTGAAGAGCCTGCGCTGCGGGCGCTGGTCAAGCTGGAGCAGGCCATGCCTGCGCGCCTGCGCAAGCGGGTGGACGCACTGCGCTCGGTCATCGTTCCGCTGGACCGCATCGGCCCGGTGGTCGAGGCCTCGGTGCTGGCCACGCTGGCGGGCGCTTGCCGCGACCAGCTGCGCACCGCGTTCCACTACGAAGACGCCCAGGGCCGCAGCGCGCAGCGCAGCGTGGAGCCGCAGGGCGTGGTGCACACCGGCGAGCGCTGGTACCTGGTGGCCTGGGACTGCGTGCGCAGCGACTGGCGCACCTTCCGCATCGACCGCATCGTGGGCGACCCCGAGGTGGGCGCGCATTTTGCGCCACGGGCCTCGCCCGATGGGGGCGATCTGAAGGGCTATGTGTCGCGCTCCATCTCGGCACCACCGCACGCCGAGCAGGCACGCGTGGTGCTGCATGCGCCCTATGCCGCCATGTCGCGCCGCATTCCGCAGTTTGCGGGCGTGGTGACCGCGCTGGAGGGCGGCCAACGGTGCCAGCTTGCATGCCCAGCCGGGGATTCGCTCGTCTTCTGGTTGATGGCGCTCGGCGTGGAGTTCGAGGTGCTTGCGCCCGCATCCCTGAAGGAGCGGCTGCGCGTGGCGGGTGAGCGGGCCTTGCGGTGCACGGCGTGACAGGCTGACCGCGATCTCTGGCGGCCGTGAAGATCGTCGACCGAGTGGGTCACCACCGGACCAACCCGTGCCCGGTCGCCGTCTCTGTCTTTGTCTTTGTCACTGTCTCGCTCTGCCATCAAGTACCGGGGCAGTGAAGTGTCCACCGGCGCAGACAACGACAGGCCGAGATGTGTGATTGCTATAAAAATAATAGCTGCTAGCGCTTGCTGGTTGAGCGGTAGAGGCATTTTTGCTTGAATACGCGCAGATGCCACGACTTGCCAGGCACCGTGCAGCGGGCCCGGCTAGCCCGCGGCCCATGGCTGGCGGCTCGTTCCTGCACTGCATGCAAGGGTCCAATGCATCAGCCCTGCTTGTTCGCTACCGCGCCAGAAATTACGCTGGCTACATGAACTCAACCCAGCAAAAAAAGCCCATGGACCACAGCGTGCGAATCGATGCAGACGGCGGACCCGACGCCATGCGGCTGGAGATGGTGCAGCCCGCAGTGCCCGGCCCGGGCCAGGTATGGCTGCAGCAGGCGGCCATCGGCGTGAACCCGCTGGACGTGAGCCAGCGCAAGGGCGCGGTGCCCATCGCGTTCCCGTCCGGCCTGGGGCTGGAAGCGGCGGGGCACGTGGTGGCAGTGGGCCTCGATGTGCTGAATGTGGCGGTGGGCGACCGTGTCGGCTATGCCACCGGGCCGCTGGGAGCCTATGCCAGCGCGCGCCTGTTTCCGGCCGAGCGGCTGGTCCGGTTGCCCGATGCGCTGGGGTTCGACGAGGCGGCGGCGGTGCTGTTCAAAGGCATCACGGCCCAGTATTTGCTCAAGACGACGTATCCGGTAGCACCAGGCTCGACGGTGCTGATCTACGGGGCTGGTGGCGCGCTGGGCCAGCTGATGTGCGCCTGGGCGCGGCATCTGGGGGCCTTTGTGATGGGCGTAGTGTCCAAGCCCGAAAGCGTGGAGCGCGCCCGGGCGGCAGGGTGCGACGCGGTGTTCGTGTTCGACCCCGCCACGCTGGCGGGCCAGGTGCGCGAGGCCACGCACGGCAGCGGGGCCGACGTGGTGTACGACCCCATCGGGCGGGCCACGCTGGAGGCCTCGCTCGACAGCCTGCGCCCGCGCGGCCTGCTGGTGTCCTTCGGCGCGACCTCGGGCGTGCCTGCGCCCATCGAGGTCGGCACGCTCAACGCCAAGGGCTCGCTGTTTCTCACCCGCCCCTCGCTGGCCGCGCACACGGCCACGACGGCCGAATACCAAGGGCGCGCCCAGGACGTGCTGCGGGCCGTGGCGGCCGGCATCATCACGCCGCGCATCTGGCGCCGCTACGCGCTGGCCGATGTGGGCACCGCGCACGCCGACCTGGAGCAAGGGCGCTCGCAAGGTGCGATCATCCTGGCTCCGTAGCCTCTGCGCGCCATGGCGCTTTTGATAACCTGATGGACCTGCTCGACAGCCAGCACGCCGATGAACTGGCCACCCTTCTTGCCCTGAGCGACGCGGGTTCGTTTGCGGCGGCGGGCCGCGCGCTGCAGCGCCACCCCTCGGTGCTGTCCAAGCGCCTGAACGCGCTGGAGCGCCGCCTGGGCGTGAGGCTGGTGGAGCGCACCACCCGACAGCTGCACCTGACGCACGCCGGCCAGCGCCTGGTCGAGAAGGTGCGCGAGGCATCGGACATGATCTCGCAGGCCGAGAAGGCAGCGGCCGACGGCGCAGCGCAAGTGCGCGGGCGGCTGCGCATATCGGTGCCTGCGGCCATGGGGCGGCGCCTGCTCAGCCCGGTGGTGGCCGAGTTTGCGCTGGCCCATCCACAGGTCACGCTGGAGCTGGAGTACGCCGACCGGCTGGTGGACATCGTGGGCGAGCGCTTCGACGCCGCGATCCGCATCGGACAGCTGGCCGACAGCCGGCTGGTGGCCACGCGGCTGTGCAGCCACCGCCGCATCATGGCGGCGGCGCCGGCCTACCTGGCAAAGCACGGCACCCCGCAGCTGCCCGCAGACCTGGCGCAGCACAACTGCCTGGGTTTTACCGGCCTGCAGTCGTACCCGGAATGGCAGCTCACGCAGCCGGGCGCGAGCCACAGCGTGGTGGTGCGCGGCTCGCTGGTCAGCAACGACAATGAGGCGCTGCTCGCGGCCGCTCTGCTGGGCGTGGGTATCCTGGCAGGTGGCGACTGGTTGATCAACCCCGGCATCGCATCGGGCCAACTGGTGCAGGTGCTGCCGCAGTGGCAGCTCAATGCCGACGCGGGGATCTACTTGGTGCGGCCTTCGGCCCGGTTCAGCACGGCGGCCATGGCTGCGTTTCGCACCTGGGTGGTGGACTGGTTTGCGGCGCGGGCGGTCAATGCCCAGATTGGGGGCCAGGCTGGGGCCCACGCCCAGGCCGCCGTGGACGCGCCGCGGTGAACTGCCTGCCGTCGCGGGGTGGGCGACTTCATGTTCTTGGGGGCGCGATGCCGCCCTGCGTTTTTCTTTTATTGGCCTTCCATGAAACAGCCTCAGCAGCATCCCGCCACGCCCGGCACCCTCGACGCGCTCATGCCGTTGGTCTTCGTCGCGCTGTGGAGCACGGGCTTCATCGGCGCCAAGCTGGGGCTGCCGTATGTGGAGCCGCTCACCTTTCTGGCCATTCGTTTCGCGATCGTCGCCGTGCTGATGCTGGCGGTGGTGACGCTGGTGCGGGCTCCCTGGCCGCCGTCGGGCAGGGCGTGGCTGCACATCGGCGTGTCGGGCCTGCTGGTGCATGGGGTGTACCTGGGCGGGGTATTCATCGCCATCGGCCACGGGCTGCCGTCGGGCATCACGGCGCTGGTGGTGGGGCTGCAGCCGCTTCTGACTGCGCTGGTGGCGGGTGCCCTGCTGGGCGAGAAGGTGCGGCCCGCGCAGTGGGCGGGCCTGGCCCTGGGGTTTACCGGCGTGGCGCTGGTGGTGGCCGGCAAGGTGGCCACCGTGCCGGGCGGCGCGCTGGTGGGCATGCTGCTGCCGGCCGTGGTGGCGCTGCTGGGCATCACCGCGGGCACGCTGTACCAAAAGCGCTTTTGCCCGGCGTTCGATTTGCGCACCGGCTCGGTCATCCAGTACCTGCCGTGCGTGGTGGCCATGGCGGTGTTGGCGTACGCGACGGAAACCATGGCGGTGCAGTGGAGCGGCGAGTTCCTGTTCGCGCTGGGCTGGCTGGTGCTGGTGCTCTCCCTGGGTGCCGTCAGTTTGTTGAACCTGCTGATCCGCCGCGGCGGCGCAGTGAACGTGGCCAGCCTGTTCTACCTGACCCCGCCCATGACCGCGTTGGTGGCCTGGGCGGTGTTTGGAGAAACGCTCAGCGGCTGGGCGCTGGCGGGGATGGCGCTGGCGGCCACCGGGGTGTGGTTGGCAAGGCAGACCAGCCGGTGATAAGCCGGTGATTCGACGGTGATGTAGTTTTGGTACGCGTACCTGCGGGGCGGATGGTTTTGCTATCGATTTAATAGCTATTAGCGCGCGCTAGGAGCGCGGTACAGCCATTTTTATTGAAAATACGGGCTGTTTACCTGCCCGTATCTACCGCTAAAATGGTCAGCGGCCCGGCAATGGACAAGCCGCTCAGACCTGGGGCGGCCTGCAGCGCAGAGACATGGCCGTCTGCGGCCCAGACCTCCACCTGCGCGTCTTTCACGCCGAACCGGCACAACACGGTGGCAAGGCGAAACTTCTCCTTGCGGGCAAACAATACGCCCGCCGGCCACCGGTGCCACAGCCAGCGTTTGCTGTAGAGCTCGATCTGCTTCCAGTCCGACACGCGGCGGATGTTGTTGATGCAGAGCACTTGCTGCGCCAGCAAGCGGCCGTCCGCCGGGGCCAGTGCGGCAGCCGTGGCATTGAGCAGTGCCTTTTCAAACGGCAACAGCTTGTTGGCCGGCGTCGGCGCCACGATGCGAGGTGCCGAAAAGTTCAGTGCAGCCATGGGTCAGCGCCTCACAGCTTGCGCAGCCGCTCCAGCGCGGCGCGCAGCGTGTCGTCCTTCTTGGCAAAACAGAAACGCACCACGCGCTGGTCGAACCCGTCGCCGTAGAACGCGGACAACGGAATCGCCGCCACGCCCACTTCGCGGGTGAGCCACTGGCAAAAGTCCGATTCGTTCAAATCGCTCACCGCGGAAATGTCCACGCACTGGAAGTAGCTGCCGGTGCTGGGCAGCAGCTTCAGGCGCGAGTCCGCCAGGCCCTGGCGGAACAGGTCGCGCTTGGCCTGGTAGAACGCGGGCAGTTGCAGGTAGGGCGCCGGGTCCTGCAGGTAGGCGGCCAGGCCGTGCTGCATGGGCGTGTTCACGGTGAACACGTTGAACTGGTGCACCTTGCGGAATTCGGCCGTCAGCGCTGCAGGGGCCGCCACGGTGCCGACCTTCCAGCCGGTGACATGGAAGGTCTTGCCGAAGCTCGACACGATGAAGGCACGCGCCGCCAGGCCCGGAAAGCGCGCGGCGCTTTCGTGCTCGGCGCCGTCGAACACCATGTGCTCATACACCTCGTCGCTGATGAGCAGGATGTCGGTGGGCGCGAGCAGGTCTTCGAGCTGGCGCATCTCCTCGGCCGTCCAGATCGTGGCGCTGGGGTTGTGCGGGCTGTTGATGAGGATGGCGCGGGTGCGCGGCGTGATGGCCGCGCTGATCTTGCCGAAGTCGGGGCGGAAGGTGCCGGGCGTGAGCGGCACGCGCACCGCCTTGCCGCCCCCCAGCTCGATGTTGGGCACATAGCTGTCGTAGCAGGGGTCGAGCACGATGACTTCGTCGCCCGGGTGCACGACGGCCAGGATGGCGGTGATGATGGCCTGCGTGGCGCCGGCCGTGATGGTGATTTCGGTGTTGGGGTTGTAGGCCCGGCCATGCAGCGCTTCGATCTTGCGGGCCACGGCTTCGCGCAGCACCGGCACGCCGGGCATGGGCGGGTACTGGTTGTGGCCGGCCTGCATGGCAGCCGTGACGGCGTTCACCAGTTCGGGGGCACATTCAAAGTCGGGAAAGCCCTGGCCCAGGTTGACGGCCTGGTGCTCTGCGGCCAGTGCCGACATCACGGTGAAGATGGTGGTGCCCACGTTGGGCAGCTTGCTGGGGAAGGACGGAGTGCTCATCGCGTGGTGTGAATCATGGGAAATCAGCGCGGCGTTTATCGGCCCGAAGGCCGCGGAGCAGGCCAAGCCAGCGGACGCCGTGGAACTGGCTTTGCCAGGCCACCGGCGGCGTCCCCCTGGAGGGGGAAGCTGCGAAGCGGCTCAGGGGGTGTTTCAAAGTTCGTAGTCGTTCACATGGCCAGTCATCGCGCGGGCAATCAGCTCGCGGCTCAGGCGGTCGCTGAGCAGCTCGGCAAACTTGTAGACGAAGTTGCGCAGGTAGGCGCCGCGCTTGAAGGCCACGCGCGCCACGCTCTGGCCGAACAGGTGGCCCACGGGGCGCACCACCAGGTCACCCATCGGGTCATCGCGCATGGCCATCTCGGCCACGATGCCGATGCCCAGGCCCAGGCGCACATAGGTCTTGATCACGTCCGAGTCGATGGCTTCGAGCACGATGCGCGGCTGCAGCTTGCGGGCGGCAAAGGCGTGGTCGATCTTGCCGCGGCCGGTGAAGGAGGGGTGGTAGGTGATGAGTGCTTCGTGCGCCAGGTCATCGAGACCGATGCGTTCCTTTTGCGCCAGCGGGTGGTCGGTGGGTACCACCAGCACGTGCTGCCATTCGTAGCAGGGCAGGGTGACGAGCTCTGGGTAGTCCGCCAGGGACTCGGTGGCCATGCCGATCTCGGCCACCTCGTCGATGATCATGCGGGCCACTTCGTGCGGTGTGGCCTGGTGCAGGCTGATGTTGACCTTGGGGTAGGCCTCGCGCAGGCGGGCCACCGGCACCGGCAGCACGTAGCGGGCCTGGGTGTGGGTGGTGGCGATGCTGAGCGTGCCGCTGTCCTGCGCGCTGAACTGCTCGCCGATGCGCTTGAGGTTACCCACCTCGCGCATGATGACCTCGATGCTTTTGAGTACGTGTTGGCCCGGCTCGGTGATGCGCTTGAGGCGCTTGCCGTGGCGCGCGAAGATGTCCACGCCCAATTCTTCTTCCAGCTCGATGATGGCTTTGGAGACGCCGGGCTGGGAGGTGTGCAGGGCCTTGGCGGCCTCGGTCAGGTTGAGGTTGCGCCGCGCGGCCTCTTGCACAAAACGGAATTGGTGCAGATTCATATCTGATATCGCCTAAAGAGTTGCATCATTATGCTGCAAGCATCTATAGAAATCAGACAACGCCCGCCGTTTATCGCTCGGTAGGGCTCTCGCAGGCAATGTCGGCCATCAGCGCGGTCATGCGCGGGTCTTCGCCAATGGCCTGCTGCACATGGAACTGCGTGGCGGGGTGGGCGCTGCGCAGCTCGTCCATTAGCACCGGAAGGTCTTCGCGCGCGTGCTTGCCGGTGCCCAGGAACATCGGCACCACGGTGACGTGCGTTGCGCCCTGCGCCACCAGCTGGGCCGCGGCCTCGGGCAAACTGGGCGCGCAAAGCTCCAGGTAAGCACAGGCCACGGGCCGCTCGGGGTGGGCCGTGGCGATGCGTGCGGCGACTGCTTCCATGGGCGCGCGCCACAGGGGGTCGCGCGACCCGTGGGCAAACAAGATGATGGCACTCAGGCTCATGGCATGGCGGGGTCGAAGGTAGGAAAGCAGAAAAGCAGAAAAGCAGGAGGTTAACGCCTGAGCACCAGCCACCCGAACGCGGCCAGCGACAGCACGGAGTAGATAAGCCCCGGCGCCGCGGCAGTGAGCCACGGCGACCAGTTCTGCAGGTTGCCCGCGTAGCCGAACACGTTGTTCAGCAGGAAGAAGCTGATACCCGCCATCACCCCGCCGAACACGTAGCCCGCAATGCCGCCCGAGCGGAAGTGCAGGTAGGCAAAGGGCAGGGCCAGCACCACCATCACCAGGCAAGACAGCGGGTAGAACACCTTGCGCCAGAACTCGATCTCGTAGCGCTGCGCGGACTGCCCGTTGGCGTCCAGGTGGCGGATGTACTGGAACAGGTCGATGGTGGCCATGCGGTCGGGCTTGAGCAGCGACGCGGCCACCATGTCGGCGCTGATGCGGGTGGGCCACTGCAGCGTGGGGGTGTCCAGGTGCTCGACCCGGGCCTCGGTGGTGCCACGTTGTTCGAACTTGCTGCGCTGTACTTTTTCAAGCTGCCAGGCGCCATCGGTGCCAAACTGCCCCGAGGCAGCGCGCGTTTGCGATGCCAGGCGCCCCTTGCCGTCGAACTCGAAGATGCGCACATCCAGCATGCCGCCGTTGGGCGTGAGTGCGCGCACGTTCACCGCAAACGAATGGTCGTCCTGGCGTTCTTTCAGCCATGCGCCCGTGGCACCGGTGGTCAGGCGCCCCAGATACCGCACCTTCACCAGCTGTGCTGTGCGGTCGGTCAGCGGCGCAATGTAGTCGCCCACCGCGAACGTGAACAGCACGAACACGCCGCCCAGCGTCAACAGCGTGCGCAGTGCGCGCCACGGCCCCATGCCGCTGGTGCGCATGATGGTGAACTCGGAGCTTTGCGCCAGCCGCGCCATCACGAAGATGGTGCCGATGAGCACCGTGATGGGCAGCAGTTCGTACAGGTGGCTCGGAATGCTGAGCACCACGAACAGGAAGGCATGCGACAGCTGATAGCCCTCGGCCCCCGTGCGGCCGACCCAGCGCAGCTCGTCCACCAGGTCGAAGAAGAAGAACAGGGCCAGGAACCCGATGGTCACGAAGGTGACGGCCAGCAGCGCCTCGCGGTGGATGAATCGGCGAATGGTTCTCATGCTGCGCTTTTGGGCTGTGGGCTGGCTTGCCACAGCCGGCGAATGGTCCATTGGTTGTGGCGCGCGGCCAGCACCAGCAGCGACGCCAGCAGCATGCCGCCGTGCAGCAGCACCATGAAGCTGACCAGCCCCAGCCTGCCCGCCCCGACCCAGCTTTGTCCCAGGGTCATGAGGTTGTAGTAGACGATGAAGGCGAAGAGCGCGAACACCAGGCTGGTGCTGCGCGCCGCGCGCGGGTTGACGCTGGCCACGGCCAGGCCCAGCACCACGAAGTTCAGGGCCGCCAGCGCCAGGCCGACGCGCCAGCCCAGCTCTGCCTGGTAGGCGGGCAGGGGATTCATCACCAGTTCATGCGTGGCGCGGGTCTTGACGGCCAGCTCTTCGGCCGACCCGGCGGGGGCCGAGCCGATGCGCGTACCGTATTCGGAAAACTCGCTCACCTTCATGCCGGGCTTGTCCCGCGTGGTCTCCAGGCGCTGGCCGTCGGTCAGCAGAGCCATGCGCTCGCCGTTCTGGGTCTCCAGCCGCGCGCTGCGCGCCGATGTGACGGATTCGCGTGGGCCGTCGGTGGCGGCGATGAAAATGTTGTTGCCGGTCTGCGTGTCCGCAGTTTCCTTGTCGATGAAGAACACGCGGCTGCCGTTGGAGGACTCCTGGAACTCCCCCGGGGCGATGCGGTCGATGTCGCTGCGCTGCTCGTAGCGGGTTTTGAGCTCCTGGATCTGCGAGTTGGCCCAGGGCCAGACCAGGAGCGACAGCACCGCGACCACCGCCATCACCGGCCAGGCAAACCGCACCAGGGGCTTGAGCAGGCTGATGAGACCGCGGCCGCTGGCGAACCAGATGACCATCTCGCTGTCACGGTACATGCGCGACAGCGTGCCGACCACGGCGATGAAGAGGCTCAGGCTCAGGATGGTGGGCAGCTGGCCCAGGACTGTGAAGCCCATGACCAGCATCACATCGGACGGACTGACACTGCCCCGGGAGGCCTGGCCGAGGGTGCGGATGAGCATCATGGTCATGACCACGGTCACCAGCACCACGAGCGTCGCGCCGAAGCTGCGCGCCAGCTCCTTGCGGATGGATGAATCGAATAACATTGGCTCGGAGCCTGTACAGCACGCTGAAAAAGGAAAACATCGATTATGAACTTTGATCTCAAGACCCTTGAACTCACTGCGGCCGCGTCGGAAAAATGCGATCTGCTGATCGCGCTCATCCCCGAGGGGTTCAAGCCCGGGAAGGACGCCCTGTCCACCCTGGCCGCGCAGGCGCTCAAGAACGGAGATCTGGCCACCAAGGCAGGCAAGAGCCTGCAGCTCTACCAGCCAGCTGGCACCGCCGCCCGCCGGGTGGTCCTGCTGGGCGCTGGTGACGGGGCTGCCCGTGCCGTGCGCCAGGCGCTGCTGGCCGTGGGCGGCGCCATCAAGGCACCGCAGACCAAGCGCGTGGTGGTGTGTTTTGCTGCCAAGGCGCAAGCGGGCGCGGTGAACGCCGCCGTGCAGGCGGTGGCAGAGGCGAGCTATGTCTACACCACCACCAAGTCCAAGGTGGAAGCACGCACGCTGAACCGCTGCGTGGTGGGCGTGCACAGCGCAGCCGATGTGCGCGAGGCATTCGATACCGGCGTGGCGCTGGTCGCGGGGGTCGAGTTTGCGCGCGAATGGGGCAACCGCCCCGCCAACCACGCCACGCCCACTTTGCTGGCCGATGCCGCCAAGACCCTGGCCAAGCTGCCGCGCATCCAGTGCAAGGTGCACGGCCCGGCAGAAGTGGCGCGCCTGGGCATGGGCGCCTTCCTGGCCGTGGCGCAGGGCTCTGAAGAGCCGCTGCGCTTCATCGAACTGCGCTACAACGGCGCCGCCAAGGACAAGGCACCGGTGGTGCTGGTGGGCAAGGGCATCACGTTCGACACAGGCGGCATCTCCATCAAGCCCGCGGCGGAGATGGACGAAATGAAGTTCGACATGTGCGGCGCCGCCAGCGTGCTGGGCGTGTTCCGCGCGCTGGGCGAGCTGCAGCCCGACGTCAATGTGGTCGGCCTGATTCCGGCGTGCGAGAACATGCCCGATGGCCGTGCGGTCAAGCCTGGCGACGTGGTCACCAGCATGAGCGGCCAGACCATCGAGATCCTGAACACCGATGCCGAAGGCCGCCTGGTGCTGTGCGACGCACTGACCTACGCCGCGCGCTTGAAGCCCGCCGCCGTGGTGGACATCGCCACCTTGACCGGTGCCTGCGTGATCGCCCTGGGCGGCGTGCGCAGCGGCCTGTTTGCCAACAACGATGCGCTGGCCAACGCGCTGCAAACTGCGGGCGACACGGCGCAGGACCTGTGCTGGCGCATGCCGCTCGACGACGACTACGCCGACGGGCTCAAGAGCAATTTCGCGGACATGGGCAACGTGGCGGGCCGCGCAGGCGGCGCGATCACGGCGGCGAAGTTCTTGCAAAAGTACGTGGGCGACCTGCCCTGGGCCCACCTGGACATCGCCGGCACCGCCTGGAAGGGCGGGGCGGCCAAGGGCTCCACAGGCCGGCCTGTGGGCCTTCTGGTGCAGTACCTGTTGAACGCGGCCAGTGCGAATGCCACTGCCCATGTGAAGGCGGCCAAGAGCCCCAAGGTGGCCAAGGTCACCAGCGCGGCCAAGGGCTCCAAGACAGCATCGGCCAACTCTGCCTCTTCCGTCTCTGCCGCTTCTACGGGTGCGGCTGCTGTCACCACCGCTGCGCCCGCGCGCGCCGCAGCCGCCAAGCCGGCCGCTGCCAGGCGCGCGGCCCAGGCCGGTGGCGTCTGATTTGTTCAAGGCCACAGCCTCATGACCGAAGTCGCTTTTCACTTCAATGCGCCGGACAAGCTGGCTTACGCCTGCCGGTTTGCACGCAAGGTGCAGCGCAGCGGAGCGCGGTTGGTGATCTCGGCGCCCGCCGACACCCTGGTGGCGCTGGACCGCATGCTCTGGGCCCTGGCGCCGCAGGACTTCGTGGCGCATTGCCGGGACGATGCGGACGAAGAACTGGTGCACGCATCACCCGTTCTGCTGGCCACCGATGCCCGCACCGCTGCGCACCACGAGGTGCTGCTCAATCTGCACGCTGGCGTGCCGGAAGGCTTTGGCCGGTTCGACCGGCTGGTCGAGGTGGTGAGTGCGCAGGATGAGGCGGACCGGTCAGACGCGCGCGCGCGATGGAAGCACTACGCATCGCGCGGCTACGCCATCAC
>Ga0209023_10004900_pt1 | contig 14937 bp, 9 predicted proteins | sample LakOneMetagenome_FD_187468 | JGI IMG/M metagenome (GOLD analysis project Ga0209023, IMG submission 187468) | Freshwater and sediment microbial communities from Lake Erie, Canada (SPAdes) (version 2) | ecosystem: Environmental > Aquatic > Freshwater > Lentic | place: Lake Erie, Canada | collected... | reverse complement strand
AACAAGGTCTATGACGCCTCAACCGCAGCAACGACTTCTTTAACAGACGATCGCCTCGGTAATGATGTCCTGAACGTCAATTTGACTGGTGCGGATTTCTCCAATAAAAATGTGGGCAACAATAAAACCGTAACCGTAAATGGTTTGACGCTATCAGGTACGGATGCTGCTAACTATACTTTAGCAACATCACCAGTCACAGCAACAGCAGATATCACTCCTGCCACGTTAACCGTGTCTGCAACAGCCAACAACAAGGTCTATGACGCCTCAACCGCAGCAACGACTTCTTTAACAGACGATCGCCTCGGTAATGATGTCCTGAACGTTAATTTGAGCAGTGCGAATTTCTCAGATAAAAATGTAGGTTTTGATAAAACCGTGACCGTGAATGGCCTGTCGCTATCAGGTACCGATGCTGCAAACTATACTTTGGATACAACATCACTCACCGTGACAGCAGATATCACCCCTGCTACTTTGACAGTTTTCGCCACCGCAAATAATAAGGTCTTTGACAACTCAACAGCAGCAACGGCTTCTGTGACGGACAATCGTTTCAGTGGTGATGTACTGAACATCAATACCAGTGGTGCAACTTTCTCAGATAAATATGTGGGAAATGATAAAGTCGTGACCGTGAATGGCGTGACGTTATCGGGTATGGATGCTGCGAATTACATACTTGCTCTACCAGTGACGGCAGAAGCCAATATCGAAGTATTGCCCAACGATGCAGTAGAGAGAAAACTAGCCTTTACTTGTAGTGCGTTTGGAATATGTCCAGTCGTTATTCCATCAACAGCCATTCAACCAATCTTTGATGTTTATTTACCGCCCGCTTTACAAGAGTGTGAAGCTCAGAATCTAAAAACCACCCCATCAGATTGTATTTTACCGCCAAAGCGCAAAATACAAATCACTACAGCCAGTGATGATGATGGTCAAGCAGCGACACCGATTCAAAGTAAGCGGGCATTAATCATTGCCAATAGTGACTATCAAAATGTCGCCCAATTAGCAGGTGTGAAAAAAGATAGCCTAGCAATACAACAGGAATTGGCACAAGTAGGCTACCAAGTGACGGTTGTTGATGATGCCAACCGTGCAGACATGATTAAAGTCCTTAACCAAATGATTCAGCAAAGTAACCGCGATGATAGTGTTCTCATTTATTACGCAGGACATGGTTATGTGTACAGTGGATCATCAGTGGGGTACTGGTTACCGACCGATGCCCGTATCGATCATGGTGAGCAATGGATATCAACCCTAGATGTCGCACGTTTTATCCGTAACATTGCAGCAAAACAAATATTACTGGTGTCTGATAGTTGCTTTTCTGGCTCATTAAGTTATGAAGCAGCATTACAGAATAAAACTGAACTGAACAAAAATTCAGTGCTAAAACGCCGTTCGGTCATGGTCTTGACCTCAGGGAGTGAAGAACCTGTTGCAGATTCTGGGACAACGGGACTATCACCATTTGCGGCTTCATTTGTGCAAAGTATTCACCAAGTGTCTAAGGATGGTGATTTACGTGGACAAGGTTTATATAAAAATGTTTACCAACAAGTGACGAGTCGATTTAAACAATACCCAACTTACGGTGGTTTGGATTCAGCGGGGAATATGCTCGGCGGTGAGTATATTTTTGAGAAAAAATAAGGCTATTAAGGCTATATTGATAAATAGGTAAAGCGATGCACAACAAACAGGATAAGACACGCCCTTTTTTGCGTAAGTGGCGTATTAGTAGTGTCATTGCTACCGTTATGGTTGTTGCCATGGCGTTGATGGCAAGTGCATTGATTACTGTAGGTTGGCTGGGTCTCCGATATATTTTTATTCATACTGCCAGTGCTGGTGCCGCGGTGGTGGGCAAGATTACTCAAGAACGCGCCCATAACTTGGTCGATCATGCCGAAAGTCTACTAAGTTTGTTGGCACTCGATCCGATTTCTGGTGCTTATACGTTGAATGAGCGGTTAGAACGTATTCCATCGTTTCTTTTAATTTTAAAAGACAATCCACAAGTGAACACGGTTTATGTGGGTTACGATAATGGCGATGCATTTTTTGTCGTCCAGCTCAATACACCACAACTCCGTGACATTTATCACGCACCAGAAGGCTCACTTTATTTTATCCGCAATATTCGACAAAACGCCCAACAAGAAGACTGTTTCTATTTATTTGCCGATCATCACCTCCAACCAGCTAAAGCGCCGTTTTCCTTGCACTATGATCCACGGACTGAACCGTGGTATCACAACGCCTTACAACAAAAAGGGGCAGCGGTTTCGCAGCCCTATGCGTTAAGTCTCAAGCCATTGATTGGGATTACGATGTCCGTACGTGCTAATCGAGCTGTGGTTGCCATGGACTTGCCATTAAATCATCTCAGCACCACGCTAAAAAAGATTAAATTAACGCCGAATAGCGAAATTGCTGTCATTGATAAAAATAAACATGTGATTGCGACCAATTTTGACAGCGATCATCAGGCAACGGCACAAAATAATGAACTGCTCTTACCGACTTTGTCTAACCAAAATTATCCGATTTTGTCCAAGTTGTTGCAAAAGTCTGAAGTTGAAAAAGATCAGACCATTGATATTGACGGGAATTGGTTTGGACAACGTTTCGAGCTCATCAATTATGGCAATCTAAAACTGGATTTACTGGTTGCTACGCCACGCCAAGAGTTATTGAATGATTTGGTGAAATCACTTCAAATCGTTATCTTATTTACATTCATTTTTGGTGTATTGCTTTTACCTCTAGGGTGGTGGGTCGGAAGACGTTTGGGTGTTACGTTGCAACAGAACATTCAACGCGTTAAACAAATGTCATCTTTTGACTTTAGTTTGCCACCATTAAAATCATCAATCATTTCAGAAATCCACCAATTACAAGAAGTCACCGATGATGTCAGCGGGATTATTCAAGGTTTTTTAAACATTACACAGACCTTAAATAGCGAACAAGATGTCCGCACTATCCTTGACAAAGTGCTCATGAATTTTGTTCAAGCCATCCAGTGTCAAAGTGGTGCAGTTTATTTATATCAAGCCGATCAACAAATATGGGAGAAACAAGCAAGTGTTGGTGATCAAAGTCAAATCGAAACCATCATCGCAAGGCTTCATGCAGGAGAGCAGCTTGCCGAACATTATGATGATCTTCAATCTTTTGCGATTTATGGACGTAAACAGCAAATTTTGGGCTATCTGTTATTACAACATGCGGGCGAGGACAAACACACCTCAATCGAGTTTTTAGAATTTAGTAAGCGTTTAACTGGCATGTTGGCAGTGTCGATTGAAACTCGCCAACTTATTGAGTCACAAAAGAATTTATTGGATTCTTTCATTCAAATTTTGGCGGATGCCATCGATACCAAAAGTCCTTATACAGGAGGACATTGTCACCGTGTCCCTGAACTGGCTTTGACGATGGTTGAGCAGCTATCTGCCTGCACTGATGGGGATTATGCAGATTTCCACTGCGAAGACGATGCATATGAAACCTTTCGTATCGCTGCATGGTTACATGATTGCGGTAAAGTCACTACGCCTGAGCATATTGTCGATAAAGCAACCAAACTAGAAGTCATTTATAATCGGATTCACGAAATTCGGATGCGCTTTGAAGTGCTGTGGCGTGATGCAGAAATTAACTGTCTCAATGCCCAGCGAAGTGGTGTCGAACAGGCACCGGCTGAAGCAGAAAAACATCAAAAACAGCAGCAACTACAAGAGGATTTTGCTTTTGTGGCGCAATGTAACATTGGTGGTGAGTTTATGTCCGATGAATACATTGCTCGTTTAGAAGACATTGCACAGCAGACATGGCAGCGGTATTTTGACCACCGCCAAGGGATGTCAATCCAAGAGTCAAAACAAACTCCAGCCACCGATGAGCAACTTCCCGTAACCGAACAGCTTTTGGCAAATAAGGCTGAACATTGTTTGAGCTGGCCAGAAAACAAAATTCCGCCTGTCGAAAAAAATGATCCAAACAATCACTATGCCTTTGATATGGTTGCTCCAAAATATAAGCAAAATAGTGGTGAATTACACAATCTGTCCATTCGCCGTGGCACATTGACCGCAGAAGATCGCTTTATCATTAACGATCATATTGTTCAGACTTTAATTATGTTATCCAAATTGCCATGGCCAGCACATTTGCAACGCATTCCAGACCTTGCGAGTAATCATCATGAAAAAATGGATGGTACAGGTTACCCACGCCGTTTAATGGCTGGGGATATGTCGATTGAAGAACGGGTTTTATGCGTCGCGGATGTCTTTGAAGCACTGACCGCCGCTGATCGTCCTTATAAATCAACCAAAACAGTCATGCAGTCCTTAACCATCATGGCAAACATGGGTAAAGAACATCATTTGGATACTGGCCTCTTGCGTTATTTCATCCAACATGAACTTTGGAAAAGTTACGCTCAAAAATATTTACTTCCTGATCAATTGGATGAGGTTGATGTCGATAAATTGTTAAAAATCATGACATGACCTTTTACTCACCTAAATGCAGAGTGACTTTCTTGTGCGGGCTAGGTCGTGTTTACCTTTGGTCTTTTCGATGAAAATGAATTGAAAGATATGCAATCTGGGCAAACTGAGAATAAGATATCAGTATTACTTATTGGGTTTTGAAAGGAAGGAAATAACAATGACTCGCTCTCCTTACCTTACGATGGCAATGCTGTGTTTTTTGGCACTCGTTACAGGTTGCTCTACACCTCAAGCAAATCGACCAACATCAGTCTCGCCTCTTCCATCTTCTGAAATGGGGGTAACCAGAGGTCTTAATATTGGCAAACCGAACAAAGCAACAGTTGTTGTGCCTAAAAACTATGCTACGGTGCGGACTTTTTTTGGAACAAACCGTAATGCGACAGTTACCGGGCAGGATGTTCAGTTTGGTTCTAAGAATTCCGCCAATAGCTACGGTTATTTAGACGTTTCGATCCCGTCAAATCACGAGGTCGGTGTGATTGAGCGTCCATCGGTCTTCAAAATGGAATTAAAAGAAGATCCTGAGAAACATATTACGATTTTAACGACTAAATTATTATCCAAAGACTCTTATTTCGCTGACTTACAACAACAAATTGCCAAAACAAAAGGAAAAAAGGCATTTATCTTTGTTCATGGTTTTAATGTGAATTTTGATGAAGCAGGGCGACGAACTGCACAAATGGCATATGATTTGAACTTTGATGGCGTGCCTGTGTTTTATAGCTGGCCATCCAATGGTCAACTCTTAAAATACCAAAGTGATCGTGAAATGGCTGAACAATCTAAGATAAAACTGGAAGAATTTTTACGCAATTTCTTTGCAACATCTGATGCCGATCAGGTGTACCTCATATCGCATAGCATGGGTGGCGAAGTTTTAACAGGCGCGCTTGTCCCAATCATCAAAAATGATCCAAATATAAAAACCAAACTTAAGGAAATTATTTTAGCTGCGCCAGATATCAATACTGAAGTATTTAAAAAAGATATTGCCCCTGTGATGACCAGTATTAAAAAACCCATCACTTTGTATGTATCTAGTGGTGATTCTGCACTTAAAATTTCCAAAGAATTTAATCAATCAGATCGTTTAGGCTTGGCAAGCACAAATGGTGTTTTTATTTATAACGGCATAGATACAATAGATATGACAACGATTGATACCAGTTTGATTGGTCATTCGTATTATGGTGAGAAACTGCCCGTCATTCAGGATTTGAAGCAAATCTTGAATGATGATAAACGACCACCGCAACGTAGTCTGCTTAAAGAAATTCTATTAAAAAGTAAGGATTTCTTTTGGCAGTACACTGGATCTAACATGATCAAATAAATTTAGTCTAATCAGTTTGACTAAATGCTTCAGCATCATTTGATTGAAGGGGTCAACTTCACCCCTTCAATCAAAAGCTAGATACAAAGCATCATTTTTCTGCAAAAATACGCCTTATATTTTCAACTCACTTTTCAAAGCAAAAGGCTTTTACCATGACAGATTCAGTGCAATTTTCCGGTCAACTCTACCCTGAACACATGGCGGAAGCAGCGTCGAAAGGCTTTAAAGCAATTATTAATAATCGTCCAGATATGGAAGGTGGCGCAGTTCAACCAACATCCGCTGAAATGCAAGCCGCTGCTGAAACTGCGGGTTTAGCTTACGTTGCCCAGCCTGTCATTGCAGGTCAGATCACAGAGCAAGACGTTAAGGTTTTTGCTGAACATTTGAATGCATTACCGAAGCCAGTGTTGATCTTTTGCCGTAGCGGTGCACGCTCGAATAATCTGTATCAATTAGCTAAACAAATGGATTTGTTGGATGACTGATTCCTTAAAATAATCCATAGGGTGCGCACCGCGCACCAATTCTACAATCTCTATGATTTTGGTGCGCAATGCGCACCCTACTTTCTTAGCGCTAGGTTACCCTCGCCCCAAGTGCTTACACACTCCCCTGCAAACGCATACAGTCCTACACTCAGAATAATCTCAAAGCTTGTTATATTGGTTTTCACAGCCTTTGTGAAATCAATTCACACGTAACGAGGTCATAACCATGAGCACAAATTCAATCAACGAGCAATGGAAAGAAATCGTCAGCAAAGCCAAAGAGTTTTGGGCAGAGTTAACGGATGACGATATCGAGAAAGCAAGAAATGGACGTGATCAACTGGAAGGTGTAGTCCAAGAAAGATTCGGGAAAACCAAAGAAGAAGCGCAGCAAGAAGTGCAGGAATTTTGGAATATTCACGATCCAGCTAAAATTCCAAAATCTGTCCCTTATTCAGATGACTGAGTCAAAAAAACTTGGCTAATCGCGAAAGGACATATCCGCCAGATACAAAAAATCCATCTGAAGATACATTGTAATAACTCATTTAAGCGATTGTTACTATTGGTTTACTAAGTTCACACAGCGCTACTGAAACTACCACATCCCAACTATCAATATTTTTTCGCAACCTGTTATCTTAGATTGCATAGCGAGATGATAGAACCTAATCATTGGGATCGTTCACACAGTTACCCATATTTCTCCCAGAATATGACAAAAATGACTCTTTTTAGAGTCATTTTTTTTGAGTCAAAAAAGTAAAAATCAATTAAACCAAACTAAACTGCGGGGAAATCTACAACCGTCTGCGCAACATTATTAGTGTAATTGGTCAAAATATTCAATGCGACATGACTGACAATTTCAACAATAGCCGCATCTTCAAAACCTGCGGCACGAATGTCACTCAATGCGACATCATTGACTTGACCTTTATTCTCGAGAACTTTACGTGTAAAACGTAATGCAGCTGCAGCTTGCGACTCTTCAGAATCACCTTGTCGTGCCGCCCCAACTTCACTCGCAGTTAACTTGGCCACTTGGCGACCCAGATAAGTATGTGCGGCTAGACAATATTCACAGCCATTATATTCAGCAACAAACAATGCAATACGCTCACGCAATTGAGGTGTTAAAACACCAGCGCCCAGCGCGCCATTTAGCGATAAATAGCCTTCTAATGCCGCAGGACTGTGCCCTAAAGTTTTCATGAGATTAGGCACAAAGCCGACTTGTTTTTGCACACCATCAAATAATTTGGTTTGAGCCGCATTGGCGGTTTCAGGATTTACAGTAGAAATGCGTGACATGGTCAATCTCCTATTTACATCGTATTGATAAAATCGCTGACTTAACGTGAACCAATAATGCTCATGTGTCAGTAGATTCATCTTGACTCAATGCACATAAAACAAGAATACTCAAACCAAGGAATGCATTATTCCTAATAACGGAACAGCGATGCATCATGGATAAATTCAATTTAATGACCGTTTTTGCAACGGTCGCCGAAGAAGAAAGCTTTGCAGGTGCTGGACGACGCCTAGGGATGTCGCCACCCGCAGTGACACGATCAATTGCTGCGTTAGAAGATCAATTGCAGATCAAACTCTTCAAACGAACAACACGTTATGTGCGTGTGACCGATCTTGGACAACGTTATTTAGAAGATGTCAGACGGATTCTGTCCGAAGTGATTGAAGCAGATGAGGCGATTAGTGCGACCAACACTATGCCTAGAGGACTCCTCCACATTACGGCACCCGTATTATTTGGTAACTTAATTGTGACGCCAATCATGGTGGACTATTTAAAACGCCATCCAGAAGTACAAGTTTCCGCACTATTTTTGGATCGCAAAGTCAATTTACTTGAAGAAGGTATCGATGTCGGTATTCGGATTGGTGAGCTTCCAGACTCGTCCATGTATGCGATTCGAATTGGCGAAGTGAGGCAGATTTTATGCGCATCGCCTGCCTATTTAGATCAACATGGAACACCGCAACATCCCGACCATTTAGCTGCACACACACTCATTGCCGCAAATCAAATACAGACTCAAACCAAAGAATGGAATTTTTATATGAATAACAAAAATACGGCGACAAAAATTTCGCCGCGGTTAATTGTAACCAGTAATGATGCTGCGATTCGAGCGGCGATCCACGGTTTTGGAATTACGCGGATTCTGTCCTATCAAGTTGGGCACCACATCACGGATGGTAGTTTAAAAACAATATTGACGAACTTCGAACCACCTGCACTACCCATCCATATCATTCACCGTGAAGGACGGTACAAATCAGCACGAGTACGAAGTTTCATTGACTTTTTAGTTGAAAATTTTAAAACCAACTCCGTATTCAAATGAATAAAACACATAAATTCAGTTCTCACAAATAATAAAAATGGCTCAATGTTGAGTCATTTTTTTGGCGGTAAAACACACAGAAGCATACTGAATAAATCTGTCCAAGCTCCCCTCACCTCTCTATAATAGCCGCTCAATGAGCGAGACAAATCCATGAGCGGCAACAGCAAACTTTCCTCCCTAAATCCTCGTCAGCAAGAAGCAATGGAGTACGTCAGTGGTCCACTGCTGGTTCTAGCAGGCGCAGGCTCAGGCAAAACCGCCGTCATTACTCGCAAAATCGCGCATCTGATCGAGAATTGTCATGTGCCTGCGCATCGCATCACGGCGATGACCTTTACCAATAAAGCCGCACGCGAAATGAAAGAACGGGTTAGCAAACTGCTGCCTAGCGAAAAAATGAAAGGGATTACCGTTTCAACCTTCCATAATTTTGGGTTGAATTTATTACGGATTGAACTCAAACATACGCCGTTAAAAAACAATTTCTCGATTCTCGATGGTGACGATTGCAAACGGTTACTCATGGATTTGATGGTACGTGACAACTTATCGGGTGCTGAGAGTAAAGAGTTAATTGCCAAAGCCATGCGTCGTATTTCAGATTGGAAAAACGATCTGGTCATGCCTGCGCAAGCCATAAGCACAGCAGCAGATAATGAAGACCTGCAACTCGCGCATTTATATGAACTATATGAGCGCAATATTCGCGCTTATAATGCCGTCGATTTCGACGATTTGATTACCATGCCAACCCGCTTACTTCAGGATAACGCTGAAGTGCGCGACAAATGGCAAAACCGCGTGCATTACCTACTCGTCGACGAATATCAAGACACCAACACCGCGCAATATATGCTGGTGAAACTGCTTGTTGGCGTGCAAGCGCGCTTTACTGCGGTGGGTGATGACGACCAATCCATTTATGCATGGCGCGGTGCAAAACCTGAAAACATGGCACTGTTGGCTGAAGATTTTACGCGTCTGAAAGTCATTAAACTGGAACAAAACTACCGTTCAACCAGTCGTATTCTGAAAGCCGCAAACGCCGTGATTGAAAACAATCCGCATATATTCCAAAAAGCATTATGGTGTGACAAAGCGCATGGTGATGTGATTCGCGTCATGAATTGTCGTAACGATGATGATGAAGCCGAACGTATTGTCACCGACATCATGACGCATAGGATGATGAATGGTAAAACTTGGGCTGATTATGCCGTGCTTTATCGCGGTAACTTCCAAGCACGCGTGCTGGAAACACATCTTCGCCAATTACAGATTCCGTATAAAGTTTCAGGCGGTACATCATTCTTTGCACGCGCTGAAATTAAAGATGTGATGAGCTATTTACGTCTCATTATTAACCCAGATGACGACAGTGCATTTCTGCGAATTATTAACACGCCCAAACGTGAAATTGGGCCGGCAACTCTGGAAAAACTGGGGCTATTTGCTCAAGAATACAGCATGTCTTTGCTCATGGCGGCAGGTGATTTACGCCTCGGCATGACCATGAGTCAGAAAAAAGCGGTATTGCATTTGCATGAGTTTGCGCAGTTTATTGAACAATACACGCGCGATTTGCATGACGACGATAATCCTGTGCCGTTAGTCCGCCAAATGATTAACGAAACAGGTTATATCGACTATATTAAAGAGCAAGCGCCGACACCGCATGCAGAAAAGAACAAACTAGATAACTTGGAAGTGCTGTTTACCAGTATTCAAAGTTTGATTAATCGCGCCGAAGATGTGGATGAAAAGAACATCGAAAGCGTGATTCGAAAACTGGTTCTACTCGATCTGCTCGATCAACAGCAAGAAGATCAAGATACAGATAAAGTGAACTTGATGACCTTGCACGCGGCAAAAGGTCTTGAGTTTCCTTATGTTTACATCATGGGGCTTGAAGAGGAATTACTGCCTCACAAGAACTCGATTGTCGCGGAAACCGTTGAGGAAGAACGCCGCCTGATGTACGTGGGGATTACTCGCGCGCGACAAGGTTTGACGTTAACCCTTGCTGAACAACGCAAAATGGGTGGTAATCTTCGTCAGACAACGCCAAGTCGTTTCTTAGGTGAGTTGCCTGAAGAAGAGCTGGAATGGTCAGGCAGAAAGAAAAATAAAATTTCTAATGTTGACCCGAAAGCACAAGCTGCCGCATATTTAGCAAACTTGAAAGCATTGATGAAATAACCGAATGTAAACAATGGGCGTAAAACCCATTTACGCCCATTTAAGCATTCATGTTTTCAAAGATTATTTTTGTATTTAACATCAGGGAATGTTATGAAGAAGCTGCAAGTAAAAATTCTTGATTCTCGTATCGGTACAACTTGGCCGTTACCAGCCCATGCTACGCATGGCTCAGCAGGTATTGATCTACGTGCTTGTTTAGATGAGGCTATTGTGCTGCAACCGAATGCGACAGCGCTCGTCAAAACAGGTATGGCAATCCATATTGAAGATACTGGTTATGCAGGTTTAATTCTGCCGCGCTCAGGTCTAGGTCATAAACACGGTATCGTTTTAGGCAACTTGGTTGGACTCATCGACTCTGATTATCAAGGCGAATTAATGGTTTCTGTTTGGAACCGTGGAACGACAGCATTCACACTTGAACCGGGTGAACGTATGGCGCAGTATGTTCTTGTACCAATTATGCAAACATCATTTGACATTGTTGAAGAATTTGTCGAAAGTGAACGTGGTGCAGGTGGTTTTGGGCATACAGGAAGACAGTAAAATTCAGCCCAAAACTGCGCAGCCCATTAATGAACCACATGACGAGGCTTTTTTGGCATAGTGCATTCTAAAAAAGACAAAATGGACGTATTTTCAATGAAGAAAACTGCTAAAGCACCAGTACAAGCACCTGCAAAAACAAATAGTATGACTGCCAAGTTATTGTCTACAAAAATAGACCATCGTTTTAAGCCCTTAGCTTTACATGTCTCATTGGCGATTGCCGTGGGAATTGGTAGTTATCTACTAACCAATCAGTTTGTCGGTAAACAACAAACTGAAGCAGTCGATGTGTTTGGTCAGCAGGCAGCGATTCTCATTGATCGCCGTATTGATAATTGGATTGCACAAAGTCACCTTCTTGCCCAGCAACCGACCTTAAAATCAGATAGTCAAATCAAAGCCATCATTGGTGTGGATGGCGTTTTACCGACCACATTAAGCTTTGCCGAGCAAGACCTACTCAATCGTACGCATAACGCACCAACAGGTGCAGAAATCACCAAAGTCGGTAATGGTGCACAAGTCACGACAGTTATCGCAATGCCGTCGGGCGGCTACCTCATCAGCGAGCGCCCACTTGCGCCGCTGCTGAATGATTTAAATAAGATCACCCCAGAAAATGTACAGTTGGTACTTAACCAAAAAATTGGTGAAGGATCTCCACTAGAAGTGCTCGCGATTCATCGTGGACAAAATGATTCCCTGACAAATGTTCCCCTGAAATCAGTCGGATGGCAATTAAGCATTGCTAAAGCAGATCCAACGGGCACATTTAATCCAATGACAAATCTGCCGCTAATGGCAGGCTTATTAACTTTCTTTGGTTGTTTACTGGCGATTTTAGCTTGGTTTTTTGCAAAACCACATCGCCATCCAACGGCTGCAAGCTCAACCTCATATGGAGATCAACTCACCAGTTTAGATGCCATTGCGCAAGAGTTATCGCCGTCAACTGCATCAGAAGCCGCACTCCAGCCGCCACCCGCCAAAGTTGTTGCAGAAGTCCAAGCACCTGAGCCTACTCCAGAACCTGTTGCACAAGTCGTACCTGTGCAGGAAGCACCTCAAGCAGCATCCGTGGTGGCAGAAGAATCTGATTTGGATGATCTATCGTATTTAGATGAAGCAATGACTGCTAACCCCCCGCCTGAAAAAAGTAATCTCATGGAGTTTACGCTGGGCAGCGGCGCACTCTTGCCTGAGACCGAATTTTATTTGAGCAAAGGTCTGCCTAAACATATTTTCAGAGCATATGACATCCGCGGGAAAGTTAAGGATCTTACAGCAGAATGCATGGCATCGATCGCTCGCGCAATTGGTAGTGAACTGCGCGCACGTGGACAAATCGAAGTGGTCGTTGGCTATGATGCGCGTACCACTAGTGAGCAATACGCCAAAATTATGCGTGACGGCTTAGTGGAGTGTGGGCTACAAGTCATTGATATAGGTATGGTGCCAACGCCTGTCATGCATTACGCAGCGCGTCAGCAGCAAGGTAATGGCGTGATGATTACCGCCAGCCACAATCCAGCTGAATACAATGGCGTGAAGTGGCTCATGCAGCAGCAATCTCCGCTCCCAGAAGACATTGATGCAATTTATGACCGTGCTGAGAAGAAAGTCTTTACCGAAGGAAAAGGAAAACTTCGTCAGCAATCATTCACTGCAGACTATTTGGATGACATGCTCAATGATGTCATGTTGTCTGAAGACTTAAATGTCGTCATCGATGGTATGAACGGTGTCATGGGTGAAATCGCGCAACAAGCCATTGAAACTGCAGGTTGTACTGTGACTGATCTAGATATCAAACCAGATGGTGAATATCCGCACGGCAACCCAGACCCATGCGAACCAAACCGTTTGAGTGAACTCTCACAACAAATGATCATCAGCCAAGCAGATATTGGCTTTGCATTTGATGGTGATGGCGACCGTATGGTTGCAGTCACCAAAGATGGGACTGTCGTCACTTCAGACCAAATGATCGCGTTATTTGCCATGATGGTTTTGGAATCGAAACCAGGCGCGGATATCGTGTTTGATGTGAAATGCAGCCGCATGGTTTCGCAAACGATTACTGCAAATGGCGGTCGTCCGAACATGAGCCGTAGCGGTAATACTTTTATTCGTCACGCTGTCATGTCAGAAACCAATGATGTTGCCTTCGGGGGTGAATATTCTGGCCACTACTTCTTCAACGATGGTCGCGGTCATGCTTCTGACGATGGTTTGTATGCTGCACTTCGTCTGATGGAGTGGCTCGGTCAACGTGGGCAAAGTTTAGAAGAAGTTCTGAGCACACTGCCTCGCCGTGTGGGAACACCAGACATTTATGTACCACTAGACAATGATCTGCCTGAAAATTTCTTTGCAGAACTCGCAATTGATGCCGCACTTGTTGATGGTGCGACATTGACCATGATTGACGGTGTGCGTCTTGATTTTCAGGATGGATTTGGCATTATACGCGCATCAAATACGGGGGCTTTTGCGACCTTACGCTTTGAAGCAGAGAGCGAAACTTCTCTACAATATATCCAGCAGGTATTCCATGATTTGGTAAAAAAACACTTACCAAGTCTGGCAGAAAAAATGCCGAAACAATCTGTCATTGAACATTCTTCAACGAATCTGAATTCTGATCCACTTTCACTGAACTTTGAGTAACTTTCCATGCCATTGAACAAAGACCAAGCCCTAAATGTTGCCAAAGTTCTGACCGAAGCGTTGCCCTATATTCAACGCTTTGCAGGCAAAACATTGGTTGTCAAATACGGCGGCAATGCCATGACTGATCCAGAACTTGAACGCTCATTTGCGCGCGATATTGTCTTGCTTAAAACGGTTGGCATTAACCCTGTCATCGTGCATGGCGGCGGCCCACAAGTGGACAGCCTACTCAAGCAGCTTGGTCGCGTATCTGATCGTATTGATGGTATGCGTGTCACTGACGAACCGACCATGGAAGTGGTAGAAATGGTTTTGGGTGGCAGTGTTAATAAATCCATCGTCAATCTGATCAACCAGAACGGTGGTCGTGCGATTGGTTTAACGGGTAAAGATGGCAATTTGATTCGCGCCAAAAAAATGTACCTCGACAAGAAAGACTCTGCAGGTCTGATGCAAAAAGTCGATCTCGGTTTGGTCGGTGAAGTCGTCGGGATTAAAACTGATGTGCTCGATTTATTTATGAATAGCGATTTCATTCCTGTCATTGCACCGCTCGGTGTGGATGAAGAAGGTAATACCTACAATATCAATGCTGACTTAGTTGCGGGTAAAGTTGCAGAAGCATTGAAAGCTGAAAAGCTAATCTTGCTCACCAATATTCCCGGTGTACTCGATGCGGATAAAAATGTACTCACCGGCCTCACCACACAAGATGTTGATCATTTGATTGAAACTGGCGTGATTTACGGCGGCATGATTCC
>Ga0209023_10004899_pt1 | contig 14940 bp, 13 predicted proteins | sample LakOneMetagenome_FD_187468 | JGI IMG/M metagenome (GOLD analysis project Ga0209023, IMG submission 187468) | Freshwater and sediment microbial communities from Lake Erie, Canada (SPAdes) (version 2) | ecosystem: Environmental > Aquatic > Freshwater > Lentic | place: Lake Erie, Canada... | reverse complement strand
AAATGTCAGAACAGATAAAAGTAACGATAAACGAGCAGGAATTTGACGTGGACGCTGGTGCGCGGCTTATTGATGTGTGCCGCGATGCGGGGTTTGGGATTCCGTCGTTTTGCTATTACCAAGACCTCGAGGTGCAGGCTTCGTGCCGGATGTGCCTGGTGCGCATTGATAAAATGCCTAAGCTCCAGACCTCGTGTACGATCAAATGCACCGACGGGATGGTCGTCACGACGCAGAGTGAAGAGGTCGAAAAGGCCCAGCGTGCGATGGGCGAATTTCTGCTGACCAATCACCCGCTTGACTGTCCGGTATGCGACCGCGGCGGTGAATGCGAATTGCAGGAAGTTATCTTTGACTGGGGCGATGTCGAACAGCGTTTTTCAGAGAAAAAGAACGCCGAACCCGAGAAATATCTTTCGCCGATCGTCGCCAACGACCCGCAGCGGTGCATCCTTTGCAAACGCTGCACGCGCGTCTGCGACGAATGGATGGGCGAGGACGCGATCGAGGCCGGAAATCGCGGCGTCAACACCGTTATAGGTACATACGGCGGTTGGCTCAATTGTTCGCAGTGCGGCAACTGCATCGAGGTTTGTCCGACGGGTACGCTGCTTGACGGGGTTTATCGTCACGAAACCCGTCCTTGGGAACTCGACCAGACCGTTACGACCGATGTTTACGGCAGCGACGGAATGCAGCTTTCGATCGGTTCGCGCGCCGGAGCCGTTCATCGTATCGTTGCCCGCGATCGTTATGTTAATGGGCTAAACGGCGAATTTCTCGACGTCAAGGCACGATTTGCCCACGGTTTTGTCAATCACGCCGACCGTATTAAAACTCCGATGATCCGCTATTCGAAAGGCGGCAAATTGATCCCGGCGACGTGGGATGCAGCGATCAAATTCGCGGCAGATAAATTAAAAGAACACGGCAAAAATGTCGGTGTTATCGCGAGTCCGAGGCTGACGAACGAAGCGGTGTTTACATTAAACCGCTTTGCGAAAGAAGCATCGGGAAGCCGTAATATCGCGGTTTCGGACGTACAAGATTTAGCACCAATTTTCGATAATCTCAGTGTGCCGCTCTGCACGCATAAGGAAATTCGCCACGCCAAAACAATCGTGCTCATCGGCGGCGAGCCTGAGGAAGAACAGAGCTACACGGCCAAACAGATCCGACAGGCGGTAAGAAACGGCGGAGCGAAATTTATCTGCGTCAACGACACGCCGATCAATCTCTCGCGGCGTGCTACCCAATTCATACATGTAAACGCCGGTTCGATCGACGCGTTCGCATTAGCTTTCGCCGACGGCGCGAGCGGATCGGCGGCAGCCGAAAAGCTTGGCATTAACGCTGGCGAGATCGATGCGGTACGTAAAACTATCGGCGAAACCGAAGGTGACCTGATCATCATGTTCGGCCGCGAGCTTTCTGATGAGGCACAGGCTGCGATCGCGGCTTCGGCCGCGGGATTTGCGGCTGAGAATCGCCGTGTTACGCTGCATCCGTTGCCAAAATATAACAATTCGATCGGTGCTCACGATATGACGCCAGGCCGAAAATCAGTTGTTGATGTTGTTAAAGCTTCGAAAGCGTTGCTGATCGGCGGCAGTTTGCAGGATGCGAGTATTCTCGCCGGCAAAGATTTTGTAGTCGTGCAGGAATTGTTTCAGACGGAAACGACCGATCACGCCGATGTGGTTTTCCCGGCGGCGAGTTTTGCCGAGGTTGACGGGACGTTTACCAACAACGCCGGCAACGTACAGCGTGTCCGCAAAGCGATCGAGCCGGTCCATCAATCGAAACCCGATTGGATGATCACCGCATTGATCGCCCGCCAGATGGGCACAGAATTTGGATACGATTTCTCGGCGTCGATGGTTTTCAAAGCCCTTGCGGATGCCACGCCAGCATACGAAGGCCTTCGTTATCCGGCACTCAAGGACGAATCGGCTCCGGTTCAGGCAAAATATGCCGTTAATTCGGGCGATGTCTCGGCTCTCGTTAGTGCATTAAAAACAAAGGTCGATGCGATAAGCGATACGGCAGAGAAAATTACAGAGGTGCCAAAGGTCGGGCATAAACTGCACCGTCTGACGACAATGACGAGCAAGACGGATCAGTTTCATCTGCTCGCACACGGCAACCCGAAACCGTCGAATTTGTTGGTTTCACCGCTCGTACAGTTTGGATTAGACGGCGTTTCGACCGATGCCGGAATGGCAGAGGCTGCGTCGGTCGGCATCGCGGACAGATCGGCACCGGCCAAAATAGTTTGATATGGAAGAGGTTCTAAAAACGGCATTTCCGTTTATCGTGATCAGCGTCGGGATACTGCTTGCCTTTCAGGGCGTGCTGATGATCGTCGCCTATACGGTGCTGGCCGAACGCAAGGTTTTGGGTTGGATCCAAGGCCGCATCGGGCCAAATCGCGTCGGTCCGTGGGGCGTTTTGCAGCCTTTTGCCGATCTGCTCAAGTTCATCTTTAAGGAAGATCTTGTCCCGGATAAATCGACGAAGTTTGTATATTTTCTCGCTCCGATGGTCGCCCTGACGTGTGCGTTGCTCCCGATCGTTGTTTATCCATTCGGCCCGAGGATCAAAGATCCGTTGACGTGGGTCTCACCGTATTTGATCTCTGCCGTGAGTTGGATTCCGGCCGTTGGCAGTTCGCTGGTGGACGCGATCAACTGGCTCGTGCCGCAGGCGATGAACATGCCGCTGACGATCGCCCGGATAGATGTCGGTGTGCTGTATGTTCTGGGGATCACGTCGGTCGGCGTTTACGGCATTGCCCTTGCGGGTTGGTCGTCAAACAATAAATACTCGCTGATGGGCGGCCTGCGTTCGTCGGCACAGATGATCTCATACGAACTCGCGATGGGTGCGTCGGTCATCGGTGTGGTGATGCTGTCGGGTTCGCTAGATCTGAGCGGGATCATCAACGGGCAGATAAATTCGCCGTTCAAATGGTATATCATCCCGCAGATCATCGGGTTTTTTGTGTTCCTGATCGCGGCTTTTGCGGAGACGAACCGCGTGCCGTTCGATCTGCCTGAGGCGGAAACGGAACTTGTCGCGGGTTTTCACACCGAATATTCAGCACTCAAATTCGCACTCTTTTTCATGGCCGAGTACGTCAATATGTTCACGGTCTCGATGATGTGTACGGTCCTGTTTTTGGGCGGTTGGTACATTCCGGGCCTTGGCTGGCTTGCCACGGCGACTGGAATGGAGGCTTGGTTTGGTTGGGGAACGGTCGGTTATGCGCTGATCAGTCACGTTGGTTTTATCGCGAAGATCTGTTTGTTCCTCTTCCTGTACATCTGGATCCGCGGAACGCTGCCGCGTTTTCGTTTTGATCAGTTGATGAATTTTGGCTGGAAGTTTTTACTGCCCGTCGCGATCGCAAATGTAGTGATCACGATCGTAGTGGTGTTTTTCTTGAACCGGTGACAAGTAACTGTGACAGGTGAGATCCTGTTTTCCTTGTCACGCGTCACCTGTCACTCGTTACCATTCTTATGGTTGGAACCGTTTTATTTTTCTTATTTGCCGGCCTTGCTATCGCTAGCGCGATCTCGATGGTCTATCACAAAAATCCGCTATACAGTGCGATATCGCTGGTGGGCGTTTTCATTTCGCTGTCGTGTATCTATGTGACGCTGGCGGCGCCGTTTATCGCGGCGGTGCAGATATTGATCTACGCGGGTGCGATCATGGTTTTGGTCGTATTTGTGATCATGTTGCTCAATCTCGACGACGACAAACCGCTCAACCGTCTGCGATATCTATACGCACTAGGCGGCGGGCTCGGCGTTATATTGCTCGCGCAGACGTTTTTCATCTTTTACGCCGTAATGAAGGCACCGAACCAAATTGTCGACCCGAACACCACGGCCGGAAAAACAATTGACATTGGCCGTGCGATGTACAGCGAATATCTGCTCCCGGTCGAGATCGTCGGCGTACTTTTGATGATGGCCGTTATTGGCGCGGTGATATTGGCACGCCGTTTGGCGCAGCCGCAGCTTGAATTGGTCGTCGACCGCGAGGAAGAATTACGGCATCAGGGGCAATAGTTTTTCGCACGTCTAATTATTAATTAGTAATTATTTAATTATTAATTAAGTGGAAAAGAAGATATGGAGCCAAGCTTAGCCAGTTATCTGGCGTTATCAGGAATTTTGTTTACGATCGGCACGGTCGGCGTTATTTTCAAACGCAACGCGCTGGGGATGTTCATGTGCATCGAGCTGATGCTCAACGCGGTGAACCTGACGTTCGTGGCGTTTTCGCGATATTATGCCGACACGACCGGGCAGCTTTTTGTCTTTATGGTAATGTCGGTCGCCGCCGCCGAAGCCGCTGTCGGCCTCGGCATCATCATCGCGTTCTTCCGCAACAGCCGAAGCGTCGATGTCGATGATGCGAGTTTGATGAGGAATTAGGCTTTTTGTAATGATTGAGAATAACCTTTTAAGTCTAATAATTTTTGCCCCGCTGGCCGGTGCGTTGATCAATTGGTTGATCGGCGGGCGGCTGAAGAACGAGATGTTCAGCGGCATCGTGGCATGTGCGACGATCGCGGTTTCGACGATCGTCGCGTTCATGATCGCCTTTGGCATCGGTACGCCGCATCCGGGAGCTCTGTTTAATCCTGAGGGCAAACCGATCCTTGATCATCTGTGGACATGGATACAGGTTGGCGGATTTCGTGCGGATTTCGGGCTTGGAATGGACCGTCTGAGCGGAATTTATGTCTGTTTTATCACGTTCGTCGGGCTGCTGATCCATATTTTTGCGACCGGTTATATGAAGGGCGACAAGGGGTTTTACCGCTTTTTCGCTTATCTGAACCTGTTCATGTTCTCTATGCTGACGCTTATTTTGGCGGATAATTTTCTGCTGATGTTCGTCGGATGGGAAGGCGTCGGTCTTTGTTCATATCTGCTAATCGGTTTTTATCTCAAGAAAGACGAAGCGAGAAAGGCGGCAAAAAAAGCTTTCGTCATGAACCGTATCGGCGACTGGGGCGTGCTGATCGGGATATTTTTGGTATTCACGCTGACCGGCTCGATATCCTTTTTTGACAAATCGGTTGATGGGACGCAGGTCGCGAGTGCCTTGGGTATCTTTGCCGAAATGGCAAAAGACCCGTTCGGATGGACGACGATCTTTGCGGGCGGCGTGACGTCGGTCGCGGTTTTGCTATTTATCGGTGCGACGGGTAAATCGGCACAGATACCTTTGTTCACGTGGTTGCCGGACGCGATGGCCGGTCCGACACCAGTTTCGGCTCTGATCCACGCCGCGACGATGGTTACGGCCGGAGTTTATATGGTCGTTCGCTGTAATGCGATCTATCAAAATGCACCGACGGCAATGTTCATAGTCGCGATGATCGGCTGCGCGACGGCGATATTTGCCGCGACGATCGGTCTTGCACAAAACGATATTAAGAAAGTTCTCGCCTATTCGACGGTGTCGCAGCTTGGATATATGTTCCTGGCGTGCGGCGTCGGGGCGTTTGTCGCGGCGATCTTTCACGTGATGACGCACGCGTTTTTCAAAGCGTTATTGTTTCTCGGTTCGGGCTCGGTCATTCACGGAATGCACCACGAGCAGGACATGCGAAAGATGGGCAATCTTCGCAAATACATGCCGGTCACGTTTTTCACGATGATGGCCGGATGGCTGGCGATCTGCGGGATCGTCCCGTTTGCCGGATTTTTCTCGAAAGACGAGATCCTCTACCGCACATTCGCCGCACCCGATCTGCCGGGCAACTGGAACTACGTCCTGTGGGGCGTCGGCCTTTTGACCGCAGTTCTGACCGCTGTCTATATGACGCGAATGATGTGGATGACGTTCTTTGGTGCAGAGCGGTTTAACGATGAGATCGACGCTCACGATCACGAAGATCATTCGGATGCACACGCAGGACATCACGATGCCGGACACGTTGACGATGATGACGACGAAGACGAGCATCACGCATTGCCCGTCGGTTTCAAACCGCACGAATCGCCATGGACGATGACCGTTCCGCTCGTTGTTCTGGCGATATTGTCAACGGTCGGCGGCCTTGTGGGGATTCCGTACGCGGTCAGCTCGCTGGTCGGGCAGGGCGATATCAATGTTTTTGAGCACACGCTTGAACCGATAATTGCCAAGGTCGGTAAAAAGACCGAGCATGACGGCCACGCGGTCGTCAAGGGCGAACACGCCGCGGCTGAAACCGCAAAGACCGAAACTGCCGTCGCCTCAAAAGAGGTCGAGCACAAAGCCGAGCATTCTGCCGAAGAGATCACCGAAGAGCGTTTGCTCGCCGGTCTCTCCCTGCTTTTGGCGATGAGCGGCATTGGTATCGGCATTGCTTTGTTCAGCAAGACGCCGCTTCGCAAGATGCCGAAAATTCTCGAACAGAAATGGCGTATCGACGAGCTTTATAACGGATACATCGTCGATCCGATCACAAAGCTTTCACGCGAAGGCCTTTGGAAAGGCTTTGACGTCGGCTTTATCGACGGCATCGTCAATGGGATCGGCAGTTTCATTATGGAAATGGGCAACGTCGTACGCGGGCTGCAGGTCGGCTACGTCCGCAGCTACGCTGCCGTCATCGTCGTCGGAGCGTTGGTCGTTGTCGGGTACTTTATTTATTACGGACTTAAGTTGATTGCGTGATGAAGCGTTTTCGTCAAATTGTACTTTCGATTTTGGTTACAGTGATACTTCTTGCTGCAGCCGAGTATGGTTTAAGCCAGCAGGTTACATGGTCATTGCTTGCTGGTGAGAATAATGAGTTTGCGGCATATATGCCGGACGGCTATTTGACGGGTGCAGAGAAGCCATTCAGATTGATCGGAAAGAAAGAGGGCGATTATGCACTGATCACAAAACGGGCGACCGTTGCAAGGTTCATTAACGGAACACTCTTGACGTTTGATATTTGTGAAGGGGACGCAGTAAACGCGGAAAGAATAGAGACCGAGGGTCACCCAGATCTTAAGCAGGTTGGCGAAGCGAAGAAAGTCGAACAGTTTTTGATCAAGAGTTTTTTGGGGTCTAGAAAAAATCGTACTGTTCGTGTACAGTACTTTAATTCTGGGAAACGGCTTTACACCTTGACCTCGATAGCAAGGTCGGACGACGACCCCATTGCGAATGCTTTTTTTGAAAATGGTCGAATTCAGTCTAATAAGCATTGGCTCGTTCCTAATTTGCCGACGGGCGTTACAACGACGCGTTTGCCGAAACTGATCGAGATAGAGCCAGACCGTGTCGATGACGACCATCCCGTCGATATTAAGGACGTTGATCGACCGCCACTTTTTCTTTTCGTCGACCGCAACAACTTTTCGTACGACAATCGGAAAGAGGTCACTGGCGGCAAACTTGAGATAAGAGTGCTGCTATCATCGTCGGGAAAGGTGACAAAAGCTGAGGTTTTGAAAAGTTCTTTTTTGAGAATGAATAAAGATGCGGTCGACAGAGCCAAAGGCACTATTTTTATCCCGGCGGAAAAGGACGGAAAATTAGTCTCGGTTTACCACACGTTAGGTAGTTCATTCGAGATGAGGTTTTAATAGCCAGAAATGGATTTTTTATACGACAATTTGTTAGCGATCCTGATCCTGATACCGGTCATCGGTGCGGTGCTGACGCTCGCGCATCAGATGTTTTGGAAGCAGGAAGGGCAGTTGAAATGGGTGACGCTGGGTTTTACGCTGCTTAATTTTGTGGTGTCGCTGCTGATGTTTGCGAAACCGGCAGCGGAGGCGGGCAGTTATTCGTTCGAGATGAACGTGCCGTGGATACGCTCGATCAACACCAATTTTCACGTCGGCGTTGACGGTTTGAGCTTTTGGCTGTTGATATTGACGACGTTCATCATGCCGATCGCGGTGATCTCGACATGGCACGCGGTTGAAAAGCGCGTGACGGCGTTTTACGTCTTCTTGCTGCTGCTCGAATCGGCGATGATCGGCGTATTTGTCTCGCTCGATCTGCTCGTTTTCTACCTGTTTTTCGAAGCCTCGCTGATACCGATGTTCTTTCTTATCGGCATCTGGGGCGGCGAGAACCGCATCTACGCGGCGGTCAAATTCTTTATTTTTACGGCACTCGGCAGCTTGTTGATGCTGGTCGCGATCATCGCGATGTATTACATCTACGCCGATCAGACGGGCTTTGCCGGAACGTTTGATCTGGTCACGATAACAAATGCTCTCAAAATGGGCACGATGTCGTTCAGCGGTCAATGGGCGAATGCAGGAACGCTTTTATTCATGGCGTTCGCTCTGGCATTCGCGATCAAGGTTCCGCTGTTTCCGTTCCACACATGGCTGCCCGACGCACACACCGAGGCCCCAACTGCGGGTTCCGTCATTCTTGCCGCCGTGCTGCTCAAGATGGGAACGTACGGGCTGATGCGATTCAATTTCGCGTTGTTTCCGCAGCAGAGCCATGACTGGGCTTGGCTATTTATTATTTTCGCGATCATCGGCATTATCTACGGTGCGCTCGTCGCGATGGTCCAGCCGGACGTGAAACGGCTCGTTGCTTATTCGTCGGTTGCCCACATGGGATTTGTTATCCTCGGCATGTTCTCGTTCACCGAATGGGGAATGCAGGGTGCGATCTATACGATGCTCGCTCACGGCGTGACGACCGGAGCGTTGTTCCTTCTCGTCGGCTTTATTTACGAACGCCGCCACACGCGTGCGATCACCGAGTTTGGCGGGCTGGCGAATGTCATGCCGGTTTACGCGACGATATTTGTTATAACGACGATGGCATCGGTCGGGCTGCCGTTTCTCAACGGTTTCGTCGGCGAATTTTTGATCATGGTCGGGATGTTCAAATCGAGCGTTCTCGGCGTGACCGCGACTACAAATTGGAATTACATCGCCGCGATGGCCGCCGGGACAGGCGTTATCTTTGCAGCCGTTTACCTGCTCTGGATGGTCCAGCGGGTTTTCTTTGGCAAGGTGACGAACGCCAAAAATAAAACGCTCGCCGACCTTAGCTGGCGCGAGATCGGGCTGATGATACCGCTGATCATACTGATGGTCTACATGGGCGTCTTTCCGAAACCGATCCTCAACCGCTCGACCGAGGCCGTAAAAGCTATCGAAGAACGCGTTATGCACCAGGCCGGTGGCACCGTCGTCAAGGTGGAAGGCGATTGCGGATGTGCGGTCGAGACCGAAGCGAAAGCCGAAACGCCAAAAACGGAGCACTAAGAGAGCGACGACGCTGAGCCGTTAAATTTTTGAAATGAGTACATTTTTTCTATCAGAACTTACCCCGCCAAACGCGAATGTCACGGTCATTCTACCTGAATTGATCGTCGCTATCGCGGGCGTTGTCGTAATGATCTACGACAGTTATTTTCCAAAGCAGCGTGCGGTTTCGGGCATTATTGCTTTGCTCGGGCTCGTCGTTTCGGGCGTTATGCTTGGCATAATGTGGGGCAGTTCGGCTCCGGCGAATGCGTGGGGCGGCATGATCGCCCATGATAATCTGCGGCTTAGTTTCTCTTTTGTTTTTCTGTTTGTCTCGGCAATGACCGTGCTGATATCGACCGTCTGGGTCGAACGCGAGGATGTTCCGGCCGGTGAATATCACGCTCTGCTGCTGTTTGCGACCTTCGGCATGATGATGATGTCGGCGGGCAACGATCTGGTAGTTATCTTTCTCGGCCTCGAAACGCTGTCGATCGCGACCTATGTAATGGCGGGCCTTAGAAAAGGCGATCTGCGTTCCAATGAATCGGCGATGAAATATTTCATCCTCGGCTCGTTCGCCTCGGCGTTTTTGCTCTACGGAATGGCACTCACATACGGTGCGACCGGAGCGACGAATCTCAGCGTGATCGCGACCAAGATGTCCGATCCGAATTTCCCCGCACTGCTGCTGATCGGGGCGGCAATGATGATCATCGGATTTGGATTTAAGATCGCGATGGCACCATTTCACGTCTGGACTCCCGACGTATACGAAGGTGCACCGACGCCTATCACAGGATTTATGGCCGCCGGGCCAAAGGCGGCTGCGTTCGCGTCGTTCATGCGGGTTTTCGTGCTCGGGTTTCCGCTGGTCGCGGGCGTTCAGGTTTCGGGTTATTTGCACGAATCGTGGATCACGACGATCGCGGTTCTCGCGATGGTGACGATCCTGATCGGAAACGTCGCTGCGATAATGCAGACGAGCGTCAAACGTATGCTCGCGTATTCATCGATCGCCCACGCGGGCTACGCACTGGTCGGGTTTGTCGGAGCCGGACTGGCGACGACCACCGAACAGCGTGACACCGCAATCGCCGCAGTTGCGTTTTACATGCTGACCTACGCGGTGACCAATCTTGGGGCGTTCGCCATCGTTACGCTTATCGCGCAAAAGAACGACCGCCGTACCGAATTTGACGATTATAACGGCATCGGATTCAAATCGCCGGTGCTTGCGTTCTCGCTATCGCTGTTTATGCTCTCGCTGCTCGGCATGCCGCTGACGGCCGGATTTATCGGCAAGGTGCTCGTATTCCGTCCGGCTCTTGAGGCAGGAAATACGCTGATCACGATCCTTGTGGTTGTCGCCGTGCTCGGGTCGGCGATCTCGGCCTATTACTATCTGCGTCTGATCGTCGTTATGTTCTTTAAGGACCGCATCGCCGAATGGCAGACGCCGAAAATGGCGGCACCGCTGACCGCAGCCTTGATCATCGCGGTTCTCGGTGTGTTTTTCTTTGGCATCTTTGGCGATAGTGTGATCTCAAAATTTGCCCAGTCACCAGCAAGCGGCATCGTCCGGGCCGAGAAGTAATACTGCCCGATGGACCTGACGGACGAGATCAAATCAAGCCTCGGTGACGAATGGCTCCCAGCCATCTATACCGAAAAGGTGCGGCCACAACGGACACGTTCGATCCACATCGACGTTCCGACGCGCGAGAACATCGCGGAAATTCAATACACATTACTCGGGATAGAGCTAAAGGTAGGAAAACGCCGTTTTGCCTGTCCCGACCTTGCCACGGCACGGTATTTGCGTGTATTTGCACGGGCGGGCGTGCTTGATTTTGCGATCCCATACGATATCACAAAGATCTCGCCGCTCGCCGACGAGCTCGAAACTGCGTGGCAGCGGGCGGGGATTCTCGCTGCTGAATTGACCCGAAAAGAGTCGGATCAGGCGAAAAAGCGTTTTAGGAACAAACTCGTAAAAGTAATGCGAACAGAGATCGAAGAAGCGGGAGCCGGAGCCGCGATGCCCGAGTTTAACCGCGAGACGAGGCAGCGAGCGAACTAGACGATGCCGTATTACGACGACGATGGCAACGAACTCGACCCGGAATCGATACCGATGCCGCAGATGTGCCTGATGTGCGAAAAAAAGGACGACCCAAACGAAGAGATCCTCTGCAACCTAAATCGCCTCGATCAGGCGGGCGAGCCGCATTTCAAGTGCGGGGCTTTCGTCAGCCTTTACGGGGCGTTAATTGATGATATAATCGAATGATGCGCATTTTTAGCGTATTTAACCTCGATCTCATAGAGTTATGTTTGATGCAGTGCAAAAGGTAACGGAATCAGAAAAGCTTCCGTTCCCTTACAACAAGAGCACGTTCTGTCGTTACGAGCCGATCGAAAAGCGGATCGATTTCGCCAAGGTTTTGATCGTAAACGATCTGCTCCGATACGAATCCGACCTTTCCGAACTTGCTCATAAAGACTGGAACGGCACGACCGCACAGAAGCTCGAGTTCGAACGATTTGTCTCGGGCATGGCCTGCAATAACATCGCCAAAAACGTTCTGCGTCTCGTCAAAAACCCCAAGACGATGACCGTCCATCTGTCCGAGGTCGCCGACGCGGCCGAAAAATTCCGCCCCGACGCGATCGTCATGAGCGGGACGTTTGCCGATTTTGATTATTACAATCCGGCACACATCGAGAGTTTCAAGAAATTTATCATTGAGACGAAAATTCCGGTCCTCGCCATCTGTGGCGCGCATCAATTGGTGGCGATCGCGTTTGGAGCTAAGCTAAAAACTCTCGACGACCTCGAGCTGGCTGACAAACGCACCGGCCGCGTGGTCGAATATCAGTATCGCTTCGTCAAGATCGTTGATAAGTCAGACCCGATATTTGAGGGCAATGACGACGACAAATCGGGCATCTGGCAGGAATACACGACCCAGGACGATATCCTCCGTGTTTGGCAAAACCACGGTGTCCAGGTCGATGGCGTGCCGGACGGATTCAAATTGCTCGCGACATCATATCTCTGCAAAAATCAGATGATGGTCAGAAAGACTGACGATCAATTGATCTACTGCGTTCAGTTTCACCTCGAAAAGTCGTTCGAAGACTGGCGCAAAAACCCTACACGCTGGGAACACCAAAACGAAAGCCGCGACGGCCGAATCTTATTTGAGAATTTCCTGAAACTGGCCCTCGAACACCGGTCGGCATCGTAGTTTCCCAAAAGCTATGAAAAGATCATATCGGGTTGCATTATTTATTGCGCTCTTTTCGGCATCGGCTGTTTTGGCACAAACGAAGGACGCGGAGATAAATATTCCCGTCATCGAGGTCACCGGAAAAGCCGAGATCGCGGTCGAGCCTGATTCGGCAACAGTTTCCGTCGATTTTACAAAGGTCGACAAAGATCTCCAGGCTGCACGCAAGGCGAACGAGGAAGGCGTGCAAAAGATGCTGCAGATCGCCAAAAAGTATTCGATCCCGTCGCAGGACGTGCGAACAAATAACATTTCGGTCTCGATGAAGTACATCTCTATGCGCGACCGTCAAAAGCCGATATATGACGAGGACGGCGACGAGATCGGAACCCGCGAATTTCAGGGCTACGAGGTCTCGCGTTCGGTGACGTTCAAACTGACGAGACTCGAACAGTTCGAAGCGATATTCAACGAGATCCTGAGCACCCAGCCGACCGAGATCGATGAGGTTAAATTCGAGACAACTAAGCTGATAGAACTTCGTGTAAAAGCACGCGAGATGGCAATGAAAGCCGCCCATGAAAAAGCAAAGGCAATGACCGCCGCAATCGGGCAAACTGTTGGTAAAGCCATTAAGATACCAGAGGGTGCCGCGTCCGATAAATTCTACAGCAGCGGACTCAATAGCAATAATAATCTGAGTTTCGGAGTTATAGGGCCACGGCCCGTTTCAGTCTCAACTAGCCTCGCGACGTTCTCAGCCGGCACTATAAGCGTCGAGGCTAGCGTCACCATCGTTTTCCGTTTGAATTAGCAATTTAGTTTTCGTTTTATCTGAGCCGATATGTTCGCTTCACAAAGCGATCATATCGGCTTTTTCTACTTTTCCGATTTACGTTTTTCGCATTTCATTGAATAATGGGGCGTTGTTGTTTTTCAAATTTTGAAATACTCTTTGTTTCCGGTCATTAATAATACGGAGGCCGTTTGTGCAGCCGCAGAAAATAGAAAAGGAGAAAATAATGAAAAAACTAATCACCGCATCGCTTTTGTCTCTCATGGTCCTGACCCTCTACGTGGCCAGTGCCTCGGCGCAGACCCGCATTCGATTTGCCAGGGGCCGAACGTCCGCATCTGTAACGTCCACCATTGGCAGAAACAGCCAGCGAAAATTCATCCTGGCGGCACGCGCCGGCCAGACGTTGTCCGCGAACGTAAGCTCACGCAACGGCTGTGTTGTTCTTGGAAACCAAGCCACAACCGAATCATACTCGACCGATCGTGGCGACAACTGGATAGATATCTTTAACAACTGCGGATCGGCAACAACGTTCACATTGACGGTGTCGATCTACTGATCGTCAATCATGCGGTAGTGCTTTGACAAGTTTTTCGACGTCGGAGAATTTGCTCAGCATCTGCTCGTGAATATGATCGACCTTTTCGTGAAGCTCGGCGACTTCGAGTTCGGCTTTGATGTTTACGTCGTACTCGATGTCGGCGCGTATCTTGTCTTTGGCCGCCTGGCGATTTTGTGAGATCAAAACAAAGCAGGAAAGAAATATCGCCTCGAGCGATACGATCATCGTCAGCAGTCCGAAAGGGAACGGATCGAACTGGTAAATACCTAGCGGAAAAACATTTATTGAGATCCAGACCGCAAACCATACCCCGTTGAGGATCAGAAACGGCATACTTCCGCTGAACCACGCGATCCAGTCGGCAACTCGCTGAAGTGCCGGGAGCTTTTCCTCCATCTCCTCATTCACGTTTCGCGAAACGCGGGTTTGCAGCAGACGGTCGACCTTGCGAAGCATTGAGCTCATCGCGGCCAGCATATTCAGTGCGGAATCAGGTTGTTTTTTGAATAGGAGAAGAAGGTCATCGCGGTCGAGAAGCAATAATTCACTGTCAACCAGTGCCCGTGCCGTCGCCGAACGCGGACGCGAGTCGAGCATCGACAACTCACCGAAAAGCTCGTTTCTTGCAATGGAGGTTAGAACGATCTTTTGCCCGGTGGTGTCCTTGACATAAAGCTCAACCTCGCCGGAACGCACGATATAGAGAGCATCGCCAAGATCGCCGGCGTGGAAAATGACGTCGCCCGCGGATACCGAGTGAGAATCGATGACCAACGCGAGTTCGGCAAGTTCTGTTTCGTCGAGTAGCTGAAAGAGTTCGACTTCCGACAGGTCAGCGGCGGTACACGACATTTTTTACCTTTTTCTACGCGAAGCAATCTTCAGGCACATTCTCCAGCGTGTTTACCATCAGCATGTCGACAACGGCGTTAAAATCACCGCCGGTCTCTTCGTAGACCCGTAGCTGTTCGTCGGCCGAGGTACCGCGTTCGAGGATGGTGTGGATATGCTCGATCTCTTTTCGTGAATCGAGCGGATCTACGACATCATCGACAAAATCGAGCAGTTCGCGGATCAGATCTCTCGCGGGGACCTCTTTTTGTTTGCCGA
>Ga0209023_10004898_pt1 | contig 14944 bp, 9 predicted proteins | sample LakOneMetagenome_FD_187468 | JGI IMG/M metagenome (GOLD analysis project Ga0209023, IMG submission 187468) | Freshwater and sediment microbial communities from Lake Erie, Canada (SPAdes) (version 2) | ecosystem: Environmental > Aquatic > Freshwater > Lentic | place: Lake Erie, Canada | collected... | reverse complement strand
TGGGCCACAGCGATGCATGAACCGCAGGTTATCGTTGACGATAATATCGCCGCGAAGGCCCGCGAACTTACTGCCAATTCTACGACCGAACTCGAGCGGATCCGGGCGATCGGCACTTTCGTGCAAAGTCTCCAGTATATTTCGATCGATATCGGTGTCGGCCATGGCAATGGCTACCGTCCGCGTTCGTCTACTACCGTTCTGAGTCGCGGTTACGGGGATTGTAAAGACAAGGCAAATCTAATGCGCGCCCTTCTTCGATCGCTAAAGATAGATGCCTACCCGATCGCGATCTACTCGGGCGATCCGACGTTTGTCCGCTCACAGTGGCCATCGCCAAAGCAGTTTAATCATTGCATAATTGCCGTAAAGGTCAGCGACGCGACCATCGCACCGACGGTCATCACACACCCGAAACTTGGAAGGCTGCTGATCTTTGACGCGACCGATCCGTACACCTCCGTCGGTGACCTGCCGGACTATCTCCAGGGCAGTATGGCCTTGATAGCGGCGGGCGAAAATGGCGGTCTCGAACAGATGCCGATCACGCCGCCGAATACCGATCTGCTTGAGCGCACCATCAATGCCTCGATCGACGGCGACGGCGTATTGTCCGGAAAGATCACTGAAAAGGCAATGGGTCAGGTGTCCACTTCATTTCGTCGCGAGACCCGCGAGCTTTCCGCCGCACAGTATCGAAAAGCTATCGAAAGTTGGCTGACCCGCGGAGCGACGGGGGCCCAGGTCATAGATCTCAAGTACTCGGACACGGCCGGAGAATCACGCTTTGATCTGGCGGTCAATTTTCAGACGCCGCGATACGGACAGCTGATGCAAGGGCGTCTGCTGGTCTTTAAACCGATCATCGTTGGACGGAGACGCGACATATATTTGACCGACCCCAAACGAACGAGCCCGATCGAGATGGACTCAACCGCTTTGCGTGAAACTTCTGTATTCACGATACCGGCCGGTTTTACGGTTGATGAAACGCCGGATGCCGTAAATCTCGAATCTGAGTTCGGTAAATATTCGACGAGTTTTGAATTGGCGGGCGATAAACTTACGTTCAAAAGATCGCTCGTCATGAAGCGGTCGGTAATTCCTGCCGAAAAATACGAGGCCGTTCGCAGCTTTTACTCAAAAATGCGCGAAGCAGAGCAAGCTCCGGTCGTTCTCCTGAAAAAGTAATATCTATTACCCTCAAACAAAAAAAAGCTGGCCGAGATATCTTCCCCGGCCAGCTTTTCATTTTGCGCTCATCGATCGTTACTCAGCGACGGGATTGCCATCCACATCGAGGAACATGATCGGATAGCCGAGTTCCTTGAGACGCGGCTCGACCGTCGAGCGGTCGCCGACAATAACGATCGCCATCTTCGACGGGTCGATGTACTTGTTGGCGACGCGATTTACGTCGTCCGCCGTAACAGCGTTGATCTTCGATATGTAATCGTTGAAATAGCTGTCGGGCAGGCCGTACGTAACGAGATTGGCGAGCTGTGCCGAGATGCCGCCGACGGTTTCGAAACCGCTCGGGAAACGGCGTATGAACGATTGTTTGTTCACTTCCAACTCTGTTGCCGAGATCGGGCGGCTGCCGCGAATGCCATCGAGTTCCTTCATGAATTCCTGCACCGCTTCTTTGGTCGAAACCGTCTGGATCTCGCCCGACGCCGAAAATGGCCCGGCTCCGCGTCTGAAAATGAACCGGCTATACGCACCATACGTGTAGCCTTTGTCTTCGCGAAGGTTCATGAACAAACGTGCTGTTCCACCGCCGCCGAGGATCGAATTCATCACCTGCACGGCATAATAATCCGGGCTACTGCGGTCAACGCCGACCTGGCCGATCGAGACCGACGATTGTGTCGAACCCGGTTTATCGACGAAATAGATGCCCGGTTTTGCCGCCATTCGCTGCTCTGCAACCGTCGTGCTCGCCGCCGCTCCGCCGCTTTTCCATTCGGCAAATGCCTTTTCGAGACGTGCCGTGATATCGGCGGTCTGCACATCGCCGACAACGATCAGCGTCGAGTTATTCGGACGATAATACGCGTCATAAAATTTCACGAGATCGTCGCGGTCCATCGCCTTGACGGTTTTTTCATCGCCGGTTAATTGACGGCCATACGGCTGATCGCCGTACAAGACCTTGTCATAAACTACCGCCGAGATCGCCGTCGCACTCGATTTTCGCTGGATGAACGAACTCAGCGTTCGCCGTTTCTGCGATTCAAATTCCTTTTGCGGGAACGCCGGATTGACAACAACATCTGCGTAGTAATCGAGAGCCTTGTCGAGATTCTTGGTCAGCGTCTGCATCGAGACGCCGCTCGAATCCCATGATGCGTTCGGATTGACCTGAGCACCGATCGACTGCAAACCGTTCGCCAGATCTACTGCCGAGCGCGTCTTGGTGCCCTGATTGAGCATCGTCGATGTCATCGTTGCGACGCCCGATTTGTCGGCACTCTCGATCGTTCCACCGGCGTTGATAACGAGGTTCATCGAAACGATCGGCAATTCGGTCTGCCGTACGACCCAGACATTCAGTCCGTTCGAAAGCTTGGTCTTATCGATCGCCGGAAGATTTACCTTTGGATCCGGTCCGCCCTTCGGCAGCATCGCGTCCTGTTTGGCGATCAATGCCGTGTCTTTTTTCTTCGTCTCGGTCGAAGCTGGCTTGTCTGCCTGCGGAGCAGGCGGAGGCGTCTTGCTTGGCACATAGCTCATCACGAGGTGATTTGCTCCGAGATACTGGTTGGCAACGCGTTTCACGTCTTCCGCAGTTACTTTTGTATAGCGGTCGATATCAGCCTGAAAGTAATTGGCTTTGCCGAGATATCCTGCGTAATCGGCTATGCGGCTGCCTTTACCTAGAACCGTCTGCAAACCAAAGATCGCCTGTGCTTCGCGGCCGGTTATCGCACGGCTGACCTCGTCCGCGGTCGGGCCGTCCTTTTTGATCTTTTCGACTTCGATGTTGATCTGCTGCTCGACATCGTCAAGCGATTTGCCCGGGCTCGCCGTTGCCGAGATCTGAAACAGCCCGCCGATCTCATTTGTGCCGTCGCTCGCAAAAACCTGCTGAGCCAGTTCCTTGCCGTAGATCAGATTGCTCTGCAGCCTCGATCCACGGCCGCTCGAAAGAACGCTCGACAGAATGTCGAGAGCCGCTTCATCGGCCGAATATTGGCGAACTCCCGGCCAGGTCAGCGTCACGCGAGACAACCGTGCAAACGGATCTTCGTAAACCTTTCTAACGACGCTCGTCATCTGCGGCTGAGCGGGGCTCGGGCGATTGATCGCCGCTCCGGCCTTCATACCGCCAAAATATTTCTGGATCCAGCCCTTTGCCTGTTTCTCGTTAAAATCTCCGGACAACACCATAACGGTGTTGTTAGGTACGTAATACTGACGGAAAAACGATTTAACGTCTTCGAGCGAAGCCGCCGAAAGATCCGCCATCGACCCGATCACCGACCAGTGATACGGATGCCCCTCGGGATACATAATGTCCCCGATACGCTCGCTCATCGTGCCATATGGCACGTTATCGACGCGAAAACGGCGTTCGTTTTTCACAACGTCACGCTGATTATCGAGCTTTTCCTGGCTCATCGCGTCGAGCAGATTGCCCATGCGATCGGCCTCTAAATAGAGCGTTCTTTCTAAGAAATTCGACGGGATCGCTTCGTAATAATATGTCCTGTCCTCATTCGTCGTCCCATTGACATTGCCACCGAGCTCGTCAACACCGCGCCAGCCGTCAACGTAATTCTTTGACCCCTGAAACATCATGTGCTCAAAGAGGTGGGCAAACCCGGTACGGCCCGGCGCTTCGTTCTTGGAACCGACGTGGTACCACATGTTTACGGCGACGACCGGCGTCGAGTGATCTTCGTGAAACAGAACGGTCAGCCCGTTTTTGAGCTTATATTCCTTAACGTTGATCGGCGGCAGCTTATCGCCCTGGGCAAAGATATTTGTCGCGGCCACAAACATCAAAATTAGAAAAAGAAAGGACAAACTTTTGAATCGCATCGAAAACTCCTCACAAACTATTTTTTGAATATGCAGAAATAGGTCATCCGGTGTCTGCAAGTTTGCAACACACCGAATGACCGGTCTTTTGACTTAAATTTGTTACGTGATGGATTGAAATATGTTTCAGGCCTTGCCGACCTGAGCGAGGGCCGCGATCTTTTTGCGGTCGGAAACCACGACACCGCCCGGCTTTTCGACCGTGATCGCAAACATCCCCGGATTCTTCGCTTTCAACTTCGCATTGATCGGAATGATGACTTCGCCGTCCGCGTCGACATCAAACGTGCCGCCGTCGATCGGCGTCTTTTCGCCCTGATTTTCCTCGAACAACCAGAGTTGATAGGTCGATTTAGCTTTGTCATTCTTGGGCAGATTACGGAGCTTCATATAGCCCGCCTGCTTTTCATCGCTCCAGACAACCTCACCCGCAACCTTTTGAAGATCGGGCTCCGCTTTCGGTGCCGCGCCAAAGTTCGCTTTGATGACATTCGATGCTAGCAAAAGCTCGTCGTATTGCTTAGCAGGATTTGGTTTGTCAGGCGTTACCGTCGGTGTCGGTCCTACCGCAACGGTCGGCGGGGTTTGAATCCTGGTCGTGTAGATATTGAATGCAAGCGCAACACATGCCGCTCCCGCAAGGGCCCATCCGAGCCAGCTTGCAATACCCGAACGCTTCGGCTCGAACGCAAAGGTCGGCTGCATATCTTCCGTCTCCGCTTTCTCGGGCGACGAGGTCTCGACACTCGATGCCGTCGACGCAAAATAGCTGTCTGCCGACGCCAATATCTTAGAATGCAGATGTGCGGGCATCGGTTCGATCTCGAGATCCATCATGCCGATCGCGGCCGCGGCAATATCGAACGAATCATCCATGCGGAAATTCGCGTCTGCCGACAATTCTTCTAGCTGTTTTTGCTCTGCCGCATCGAGGCCGTACGTTGCCTGTTTGGTCAGGAGGTCAAACAATATTTCTTGTATTTCGTCGTTCATACTGTTGCCTCCTTTAAGTTTCCTGCGTTTCCGAGTCCCAACACTTCCCTGACCTGCGTCAAACCGCGACGCGCATGCGTTTTCACCGTACCTAACGGCATTCCCGTGGCATCGGATATTTCCTGATGCGACATTCCCTGTACGATCGACAGCCGCAAAACCTGCTGCTGCTCGGGCCTCAGCGTCCGCATTGCCTTGGCTGCTTCATTTGCCTCGACGCTCATCTGCATGGTCTGATCGGACCGCGTGAACGGTTCGAGCAGAACATCATCGAGCGAATCCGCCGATATACGACGCGTCGAGTGGCGAATCCTGTCGATCACCCGCCGCCGTGCGATCATGGCTATAAACGTCGTTTCTGACGCCTGAGTTTCGTCAAAACGCCCGGCATTTTTCCAGACATCGACAAAGATCTCCTGCACAGCGTCCTCGGCATCATCCGAATTACGCAGCAATTTACGCGCGATCGACCAGACCAAACCGCCATAAGTGCTAAGGCACTCTTGGACGGCCGTCTTATCGCCGGCGGCTATGCGTTGTAAAATGGTTTGGCTCACAAATTAATCAGATTCGATTTATCTATAAGCTAACTGATTTGACCCGCGATTGCCAACTCACCAGCGACCGTCAATAGAGTATTCGACTGTTTTTATGGGTTAGATTCAACAACGATTCGCGAGTGAAAGGTCCGCGAACGCGAAATTAGCGAGCAGACTTTCGATTCGTGAACAGTGAAACGACAAAAATGATCAGCAGAGTAGTAGTAATAAGTGCAGAGAGCAAGCAAAACTGGCAAAAAGCACCGATCAGCGCCGCCTGGACGTAGATCAGCCAAGCGGTAAAGCCCGCCATAATAACGACCTGAGCGCCGAACAGTTTCCAAGTGATCTTGTTACCAAAAACGGTGAGCAATGCGAGCGAGAACGCCGTAAAATACGCGAGTGCCCCAAATATCGCGAGCGGCACGCCGCCGATTGTCGCGTACGGGCTGGTCAGAACCTGTTCGCAGCCCTCGATTATGCTGCACGGAACGGGTTCGGCAGTGTAATGATGGATCGTCAGATAGGCCGCGTCGGCAATACCCGCGAGCGAGACTATCGCCGCCAGCATCGCCGCCCACGGCCTTGGTTCATTGTCGATCGCGTCTTCGTTTGTCACTTATTTTGTCGCAGGCGTTGCCGGATTGGCCGGTGCGGGGGCTGCCCCCGGTGCCGGAGCTTTCGCGAGTTCGGCATCGATCAAAGCCTTGAGCCCATTGACGCTTACGTCGGCGAACGGCACGGCGTTGCCGTTGATATACAGTGAAGGCGTCGAGGTCACGCCGATCGCCTGTCCGCGGGCCTTATCGGCGTCAACACGGCCCTTGGCAAATACGCCGGCCATGTCGGTCGTAAATTTGTTTACATCCAGCCCGATCTGCTTGGCATAGTCGTTCCAGATCTGTTTGTAATTCGGATCAGCCGTCCATTTCGCCTGATTTTGGAAAAGCTGCGCATGCATTTCCCAGAATTTCCCCTGATTGCCGGCCGCCTCGGTCGCGACGGATGCATCGTACGATTTATCGTGGGCCGGGATCGCGAGCGGGAAATTGCGATAGATGAACCGAATGCGGCTGCCGTACAGCGACTTGATCTCGTTCATGACGGGAAAGGTGTTAGCACACTGCGGACACTGAAAATCGGCAAATTCCTCGATAGTGACCGCCGCGGTCGGCGAACCGGCGTAGTTCGGCGGCACCGCACCTGCCGGAGCGTTCGCGGGAATTCCGTTTGTTTTTGCTGTGTTGCCATTGGCCGGTTTGACGTTGGTATTGGTGTTCGACTTCGAACCAAATCCACCGCTTATGCCGACAAATACGGCCCCGACCACAACGATCGCTAACAGCCCGATAATAATGAACGGTGCGTTGCTTTTCTTTTTCTGTACCTGATTATTCATCGTTTATGCCACTCTCAGACGGCTTTTCGAACGGCCGCTCTTTAGATTTTCCAGTGTTTCCAAAACTCGTTTTTCGATGCCGTCGGTGTCCAGGCCGTAACCGGCGAGCAATTTCTTAGGGTCGCCATGCGTAACGATCTCGTCCGGCACGCCCATTCTGACAACCTTGACCTCGTCCTGTAGGCCGTGTTCCTCAAGCAATTCCATTACCGCCGAACCAAAACCGCCCGCGAGATACGCTTCCTCGACCGTCACGATCAACTGCGTGTTACGCGCGATCGCGAGGATCGTTTCGGCGTCAAGAGGTTTGACGAACCTGGCATTGACAACGGTTGCCTGAACGCCGGTCTTCGCCAACTTTTCCGCCGCCTCGACAGCCGGATAGACCATCGAACCAAACGCGATCACCGCCGCGTCCTTACCTTTGCGAAGCACCTCGGCCTTGCCAATTTCGATCAATTTCGGCTCCGCACTGATATCGACCCCGTGCCCGTTTCCGCGTGGATAACGGATCGCCGCCGGGTGCGGATATTCGATCGAGGTAAGGATCATGTCGCGAAACTCCGCCTCGTCCTTGGGCGCCATCAGGGCGATATTCGGATAGCCGCGAAAATACGAGATGTCGAGCAAACCGTGATGCGTCGGCCCGTCGGCACCGACGATACCTGCACGGTCCATCGCAAACGTCACGTTCAGGTCCTGCAAACAAACGTCGTGTATCACCTGATCAAAACCACGCTGCAAAAATGTCGAATAGATCGCCGCCACCGGCTTCATACCTTCGCAAGCCATGCCCGCACAGAACGTCACTGCGTGCTGCTCCGCAATTCCTACGTCGAACGCACGTTCGGGAAATTTCTCGAGCACCTTGTCAACGCCCGTCCCGTCCGGCATCGCCGCCGTCAGAGCGACGATCTTGTCGTCTTTGGCCATCAGCTCGCACATCGTATCGCCAAAAACGGCGGTGTACGAAGGTGCGGCTGCCTTGCTCGATTTGTACGGCAAACCGGTCTTCGGATCGAAGGGCCCGGTCGCGTGATACGCGTAGTAATTTTCCTCAGGATTAGGAAACCCCTTGCCCTTGGTCGTCAGTGCGTGAACGATCACCGGCCCGTCATCGACCTTCTTCGCTTCCTCTAAAGCACGCACCAGCATCGGTACGTTGTGGCCATCGACATAGCCTATATATTTGAACCCAAGCTCGTTTACCAAAGCTCCCGGCAAGACCGCCGCCGCGATCGCGTCTTTGAATGACTTCGCCGCCGCACGCAGTTTGCCGCCGATTCCCGGCACGCTCTCAAGCGCGTCGCCGACGCCTTCTTTAAAATGTTGGTAACTTTGGGCTTCTTTGATGCGATTGAGATAGCGGCTCAACGAACCGACCGCCGGTGCGATCGACATGCCGTTATCATTCAACAGGACGATCATCCGCGATTTCAAATGCCCTGCCTGATTTATTGCCTCCATCGCCATTCCGCCCGCGAGGCTCGAATCGCCGATCAGTGCACAAACGTGAAAATCCTTTCCCTGCTTATCCCGCGCGACCGCCATGCCCAACGCCGCCGACAGCGAAGTCGAAGCATGTCCCGCACCAAACGTGTCGTATTCCGATTCGTCTCGCCGCAAAAATCCCGACAAACCGCCCGGCTGTTTGATCGTATTCATCTCGTCACGGCGTCCGGTCAATATTTTATGTGCATATGCCTGATGCCCGACGTCCCATACGAGGCGGTCGTCCGGCGTATCAAAAACGTAATGCATCGCCACCGCCAGCTCGACCGCGCCGAGGCTCGCACCCGTGTGCCCGCCGATCAGCGAACAAGTGTCGATGATAAACTGCCGCACCTCATCCGCGACCTCTTGCAGGTCCTCGACCTTCAGCTGCCGCAGATCAGCAGGCGAATTTATTTCATTGAGAAATCTCATGTACTAAAAACTTTCTACAAACATTCAAATTTCGCATTTTAACCCCCAAATGTGCAAGTTGTCAGTAGTTAGTTGTCGGTTCCCGGTGACTGGAAACTCGCAACTGAAAACTGACAACTGGTGATCAATCCCTCCGGCCAGCAGCTACCAGCTAGCAGCCAGCAGCTAGAATAAAAGCCCGTTCACACGATCCGCACTTATCCCTCGTGACTTCCACCGCCTTTACATTTCTTTGCACAACCGCCGCAAATATCTTCAACCAAACGCTTTCGAGGCGCGTCTTAGTTACCGAAAGCGTGAAGCTAAGCAATATTAAACAGGAGCAAATATATGTCATTAAAAAATAAACTCTTCTCAGGTCTCACCGTCGGAGCCGCTGTTTTCGCATTCTCGGCGATCGGCATGGCACAGGACGCGACCACGGCCGCCCCGTCCCAGTCGGACAAAATTCAGAAAGAAAAAGAAATGCACCGCGGCCACGGGATGCGTGAGTTCGGCCAGCGTGGTGAGTTCGGCGGTAAATTCGGACGCGGCGGACATCGAGGCATGGGCGGACGCGGCGGATTCGGCCTTCGCGGTATCGAGCTGACCGAAGCTCAAAAAACCCAGCTCAAGGCCATCCACGATGCCAACAAACCGAGCCAGGAAACGATGGACGAGATGCGTACCATCATGACCGCCAAGCGTGACGGCACCATTACGGAAGACCAAAAGGCTCGCGTCAAGGCTCTCCATGAACAGATGAAGGCCAAGCACGAATCGATCAAAGCCCAGATCGACGCCATCCTGACCCCCGAGCAAAAACAACAGATCGAGGCCCGCAAACTCGAAATGAAACAACGCATGGAACAGCGCCGTCTCGAACGCGAACAACGCAAAGCAACGGCACCGTCAACCACCACCGACAAACCGAAAGACAATTAGGTCGGCCATATACACTTTTAGTCAGAAAGGCGTGAAGCACTTGCTTCACGCCTTTTTCCTATTTTCGGCCAAACTTTTCAGCGGTTAGCAATGAAGCTCGTGGCCTTTGGCAGGTGTGGATGGGGACGCGATGGGTTCGACATTGTGGCCGGGCCCGGTGGGCGTGAGATGGGGTGGAAACGCGTGCGGTTGGGATCCGCATTTTGGCGGGGAACGCTTGGCGGCGATGGGAAAATCGTTTGACGACGGCCGCAGCATGCTCTCTGGGTGCGTGAGACAGATAAAAAGTAAATTGTCACAATGCCTTTTTTGATCGTCACAAGCCAGCTATTTTATTGTCACAACCCCCTGTTTACGGTTTCACATGGCTGTGTAGAACTGTCACAGAGCCTGATTTTACGCGTTTTCGCGGGGTGAGTTTGTTCAAAATGTGGTACGTACCACATTTAAAACGCCAGGTGAAAATTACACATTTGGTCAACCCCAAAAATGCATTTCGCCTACGCCATAAACCCAAGATTTGAGGTCGCAAAATTGTTGATATTTGGAAAGACGAGCGGGATGTCGGCTTCGGCGAGGCCGTACCAGCGTGCCAAAGTGGCAGCGTATTGTTCGACCGAGACGGACGGGATAAAACGGCCGCGAACGTCGGCATCGTCCGGCCCGCCATTGACCAGCGTCGGCACGAACGTTCCATTTGATGTCGGCCGCCCGTAAAAATTGCCCCCCTGCACCGCGCCTCCGATCACGAACGCCGGTCCGCCCCAGCCGTGGTCCGACCCGACACCGCTGCCCGACCCGGCCGGGTTAAATGTCCGGCTAAAATCCGAGAGCGTAAATGTCGTGACGTTGGATGCGATGCCCTGTGCGACGGTCTCGTCATAAAACGCTTTCACCGCGTCCCCGACCTGCTTGAGCAAGTTATTATGCGGCGTGATCTGGCTGCTGTGATTGTCAAACCCGGCGAGCTCAACGTAAAAGATCTGCCGGTGCATGTTGAGACCGGTGCGGAATTTGAGAAGCTTTGCGACCTGTTTTAGCTGATTCCCCAACGAAGTCGCCGGAAAATCGACCGTCAGCACCGGGTCGGTGCTCAGTGCCGCACTGGCATTTACGGCCTGCTGCGTCAACTGGCTCGCCTGCTGGATCATCGTGTAATTTTGATCGAGCGTGCGAATGCTGTTCATCGACGCCTGCCGAGCCAGTTCGTCTGCCGCCGTTCCAAAACCGGTCAGAGACAACACTTGATTGAGCGGCGTCGGCGACGCCGTCACAACCAGCGGGGCTGTGTTTGCACCGATATTAAAGAGCGTCGCTCCCGAGATCGAGGTCACCATCGGGATGCCCGCACCGGGATTCAATGTGCTCGTTCGGTCGGCTGTACGCCCGCCCCAGCCAGTCGTTGATTTGAAACTGGAGATCGCAGTTCGTGCCTGTTCGACCTGATCGGGATGCGAAAACAACTGGTACGGACGCGGTGCACCGCTGATAAATGTCGCCCGCGTCAGCGGCTGGACAAGACAGCCGACATTACAAACAACCGCCATTTTACCTTGAGCGAACAGCGGATGAATCGAACTCAGCGCCGGATGCAGACCGTAGACCTGCCCGCCCATACTCGGCGGCGTGATCGGCAGCAAACTCGCCTGCGAGATCGCCAAACCCTGTGCCTGCCGGGCCGCGGCATATTGGTTATAACCGGCGGTGTAATTGGGAACGACCGAATTATTACCGTCGTTACCGCCATTTAGAAAGATACAGACCAGAGCCTTGTAATCCTCGCCGCCCAGATCGGACTCGTCACGATTTCGCTGTGCCAAAACATCGACGAGCCCAAAATGCCGCATCTGCGTCGCCATTGCCGTCATAGACAATGCCGCACATGAACGCTTTAGAAAATCTCGCCGGTCTTGTTTCATAGCTCTATCGCTGGACCTGATATTGCGCTGCCGTGGCCACCAGATAAAGTGCGGTCCTCGCCCGTTTCAAAGTATTTGTCGATGTCACCGCCGTTACGGCATTTAATATTTGGGTCCTAACCTGCGCACTCATCGAACCGTTCATCAGTTCGCGGTTTAGCGTATCGACCAGCGAAACGCCCGTCGTATCGGCCGCGACCAGATTTTGCAGCCGGGTCATATCGATCCGCGTACCGCACGGGGCATCCGCCGCGACACCAGCGACGGCGAGTATTCCGCCCGACGTGGCCACATTCGCCGGGGCAAATTGATTGACCACATTTGGCCGTTTTAACGCAGTGCCGGTCGAGAATATCTGAAACTCAGGCCCGGCGAACGGCGTGTTTGGAATGACATATTCCATCGGGTAATAGTTGAATACGGTCGGCGGATTCCAAACATCCTGATCGATCGCCTGTGTCAGCGGATTGATAACTCCGTCGCTCAGCCCGTTGCAGCCCGTGGGCACCGAAATATTGTTATTCGCCGTCGGTGAAAATGGCCGCAAAATGCTCGTCAGATAGACCACGGGTTCGCGAAGATGTCCGTAATTAGGATCGGTCTTAACATTCCCGCGTGCCTCTGGATCAAGCAATATGGCACGAACCACCGCCTTAAGATCGCCGCGAACTCCCGTCCCGTTATTGCGAAAGACTGCCGAAACACGCCCGACATACGCCGGTGTCGGATTGCTCGTGACCATTTGTTGGATCAGCAATTTGCTGATGAACGGGGCCGTATTCGGATGGTAAAAGATATTGTCGAGCGCCGCATCTAGATCGTCCGCCGGATCAAGCCCCGCAGGAACGACCGGCGTCGAACCGGGATAATTTAGCAGCGATTTGCTCGTAAAATCGTGGTTCGCCGGTGTGATTATCATCGGATCGCGATAGTTCACGATGCCAGGCTGCGAATTGCCGCACGTTTGATTGCAGAACGACCAGCCGGTAAAAACCTTTGCAAAATTGACGATAGTATCCTGATTATAGGTCGGTATCCGGTTGCCCAAGTTGTCGAGCATCGGCGTGCCGTCCTGATTGAGCATGTCGAGCCCAATGCTGAAAAGCTGCAACACTTCGCGACCGTAATTCTCGTTCGGATTTTGCTGCGTGCTGATCGCCATATCGAGATAGTTGCCCATCGCCGGGTTGAGCGTCATCTCTTTGAGCAGGTTGCGAAAATTTCCAAATGCGTTACGATCCAGGATCTGAATGTACGGTAGCATCCGGCTCGGCTGGATCGTGGTGCGGCCTGACACGACGAGTATCTGATGCAGCGACCAGGAAACGCGGCGGCGAAGCTGTTGATCTTCGTTGTAAAGTGCTTCTTTATAGAACCAATTTTGCAGCGGATACATCGTGTACCGGTCTCGGAAACACGTGACCGGAACATCCGCCGGCTGCGTATCGCCATCGCACGTCGGAGCCGGAACCGTCGTTTGCAGCGGCAGATCCGGATAAGTGAAGTTAAGAAAATTCCGCTCGTCCATCTGCTGTTCGAGCCATGTGCTGTAACCAATACGACGTATCTTTAGCTCGGTCGCCGCGTTCGCACCAAACGTCGCCTGCGACATAAACCGCACGCGGTCTCCCGTCCACGGCAGATCGTTGCGATTTGCTGTTCGAACCTTTGTCAGCGGCGCTATTCCGGGCATCGGCGTCGGAACGGAACCCGGATCGTCCGCGATCCGCCCGCCGTGTTCGCCGACCGTCAGCCGCACGCGATTACTAGACATACCACGCCATGTCACGCGGACCAGAACATCGCCAAGTTCGCTCAACCCGGCCGTTCTGACCGTCAAAGCGTAAACTGGATTCCGCGACGCCGGCCTTTCGAATGAAACGACTTCGAGTGGATATCTATAATATCGAGAGTCCTGCAATTCGACGCGAAACGCACTAGCACCTTCGCCGTCGAGCAGATCGAGATTGGTTAGATAAAATGTAATGTGATCGTGAACGCCCGGTTTTACGGCCTGAACAGGCACGCCGTCCGATGTCACAAAGGCTCGCGTCGAGCCCGATTCGCTGATCAGGACCGGAGAATCCTCAGGCAGATCGATCGCCGACGCAGTTATACCAAAAACCAATATTATAAAGGCAAATACGACCGCCGGAAAAACGAACAAGCTTCGCGTCTCGCTAAGGGCTTTTTGATATTTCGGCATAACCTCAACTACTGAAAACAAAAGGGCCGCGTATCGATCAGATGGACAATATACATGAATATACAAGATTTTGCCTCCATTTGAAAAGCCTAAAGTCTTGCGAAAATCAGCAGGAAAGTTGATAATTCGACAATACCTGTTCGAAACCGTGCCGTTGAAAGTGAAAATTGACCCGATGAAGTATCGTAATATTACCCGCTTTAGCGTTTTACCTTTGATCTTATTGTTCGCGGGCGTCGCAGCCGTTTTCATTGGTGCTCTCTTTCGTTCGACGCCTGTCGAGGCGCAAACCAGCGAATTTGCTCCCGCTGTCGTGGTCTTTAGCGAGAATTTTGACGGCGTGACCGCGCCCAATCTGCCAGCCGGTTGGGTCGCGACGGCCAGCGGTGCGAGCACACCGTTTGCTACGGTAAATACTATCCCCGACAGTTCGCCCAATGCAGTTTATACCAACGACCCGTTCGAAGGCGGCGATTCGTCGTTGACCACTCCGAGCATTCCCCTCGGCAACACTCGGCACAAACTGATCTTTCGCCAGCGATATCAACTTGATTACGAATTCGACGGCGGTGTGCTCGAACTCAGCATCGGGGCCGGTGCATTCACCGACATTATTTCAGCCGGCGGCACGTTTGTTTCGGGCGGTTATGACACTCCGCTTGTGTCCGGTTCGCTTAACGGACGGCAGGCCTGGACCGGCGATTCGGTCAACTATGTGACGACGGAGATAAATCTGCCTGCAAGCACTTCGAATCAAAGTATTAGGCTGCGTTGGCGTTTCGGCTCGGACACTATGGAGGGCGGCAACGGCTGGCGTATCGACAATGTCCAGATCACCAACGCGATCTCGGGCATCAATGCAAATTCCATCGCGATCCCCGCGAGCGGCCCGGCGTCGGTTTATCCATCCGAAATAAACGTCGCGGGCCAAGCGGGCCTCGTCACTGGCGTGCAGGTCAATCTGACGAATTTCAGCCATACTTCGCCGGAT
>Ga0209023_10004897_pt1 | contig 14946 bp, 13 predicted proteins | sample LakOneMetagenome_FD_187468 | JGI IMG/M metagenome (GOLD analysis project Ga0209023, IMG submission 187468) | Freshwater and sediment microbial communities from Lake Erie, Canada (SPAdes) (version 2) | ecosystem: Environmental > Aquatic > Freshwater > Lentic | place: Lake Erie, Canada... | reverse complement strand
TTGACGGAAATTTCCGAGTGGGACGACCGACTTCTGGCCGAGCAACTCAAGGCCTTGTCCGAGGTCGATCTCGGATTTGACCTCGATGTCATCGGCTTTGAGCTTCCCGAAATCGACCTACGCATCCAAGGGCTTAACTCCGACGCAGAAGAGGACTTTTCTGAGGAGGAACTCAGTGAAGGCCCGATCGTTTCTCAGCCCGGTGACCTCTGGGCCCTGGGCCCGCATCGCCTCTATTGCGGTAATGCGTTGGAGGCGGAGAGCTACGCCATCTTAATGGCGGGCGCGACCGCGGCGGCGGTGTTTTCCGACCCTCCCTATAACGTAAAAATTTCTGGTCACGTGCAGGGAAAGGGCGCGATTCAGCACCCCGAATTCGCCATGGCCAGTGGCGAGATGACGCCGGCCGAGTTCGAGGCGTTCCTGGCGCAGGCGATCGGTCAGATGCAGGCGGTCTGCGACCCGGGCGCGCTGCTGTATCTGTGCATGGATTGGCGCCACATCGACGAGTTGAGTCAAGCGGCAAAAGCGCACGCGCTGGAGCTCAAGAATTTGTGCGTGTGGAATAAGGGCGCCGGCGGCATGGGTTCGCTGTATCGCAGCCAGCACGAACTTGTGTTCGTGTACAAGACCGGGCGCGAGGGACACACGAACAACGTACAGTTGGGCCGCTTCGGGCGCAACCGAACGAACGTGTGGTCGTATCCAGGCATCAACTCCCTCGCGCGCAAGACCGACGAAGGCAATCTCTTGGCGTTGCACCCGACGGTGAAACCGACCGCGTTGGTCGCCGATGTGCTGCTCGATGCCTCCGATCGCGGAGAGATCGTGCTCGATCCCTTCCTCGGAAGCGGCACGACAGTGTTGGCCGCCGAACACACCGGTCGCGTCGCATACGGTATGGAACTGGAACCGCGCTACGTCGACGTCGCGATCCGGCGTTGGCAGCGCAAGACCGGGCGCGTGGCCGTGCATGCATTGACGAACGAGACCTTCGACGCACGAGCCATAGCCATGCCGCCTGATGTAGCAGGGGAGGGTGCATGAAGAAACCACCTCCCTCTGCCGGCTATGACATCGGCTACGGCAAGCCGCCCGAGCACTCGCGCTTCCAGAAAGGCCAGTCAGGTAACCCCAAGGGCCGTCCGAAAGGCGCGCTCAATGTGGGGACCGTCTTGAATCGCACCTTGAGCGAGAAGGTCGTGGTGATGGATCAAGGCAAGCGCCGCACGATCACCAAGCTCGAAGCCGCTTTCAAGCAATTGGTCAACAAGGCCGCCCAAGGCGATGCCCGGGCTCTGCAGCAATTGCTATCGCTGGGTTCGCACATCGGCGTGGAACCACCGCGAGCGACGAACGCGCTCGATCACGACGAAACCGCAGTGCTGCAGCAATTGCTGCAACGCCTGTCCTCCGACGATTCCTCTTCCTCTCAGGAGTAATCCATGAACGCCATGCTGCTGCCCAATGAATTCGATCTGCTACTGCGTCAGGACCTGGCCAGTTTCCTCCACCGCAGCTTCTTGCAACTCAATCCGAACGTGCCGCTGGCGTGGAATTGGCACCTAGATCTGCTGGCCGATCGCCTGACTGAGGTGTACGAAGGCAAGCTCAAGCGCCTGATCATCAACGTACCGCCCCGCTCCCTGAAATCCATCCTGGCTTCGGTGGCGTTCCCGGCCTGGGTCCTAGGCAAAAGCCCCGAGACCCGGTTGATCTGCGTCAGTTACGGTCAGGAACTGGCGATGAAGATGGCACGGGACAGCCAGAGCCTGATGCTGACACCCTGGTATCAACGCGCCTTCGCGACCCGGTTGTCGGCGCGCTCGGCGCTCCACGACTTCGAGACGCTCGAGAAAGGCGGTCGCTTGGCGACGTCGGTGGGCGGCGTCCTCACAGGCCGCGGCGGCGACATCCTGATCATCGACGATCCAGTTAAGCCGGACGAGGCGCTCTCTGAGGCGCTGCGCACCTCTGCCAATGCCTGGTACGACCAGAGCCTCTATAGCCGGCTCAACGACAAGCGCGACGGCGCCATCATCCTGATCATGCAACGCCTGCACCTGGACGACATGGTCGGCCATGTGCTGGAGAAAGAAGGCTGGGAAGTAGTCTCTCTACCAGCAATTGCCAAGGATCGCGAAGAATGGATGTATCGCACACTCAGAGGCCTCATCACGAAAATCCGGGAGCCGGGCGAGTTGCTGCACCCGGGCCGGGAAGGGCAGGCGCAGCTGGATGCGGCTCTGCAAAACATGGGGAGCTACGCCTTCTCGGCGCAGTACCTGCAAGACCCGGTACCGATGGGTGGCGCGCTGGTGAAGACCGAGTGGCTCCATACCTACGAGGAGCACGAATGCCCTGAGCGCTTTGACCGAATTGTCCAGAGTTGGGATACGGCCAGCAAGGCCACCGAAACCGCCGATTACAGCGTCTGCACCACTTGGGGGGTCAAAGGTAAACGCACCTACTTGCGGCACGTTTTGCGCAAGCGCATGGACTACCCCGAGCTCAAGCGCACGGTGGTGCAGCAAAAGGATGCCTGGAAGGCCACCGATATCCTGATCGAGGACAAGGCCTCGGGCATTCAGCTGATCCAGGAGCTGAAAGCCGAAGGTCTCTCTGGTATGCACGGCGTGGCACCGGAGAGCGACAAGTACTCACGCATGAACGCACAGACGCCTCAGTTCGAGAACGGGTTTGTGCGTATCCCCAAGCAGGCGCCGTGGCTGGAAGCCTACATCCATGAACTGACGTCCTTTCCGGCGAGCAAGTACGACGACCAGGTCGACTCGACCTCTCAAGCGCTGGCGTGGATGGTGAAGGAGGGGCAAGACCCCCCGATCTTCCAGTACTACCGGCAAGAGATCGCGAAGCAGTGGGGCTGCTCGGAAGAAGAAGTGCGAGAGCGCTTGGCGCACCAGCGTGAAAGCTGGAGAAAGCCGCCCTAAGTGGTCTCACCCGGAGGCGCTACCAATGTTTCGGTAGTGCCTTCAATACCACCAGGCCCAACTTGGGATCCTTGGCGATGAACCCGCCACGGGTGAGGTCGCGGAAGGCGGGGTTCCTTCGAAAACGCAGCAAACCTTCCGTCGAATTTCCATGCGGACACTACGGATGGGACAGCGACGACACGGAGCAAGCGATGGACTAGCTCCGGCAGAGCACGAAAAATCGGCCAGGCTTTCTGGGGTTCGAAGTGTCTAGAGAAGCCTAAGCGCGGTTCAGTGGTCTCGCCGGACCAGGTCGCAGCCCCCATAAGGGCTGTCCGCACACCGTCTTTACCTTTCATGCCTTGGTTCGCAGTATCCTTCGCGCAATGCCTGCCTTCTCTACCCTGCTGCGACTGCTTCTTTCAGTCATCCTCATCCTGAATGGGATCGGGACGGCGGGTGCTGAGGCTCGCATGCAACTGCATGCCAGCTCCGCTGGCGGGCAGACCATAGCGCCTGCTGTTGGCAAGGCTGCCGAGCCTCCTTGTCATCAGAACATGTCCGTATCGACAGCGGCCCAAAGTGAAAAGTCGGCCATGGAATTGGCTGGAGCCAAGTCCAAGGTCCCGGCTCCAGGCTGCTGCGAATTCGGCACTTGCACCTGCGCATTGATGTATCCAGCGGCGGGTGTGATGGCTAGTGCGTTCGTACATCCGTTGATGTATTCCAGCTCGATTATTCATAGTACGCACGTGGTGGGACATCGCCCGCCAACGTTGCCCCATCTGATTCGACCTCCCATCGGCTAAGTGTCCCCTGGCGCCCCCGGCGCCGGTTCGCATGCACGCGCGTCATCGTTTGGCGCACCTGCAGGCGTGTCGTCCAGCGTTCGTGCTGGCCATCTCGACACTTCGATGGAGTTCACATGTCTTCCGATGCTTTCGGCCTCGATGCCGACGGTTTGATCAAGCCGTCGCGGCGGCGGTTCGTGCAGGGCTTGGCGGCGGGCGGGGCGATCGCTGGTCTTGGGCTCTGGCCAAAACTCAGCTGGGCCCTGAAGGGTGTCGGCAATTCCAACGTCCTTGCCGGCACTGAATTCGACTTGGTGATTGGAGAGACGCCGGTGAATTTCACCGGTCGGATCCGCACCGCGATCACCGTCAACGGTTCGCTCCCAGCGCCACTCCTGCGCTGGCGCGAGGGCACGACCGTCAATCTACGCGTGTCCAACGCGCTGCCACTGGGTTCGATGCATGGCCACGAAACCTCGATCCATTGGCACGGCATCCTGCTGCCGGCCAACATGGACGGCGTGCCCGGCCTGAGCTTCAACGGCATCCACCGTGGCGAGACTTACCACTATCGCTTTACCGTGAAGCAGGGCGGCACCTACTGGTACCACAGCCATTCGGCGTTCCAGGAACAGGCTGGGCTTTACGGGCCATTGGTGATCGATCCGATCGAGCCGGAACCCTTCGCCTTCGATCGCGATTACGTGGTGATGCTCACCGACTGGACCGATCTGGATCCAGCGGCGTTGTTCTCGCGCCTGAAGAAGATGTCGAGCTACGACAACTACGGCAAGCGCACCGTGGGCGACTTCATCCATGATGCGCAGCGGGACGGCCTCGACGCCACGATCGCCGATCGCAGGATGTGGGACCGAATGCGGATGTCGCCGACCGACCTGTCGGACGTCAACGCCAACACCTACACCTACCTGATGAACGGGACGACGGCGCTGGGCAACTGGACCGGCCTGTTCCGTTCCGGCGAGAAGGTGCGCCTGCGCTTCATCAATGGATCGGCGATGACGTATTTCGACGTGCGCATCCCCGGACTGAAGATGACCGTGGTCGCGGCCGATGGTCAGTACGTGCATCCGGTGACCGTCGACGAATTCCGCATTGCCATCGCTGAAGTGTTCGACGTGATCGTGGAGCCGAGCGGGCAGGATGCATTCACCATCTTTGCCCAGGACATGGGCCGCACCGGTTATGTCAGCGGCACCTTGGCCGTTCGCGAAGGGCTGCGTGCGCCGATTCCCCCTGTGGATCCACGCCCGATCCTGACCATGGCCGACATGGGCATGGGTGGCATGGATCATGCCGGCATGTCCGGAATGGACATGAGTGGCAGCAACAGCAAACACGACATGTCATCCATACCAGGCATGGACATGAGCGGAATGGATATGTCGGGGATGACGCATGGCGATCAGGCCATGCCGTCGATGCCGGGCATGGACATGGGCGGCGGGATGTTGAAACACCCGGCCAGTGAAACCGGCAATCCGCTGGTGGACATGCAGACCATGGCGCCGGTCGCCAAGCTCAACGATCCTGGCATCGGCCTGCGCGATAACGGCCGCACGGTGCTGAGCTACGCGATGCTCAAGAGCGCGTTCGACGATCCGGATGGACGCGATCCCGGGCGCGAGGTCGAACTGCACCTGACCGGCAACATGGAGAAATTCGCCTGGGGCTTCAACGGCATCAAGTTCTCCGAGGCCGAGCCGGTGCGCATGAACTATGGCGAACGCCTGCGCATCGTGCTGGTCAACGACACGATGATGACCCATCCGATCCATCTACACGGGATGTGGAGCGACCTGGAGGATGAGCACGGCAATTTCCACGTGCGCAAGCACACCATCGACATCCCGCCGGGTGGCCGTCGCACGTACCGCGTGCGTGCCGATGCGCTCGGAAGCTGGGCTTATCACTGCCACATGCTCTACCACATGGAAGCCGGAATGATGCGGCAAGTGAAGGTGGAGGAATGAACGCCATGGCCTCCAGCACCTTGCTTCGTGTCGGACTGCTTGGCGCCGCGATCGCCTTGGCGAGCCCGTCGCAACCTGCTTCTGCGCAGGAGATGGACCACTCCAAGATGCAGATGTTCATGCCGATGAACATGCCGATGCCACCGACCAAGCCCAAGCCTGCGGCCAAGCCGGCCAAGAAGAAACCGGCAAAGAAGCCAAAGCCAGCGAGTGGCAGCACGCATTCGACGCATCAAAGCGTGGCGCCAAAGCCATCGGCTGCGCCGGCCATGGATCACGCCGCGATGGATCACGACATGCCGATGCCCGCCACCTCGGATCAAGCCATGCCGCCGATGGAAGGCATGGAGATGCCGGGGACGGATGTTCAGGAACAACAACCGATGGATCATTCGACGATGGCGATGCCGATGGATCACTCGTCCATGCCGGGCATGTCGATGGCACCGACAGAGCCGATCACACCGATTCCGCCATTGACCGATGCCGATCGCGCTGCCGCCGTGCCGCCTTCGGGTGGACATACCGCCCATGACAACAGCATCCAGAGTTACACCCTGATCGATCGACTCGAGACCTGGAACGCCGATCAGGGTATCGGGGTGGAATGGGAAGGCCAATCCTGGATCGGCACCGACCTCAATCGACTCTGGCTGCGCAGCGAGGGCGAACGTATCGACGGCCGCACTGAAAGCGCGGACCTGGAGGTGTTGTACGGGCGCAGCGTCGCCACCTGGTGGGACGTGGTCGCCGGCGTGCGCCATGACTTCAAGCAGGGAGGCTCGCAGGATTTTGCTGCGATCGGTGTGATGGGCATGGCGCCGTACAAATTCGAGGTAGAGGCCACCGCCTATCTCGGTCAGTCGGGACAGACCGCGGCGCGGTTCGAGGTCGAATACGAAACGCTGCTGACCAATCGCCTGATCCTGCAACCGCTGTTCGAGGTCAATCTCTACGGCAAGGACGATCCGCGCCGCGGCATCGGCTCGGGATTAAGCACAGTCGAGGCCGGCCTGCGCCTGCGCTACGAATTCACCCGCCAATTCGCCCCGTATATCGGCGTGGTTCGCGAACGTGCGTTTGGTGGCACGGCGGACCTGCGCCGCGCCGATAACGAAGGCATTGACGACACCCGCATCGTGGCGGGCCTGCGCATCTGGTTCTGACCTTTCTGCTTTCCCTGAGCGACCCGACAAGGACATTTCATGAAATCCCATACCCGCCACATCCTCACTACCAGCATCGTCCTGGGCGTACTCGCCGTCGGCGCCGGTGTGTTCATCTGGTCCGGCCTGTACAACATCGGCGCCGATGACCCGCACTGGATGCCCACACGCATGGCGATCGAGAACCTGCGCGAGCGATCCATCGCTGCGCGCATGGCCGATGTGCAGGTGCCCAACCTCGATGACCCCAGGCGCATCGCCGTGGGCGCGGTGAACTACAGCGCGATGTGCACCGGTTGCCACCTCGCACCCGGCATCACCGATTCGGAAATCCGACCGGGCTTGTATCCGATCCCACCGAACCTGTCGCAACTGGGGTCGAGGAATGACAAGCGCACGTTCTGGATCATCAAGCACGGCATCAAGATGAGTGCGATGCCGGCATGGGGCAAAACCCACACCGACGAGCAGATGTGGAACATGACCGCTTTCATCCGCAAGATGCCGGGCATGACCGCAGCGCAGTACCAGGCGTTGGGTGGCAAGCCGCCAGAAGAAGATGAAGATCACATGCATGCGGGCACGGAAGAGGGTCATGCGAGTGGCGACATGCCCGGGATGGACAAGTCCGTGCCCAATGACGAGTCACAGCCGCATTCGCATGCTGCCGGCACGTCCGCAGATCACCATGCCGACGAAGGTAAGGCAGACAAGGCCACGTCGGCGCCTTCGATGGAAGGTCTGGCCGCGAGGGCGGAGCCGGGCGCGGAAGCGGTGGCCGATGCCTTCCATGCCGCCCTGAAAAAGGGCGACCGCCAGGCGGTGCTGGCGCTGCTTGCGCCTGAGGTCTCGATTCGCGAAGGCGGCGAAACCCAGTCGCGGGATGTCTATGCGTCGGGTCATTTGGGCGAAGACATTGCTTTCCTCAAGTCAGCCAGCATCAAGCCGCTGTCGATGGGCTCGATGCCGATGGGCGCCACCGCAATGGTCGGCAGCCGCAGCGAGATCCGCTCGACGCATGAAGGCAAGGCGATTGCGGTGCTCAGCACCGAGATGCTGACCCTGAAGAAAACGGCGGGCGGCTGGCTGATTACCCAGGTGGAGTGGGCTTCGGAAAAAATGACCAAGTGAAGGAGGCGGACATGCGCAACACAATCATGGGTTCAATCCTGATCCTGGCCGTGTCCACCCTCGGGGCTGCGTGCGCTCGCTCGCCGCAACCATCGGATGCAGCTGCTGACAGGGCGGCAGTTGGCACCATGCAGATGCCTACGCGCCCATCGACCGGTCACGCACTTCCATTGATGGTGGTGAATAAGAACGCCAGCTGCGGCTGCTGCAAGGCGTGGGTCGAGCACATGCGCAAGGCCGGGTTCACCGTTGAAGTCCATGACCTCGACAACCTGGATCCGGTCAAGACGCGCGTCGGCATACCGGCCGGCAAGGGCTCGTGCCACACCGCGGAAGTCGGCGGCTATTTCGTCGAGGGCCACGTGCCCGCCGCAGACGTCAAGCGGTTGCTGGCACTCAAGCCGGATGCCAAGGGCCTGGTACTGCCTGGCATGCCGATGGGCTCGCCGGGCATGGAAATGCCAGACGGCAGCACGCAGCCATATACCGTGGAACTGGTGCAGCGCGATGGCACGACCAGCGTGTTTGCACAGCATTAGCGAGGCGGCGAGCGTGGATCGATGCATCGCAATAGGGGCTTGACTCTGGACTATGGTCAAGACTGCAGACTGCTCTCAACGCCCTCGGGCGGCTACGGATAAGAGCCATGAAAATCGGAGCCTTGGCCAAACAAGCCAACGTCAACATCGATACCGTGCGCTACTACGAACGGCAAGGCCTGTTGCCTGCGCCGCAGCGCCTCATGTCCGGCTATCGTCAATATGAGACGGGCGATGTCGCACGTCTGCGTTTCGTGCGTCGCGCCAAGGCGCTGGGTTTCACCTTGATCGAGATCCGCGAGCTGCTGACCTTGTCGAGCCATCGCGAGGACGATATGGCAGGCATGAAGGCCGCGGCGATCGAGAAGCTGGCTGATGTGGAGGACAAGCTCACTGAACTCACCCGCATTCGTGATGGCCTGAAGGCCCTGGTGGCGTCCTGTCCGGGACATGGAACCCTGGAGCAATGCCCGATTCTCAATGCGCTGGCGGAGGGTGACCAATGAACACCCATTCGCATGCCCACAATGATCCCGAGGCGACGGTCGCGCACAGCTGCTGTGCGTCGAACGTGACGCCTGCAGCCACGGTGACCGATCCGGTTTGCGGGATGACGGTCGATCCCGCGACCACACCACACCATGCACAGCATCAAGGCATGGACTATCACTTCTGCTCCGCGGGCTGCCGCGGAAAATTCATCGCCGATCCAGCGAAATACCTGTCGCCAAAAGAAGGCGCACCGACCACACTGGCACCGGCCGGCACGATCTACACCTGCCCGATGCATCCCCAGATCCGGCAGGAAGGCCCGGGCACATGTCCGATCTGCGGCATGGCGCTCGAGCCCGAGATGCCGAGCCTGGAGGACGACGACAATCCCGAGTTGCGCGATTTCTCGCACCGCTTCTGGTGGACGCTGCCGTTGACGCTCATCGTGCTCGCGCTGGCGATGTTCGGACACCGCTTCACGTTCCTCGCTACCGCGACCCGGACCTGGATCGAACTGGCCCTGAGCGCCCCGGTGGTGCTGTGGGCCGGCTGGCCATTTTTCGTGCGCTGCGTACAGTCGATCCGCAACCGCAGCCCCAACATGTGGACGCTGATCGGCATCGGTGTCGCCGCGGCATTCGGCTACAGCGTGGTCGCCACGATCGCGCCGGATCTGTTCCCGGCGTCGTTCCGTGAGCACGGTCGGGTCAGCGTCTATTTCGAGGCGGCCGCAGTCATCGTGTCGTTGACCCTGTTGGGGCAGTTGTTGGAGCTGCGCGCCCGCTCGCAGACATCGGCGGCGATCAAGGCGCTGCTCGGCCTGGCGCCGAAGACGGCCCGTCGCATCAACGACGATGGCAGCGAAGAAGACATCCCGCTCGATCACGTCCACGTCGGGGATCGCCTGCGCGTGCGGCCGGGCGAGAAGGTACCGGTGGATGGCGAAGTCCTTGAGGGGCGCTCCAGCATCGACGAGTCGATGCTGACCGGCGAATCGATTCCCGTCGAAAAAAACTTCGGCAGCCGCGTGATCGGTGCCACGTTGAACGGCACTGGCAGCATCGTCATCCGCACCGACAAGATTGGTTCGGAAACAGTGCTGTCGCAGATCGTGCAACTCGTGGCCCAGGCGCAGCGTTCGCGTGCGCCGATGCAACGCATGGCGGACAAGGTCGCCTTCTGGTTCGTGCTGGCGGTACTGACCGTTGCCGTGCTGACCTTCTTCGGCTGGGGCCTGTTCGGGCCGGAGCCGTCGTGGACGTACGCTGTCCTCAATGCGGTGTCGGTGCTGATCATTGCCTGTCCGTGTGCGCTGGGACTGGCCACACCGATGTCGATCATGGTCGCCACCGGGCGTGCGGCGCGGGCTGGCGTCCTGTTCCGCGATGCCGAGGCCATCGAGCAACTGCGCAAGATCGACACCCTGATCGTCGACAAGACCGGCACCCTGACCGAAGGACGCCCGGCGTTCCGCGCGGTCATGGCCGTCGATGGGTTTGAGGACGACACCGTGCTGGCCTTGGCGGCGAGCCTGGAGCAGGGCAGCGAACACCCGCTGGCGGAAGCGATTCTGGCTGAAGCAAAGCGCCGGAACTTGCCGCTGTCCGCAACACAGGACTTCGACTCGGTCACCGGCAAGGGCGTGCGTGGTCGGATCGCCGGGCAAGCCATTGCCCTCGGCAACAAGGCGCTCATGGCCGAGGTGGGCGCCGATGTGGCGCCGCTGTTCGCCCGTGCCGAGAGGGCGCGAGGCGAGGGTGCCAGTGTCATGTTCCTGGCGGTGGATGGTCAGTTGGCGGGCGCGGTGTCCGTGGCCGATCCGATCAAGGCCACGACCTTGCCTGCCTTGAACGAATTGCGGGAGGCAGGCCTGCACCTGGTCATGGCCTCGGGCGATGCGCAATCGACTGCGGAGGCAGTGGGTCGCATGCTCGGGATCGAGGATGTGCGCGGCGAAGTGCGTCCGCAGGACAAGGCCGCCCTAGTGCAGCAACTCAAGGCGCAAGGGCGACGTGTCGCCATGGCCGGCGATGGCGTGAACGACGCACCGGCCCTCGCGGCCGCGGATGTCGGCATCGCCATGGGCACCGGCACCGATGTGGCGATGTCCAGCGCACAGGTCACCTTGGTCAAGGGCGATCTGCGTCGGATCCTGGAAGCGCGGGAAATTTCGGAAGCGACCGTCGCCAACATGAAACAGAACCTCGCGTTCGCCTTCCTCTACAACGCCATCGGCGTGCCGATCGCTGCCGGTGTCTTGTATCCGGTCTTCGGCCTCCTGCTCAGCCCGATGATCGCGGCGCTGGCCATGAGCCTGAGCTCCGTATCGGTTGTCACCAATGCGCTGCGCCTCGGACGTGCTTCCCCCACCGAATCTGAGACGGCTTTGTCGCACCCGGAACCAAAGCGCGGCGCTTCCTGTCACTAGATGTTCCTTCCCCACGACGGAGTCATGTCATGAAATACGTTTCCCTGTTCCTTATCTCCGCACTTGTATCAGGCGCTGCCTGGGCGGGTCCGCAACAATCCACTGCGGAGACCGATCACAGCATGCATGCGGCGCACGCACAACCGGCCGCACCGACGAAGCAGGATACGTTTGCCGCCTACGACACCGACAAAGATGGGTTTGTGTCCAAGGCCGAGGCCGCCAAGCATCCGAAGGTCGCGATGTTCGGAATGTCCGATGCCAATCGGGATGGTCGCCTGGATCGGGCCGAGTTCGCGATGATGGAAAGCATGTAACTGGATGCTGACACGTGGCGGCAGATCACACTGCCGCCACGATGCGGCGATCAGTCTTCTGCATGAGTGCCAAGGAGGTGATCTGTGGAACACGCCAAACATGAAGCGCATGCTGGAAGGGGCAGGCACGCGGGCATGAATCACTACGGGCGCCTGGCGGTAATGATGGTGATTTCGTTTCTGGTCATGTATGCATTGATGTACGCCATGGTGGATCGTTTCACCAACGTCTACGGCAGCGTCAACCAGTTCTACATGGCGGGCCTGATGGCGGCTCCGATGCTGATCATCGAATTACTGCTCATGGCGGGTATGTACCCGGATCGTCGTCTGAACCTGATCTTCGGCGTCGCCGCCGCGGCATTCATGCTGGCGTGCTGGTTTGGTATCCGTAACCAATGGGGAGTGGGGGACCGGCAGTTCATTCGTTCGATGATTCCGCATCACGCCGGGGCGATCTTGATGTGCGAAAGGAACCACTTGAAAAACCCGGAGTTAAAACAGCTCTGCCATGACATCGTTGCTTCCCAGCGCGCCGAAGTCGAGCAGATGAAAGCACTGTTGGAAGAACAGTAATTCCCGCCAGCGGAAGAATGAAATCGCCTTCAAGTGGTGCCTGTTTCGCCCCGCTCATGAGGCTGTCGCAAAGCGCCCAAAATCGCGCAGCGATCGCGTTCACCGCCGGCGCACTGGGAGATGACTCGCTTAAGTTCGGCGGCCATGTTGCCCAGTTTCTGGATGCGATCGCGAATGTCGGCCAGATGCTGGCGCGCGATGACATCGACGTCGCAGCAGGACATCGTCGGGTCGCCGTCGAGGCTGAGCAGGCTGCGGATCTCTTCCAGGCTAAATCCGAGTCCCCGCCCTCGACTGATGAAGCGCAGCCGGGCAACCTCGGTGGGGCTGTATTCCCGGTAGCCGCTGGCGGTGCGGGCCGGGGCGGGCATCAACCCTGAGCGTTCGTAGTAGCGGATGGTTTCCAGGTGACAGCCACTGGCGGTTGCCGCCTCACTGATTTTCATTCGCATTGCCCTTGACCCTGTAGTGGCTACGGACTTTACGCTGGGCTCCTGTGCGGTGCCAGCCTGGCACCCTCCCCATGGATGCCGCCGCTGTGCGATTCGTAGCCCGATTCGGTTTGCTCCTCTGTTTGGCCTGGCCCATCGTGCTGGCGACGGTTCACGCCGCCGAGACCGCCAACCCGCGCCAGACTTGGCAGTTGCTGGACTACATCGCCGTGGACTACGCCGGGGCGGTGCAGGGCGGACGAGTGGTGGCACCGGCTGAATTCGCCGAGATGCGCGAGTTTGCAGGCACGGTGCGGACTCAGCTGGCGGCGCTGCCCGCGACGCCGGCCCAGGCGGCCTTGCTGGCGCAGGCTGACCGTCTCATCGCAGCCGTCGAGGCCAAGGCTGAGGCACGAGACGTGGCCACCTTGGCTCATCGGCTGGCCGACGCGCTGCTGGCGAAATATCCCATCGCTGCTGTGCCGGCCATGCCGCCAGAGCCAGCCCGGGCCGCGCCGCTGTACGCACAGCAGTGCGCGGGCTGCCACGGCGCTTCGGGGCGGGGCGACGGATCCATAGCGGCCAGCCTGAACCCGCCCCCGATCAATTTCACCGATGCCGATCGCGCGGCACGCCGCAGCCCGCTGGCGCTGTATCAGGCGATCTCGCAGGGCATCCAGGGCACGGCCATGACGGGCTTCACGCAGCTGTCGGATGCCGACCGTTGGGCACTGGCGTTCTATGTCGGTGGCCTGGCGTATCCGGAAGAGGCGCGAGTGAAAGGCGAGGCCCTGTGGCGCGACAACGGGGCGCTGCATCGGCAGATCCCAACCCTCGAATCTCTGACGCAGACCAGCGAAGCCGACCTCGCCACCTCACTCGGCGAGACGCAGCAGGCTCAGGTGATCATCGCGTACCTGCGCTCGCAGCCGCAGGCCGTCATGACCCACGTCGCGGACGTGGGGGGTGACCCGTTCGCGCTGGCGCGTCAGCGCCTGGCGGGCAGTGTGAAGGCCTTTACAGCGGGCGACGCCACGCAGGCCAAGGCCTTGGCCCTCTCGGCCTATCTAGATGGCGTCGAACCGATCGAGCCGACGCTGGCGGCCCGCGATGGCGCATTGATGCGTGAAATTGAAACCGCCATGAGCGAGTACCGCACCCAGCTCGGGCGGAATACGCCAACGACCGGGGTAACGGCACAGGCCGACCAGATAAGCACGCTATTCGATCGCGCAACCGGCGTACTGCGGGATAGTCACACCAACAGCACTACGGCGTTCCTTGGCAGTTTCACCATCCTGCTCCGCGAAGGCCTCGAGGCGTTGCTGATCGTGATCGGCATGATCGCTTTCCTTCGCAAGGCCGAGCGACGCGAGGTGCTGCCCTACGTACACGCCGGTTGGATCGGCGCCTTGCTCGCAGGCGGGGTGACCTGGGTCATTGCGACATATCTCGTCGGCGTCAGCGGTGCGAATCGCGAGGTCACCGAAGGCCTGTCGGCGCTATTCGCCGCCGTGGTGCTGCTCAGTGTCGGCATGTGGATGCACCAAAAGAGTTTGGCCGGCCGTTGGCAGCAGTACCTGCACGCCAAGATGTCGGCCGCGCTGACACGACGTTCGGCGATCTTCCTGTTCTCGCTCGCCTTCATCGCGGTCTATCGCGAAGTCTTCGAGACGATCCTGTTCTTCATCGCGATGTGGAGCGAACACAACGGCAGCGCGATCGTTGCCGGGCTGGTGGCCGGCAGCGCGGCGTTGGCGGCGATCGCGTACTGGATGCTGCGAGTAAGCAAGCGCTTGCCTATTAGCCAGTTCTTCTCCATCAGTTCGATCATCATCGCCGTGCTCGCAGTCGTGCTGGTGGGCAAGGGCATCGCCGCGTTGCAGGAAGCTGGCTGGATCGGACAGGCATTGGTCGCTGTACCTCGGATCGACTGGCTCGGTGTCTATCCATCGTGGCAATCGCTGTTGGCCCAGTTGGCGGTCGCCGTGATCGCGATCGGTGGCTTCTATCTCAACGCCCGTTCCTCGCGGGCCATGGCACGTGTCACCAAGTGAGGCCCTTCCGATGAGCGATTGTGGGTGCCATGACACCGCTGCCACGTTGAGCAAGAACACCGATCACGCTCGCCGCCGGGTTCTGTGGGTC